>Ga0209345_10002762_pt1 | contig 18900 bp, 14 predicted proteins | sample Cruoilmetagenom7_FD_187294 | JGI IMG/M metagenome (GOLD analysis project Ga0209345, IMG submission 187294) | Oil polluted marine microbial communities from Coal Oil Point, Santa Barbara, California, USA - Sample 7 (SPAdes) (version 2) | ecosystem: Environmental > Aquatic > Marine > Oil seeps ...
TGAACCCAGGCATAATAGCCGCCTGGAACAGGTCCGACTGGAATCCCCATCACGTCACCCAGAATAATCAGGATGATGGACGGCGGAATGATCTGCCCCAACGTACCGGAGGCACAGATCGTGCCGCAGGCCAGCTTTTTGTCATAGTTGTACTTCAGCATGACCGGCAGCGAGATCAAGCCCATTGCAACAACAGAGGCCCCGACCACACCGGTTGAAGCCGCCAGCAAAGCACCGACCAGCACCGTTGAAATCGCCAGACCACCACGCACGCCACCAAACAGTTTGCCCATGGATTCCAGCAACTGCTCGGCCAGACGGGTTTTCTGCAGCACAATCCCCATGAACACGAACAGGGGCACCGCCATGAGCACCGTGTTTTCCATGATGCTCTGGATACGGAACGGCATGAAGGCAAACATGTCCGGTCCTTCGGCATAGACACCGAACCAGAGCGCCACACCGCCAAAAATGAAGGCCACCGGGAAGCCGATCAACAGCATGCCCAGGGCAACGAAAAACATTGTAATACCGATCATCGGGAATACCTTGTGCGTTAGTGCTGCATCGGGGTGTAGCCATCATCCCTGTGATGGCCCGCGAGCGTATTAACAGAATGAAGCATCATCCCGACACCACTGATGAAGGTGCAGAAAAAGGCAAAGGGAATGACTGCCTTAATCACCCAACGATACGGCAGACCACCGGGGTCGCCCGAGCCTTCACCCAGCTCAAAGGACTCGCGGGCGAAATCCACGCCATACCAGGCCACCAGCAGACAGAAGGGGAACAACAGCGTCAGGACACCGAAGAGGTCAATCCAGGCTTTCTTTTTCAGGCTCAACCCTTCATAAATCAGATCAACCCGCACATGGCCACCGACTCTCAGGGTGAACGGCACCCCCAGCATGAACATGGCAGCAAACAGATGCCACTCCAGCTCCTGCATGCCGATGGACACATCATTAAACAGGTAACGCGTGATCACGTCGTAGAAAACGTTGAACAGCATGATCACAAACAGAACGGCAGAGATCTTGCCCAGCCAATCGGAAAAGGCGTTGATCGTCTGCTCAAGGCGTAACAGAAACATTCATAATCCCTCGCAGCCCAAGGCTGTCAGATACATCTTCCGGATGCGGATCGAGGCTCCGCAACCGGAGCCTCGAACAGAACAGGCTTACTCGAAGCTGTTCAGGTAGGCGCGGTCGGCAATGTCAGTCCACTGACGAACCACGTCCATGTACTCAGCCTGGGAGTCCAGAATCTCCTTGGCCAGCTCATCATTGGCGGCATGCTCAGCCAACAACTCATCGTTGGCCTTGCTCAGTGCCTGGATGACCTCCTGCGGGAACGGCTTGACCTGAACATTCGGGAACTCCGCCTTCATGGTAGCCCAGTTCACACCGGACTCATGGTGCGACTGAATGGTCATGTCATAGGCCGCAACGCGCATGGCAGTGGTCAGGATTTCCTGAAGGTCTGCAGGCAGCTTGTCAAAGGTACGCTTGTTGACCAGGAACTGCAGCTCGGTCGCTGGCTCATGCCAGCCGGTGTAGTAGTAGGGCGCGATCTTGTGGAAGCCCATACGCAGATCCATTGAAGGCCCTACCCACTCCAGCGCATCGATGGTGCGACGCTCCAAAGAGGTATACAGCTCACCCGGCGGAATGTTGGTCGGGTTGGCACCCAGCTTGGCCAGCACTTCACCCGCGAATCCCGGAATACGCATTTTCAGGCCTTCCAGGTCTTCTACAGTATTGATCTCTTTCTGGAACCAGCCACCCATCTGAACACCGGTATTGCCACCCGGGAAAGACAGCAGATTGAACGGCTCATATACCTTCTGCATCAGCTCCATGCCACCACCGTAGTAGAACCAGCCGTACTGTTCGGTAGCGGTCATGCCGAAAGGCATGGTGGTGAAGTAAAGGGTATTGGGTACCTTGCCTTTCCAGTAGTAGGACGCCGAGTGGCCCATGTCGTACTGACCGGCACGCACCATGTCGAACACACCGAAGGCGGACTTGTGCTTGTTGGCGGTATCGATACTGATTTCCAGACGTCCATTGGACATCTTGTTGGCCAGATCAGCCATGCGGCGGGCCGGCTCACTGAATACACCAAAGTTGGTGGGCCAGGTTTCAGCCAGTTTCAGTTTGTGAACTTTCTCGGCCGCCTGCACGGGGCTGACCATGACGGCGGCGCAGGCAGCGGCGGCCATCAATTTGCGGGCAAAGGTAAATTTAAGCATTGTTGTTATCTATCCTCTGTTGTCGGTCTGACAATGACCCAGACGAGTCATCAGCCATGACATTATCGACAGCAAAGACACAGGGCGGTATCGGAAATACCACCCAGAGACGGGAGGGGTTCTACGCAGACGATACGGAACACTACGCAGCACCTTGTACGTACTTTTACGCAGAGACCGTGCCGGTCTCATCAGATGAGCCAACCGGCAGGTACGCATAGCCGGGCGGGATCAGCAGGTCAATGCTGACCCCCTGATCGGAGTGTATCTCAACCTGAGCATGCAGATACCCCGCCCGTTCACGGATTCCCATCAGCCCAAAGCCTGCGTTTTCAAAATCGCCACTCTGTTCCGGCATGAACCCCACACCGTCATCGGCAATGGTCATGCGCAACCCGTCGGGCTCATCCCGCAGACGCACCAGCACCCAGGTTCCACCGGCGTGACGCGTCACATTGGACAGGGCTTCCTGCGCGATGCGATACAGGTTCGACACAAGTTCAGGCCGCAGCGGCAGGCTCTGTTCAATGTCAAACTCCACCGCATAATCAAGCTGCTCCAGCAGACTGACGGCTGGCAGGGTTGTCAAACTGACACCGAGGCCAAAGTCACTCAACTCATGCGGTCTCAGCATCCGAATCCGGTTGTAGACTGTGTCATAGATAGTGTCGATCAACTCGGTTGCCAACTGCAGGTTCTGTTGCGGCAACCGGGCCTGTTCGAGCTCCTGACGCTGCAGCTGCAGATGCATGCGCACGGCAACCAGCAGCTGAGCCATGTCATCGTGCAACTCGTTGGACAGTCGCAGCCGCTCACGCTCCTGTGTCTGCATCAGGTGCTGCAGAATCTGACGTTTTTCTTCTATGTTCTGCGACAGCCGCTGATTGACCCCTTCCAGTGTTTCCTCCCGCTCTTTCAGACGGTTGACGATCGCAATGATCTCTTCGCCAATCAGATTGAACTCCTGAATATAGCTTTGTGGCCAACGGGTGTTGCTCTGGCGGTTAGCCAGACGGGTAAAACTGATCAGCTGTTGCAGCTGGCGGTCTACCGCTGATGACAACAGATAAGACGACAGCAGAGATACCACCAGCGCCAGCAGACAGCCATACAGCAGTGTTTCCGTGAGCGCATCACGCAATTGACGCTGTGCACTGGCATCAGCCAGCAAACCCACCCGCAGTTGCGGCCCAAGCGGAGTAATGCCGCTTGAGTACACCAGCTCCTGTGCCATGACGGACTCAACCGATTTGGTCTCCGGCTGGAGTCGGCTCAGTACCCGGTCACCATCAAGGAGTACCAGCTGTTGCAGGTTGTCACTCTTGACCAGAATGGAATTCAGCAGATAGCGATTCCCGCCCAGGCGCATCCCCGACAGCAGCTGGCCGACAATCTTGCCACTGTCGTGCAGGTAGAGGGGGACCGAGTAGACTGCAAGCTGCTCATCACCCACTTCCAGCAGCTTCCATCCCTTATACTGGAAACTGCCATGCAACTTCATCAGCTGTTCACAGGGCAGTTGACTGAGCTCTGGGGTATAGCTGAGAGACAGCAGACAACGTCCCGACTCAAAAAAGGAGATCGCAACAAAATCATAGCGGCGATTCTCATGACTCTCTTCCCAATGTGCAAAGCGCGTTTCCAAGCGAGCGGGGCTTTCAGCGTAGAGTGCCTCAATGCGGGTGCGGTCCGCTGCCAGGGCCAGCGCTTCGGTTTCAAGTTGCTGCAGGTAATCCGCAACCCGCTCCTCATACCGCAAGGCCAGGCTGCGGTTGAGCGTATGCGTCTGCTGCTCAATCACGCTGCGTGACTGGATAAAGCTAACAACCAGAAACACCGCGACAAACACCAGTGATATGCCCAGTGTCAGCAGAAAGGTCAGCGTTTTGAAGCGTGGCCGACTCATGCGGCTAGTACCCACCAGCGCTGTAGCGTCGCGCCAGTGCTTCGTACGCCTGTATTTCATCCATGCTCATGCCATCATCCAGCACGACAAAGTCACTGGAGTAGATCAACGGCTGCGGCTTGCCCTGCAGGTCACGCTTGATTGCTTCGGCGATGGCGATGGCATTGTCGTCATTCATGCGCATTAGAACGGCCTTAAGGCCACCCAGGCGCAGCTGCTCAATCTCGGCCGGGCTGCCACCCCAGCCGTTGACGACCACATCGCTGCGTCCCAGCTCCGCCAGCGCATCAACGGCGCCAAGGGCCACATCAGTAGAGCAGGCGTATATGTAATCCAGCTCGGGCTTCTCGCGCAGCATCTGCAACGCCGCCTTGCGCCCGCCCGCTCGACTGGAATCGGTATAATAGCTGCTGCGCAGGCGGTGGCTTTCAGGTACCGACTGAATGTAGGTCATACCGCGCAACTGACTGATCAGCCCCTGACTGCGGAACAGCACACCGTAGTCGGCACCCTGAGGAAAGCGCTGAACAAAGTGATCGGCAAGCAAACGCGCCCCTTCAGCATGGTCAAAACCGACATACATGTGGGGCTGGCGGTCATCCCAGGCTTTGAGCGGCGTAGTAATATTCTGCAGAATCAGCCGTGTATCCGTATTCTGGATCAGCCGTTCAATAATCGACTGCTGACGCGATGAATCAAGGGTATACAGCAGGTAATCCGGCTGCCAGTCCAACAGCTCACGGAGCTGGCTTACCTGCTCGACCAGCTGGACATTCGGCTCGGTATAGCGTGCTTCAAGGTGGTATCGAATGCCGAGCTGGTCCAGCCGCTGCTGCAGTGCACGTTCGTTATCCGGCCAGTAGCTTGATGCCTGCAGGGAGGGGTAGACCATGGCAATTCGCAAGGGGCGGGTCTGCAGGCCCTCTTCAACAGGCACCGCGTGCTGGCGAACCGCTTCGGTCAGCTCGGTCAGCCAGCGCTTCTGTTCAGGGTGTTGCCGGTAATACTCGCCGTAGCCCCAGTAGTCACTGATACCCGCCGCCGTCACCACCGGGGCCATCAACAACAGCACCAACCCCAACACCGCTGCCCTGACCAGACAGGGCACCTGCCTCACTCCCTGCATGACTCGTCACATCCTTTTTTGGGTTACAGTTTTCAGCCAGCACCCTCAGGCACGCAGGAAAAATACCACTGTCATCACCAGCCCTACAACCACCACAAGCCCCTTGACCCAGACAACCGGCAGCAGACGCGACAGGGCAGCTCCCTGATAGCCGCCCAGGGTCGCGGCCAGCATCATCACCAGCGCTTCGACCCAAAGCACTTTACCGGCGATGGCAAAGGCCGCAACGGAAATCAGTGACAGCACGAATGACAGCCAGTTTTTCAGGCCGTTCATCAGTAGCATGTTGGCCATCCCGGCCGCTGCAAACATCGCCAGCAGCATGATGCCCAGACCGCCGTTAAAGTAGCCACCATAGACTGCCACCACAAACAGCCCCGGCAGCAGCGGCAGCGGATTTTCACTGTTCCGAACCAGCGCCAGCAGTTTTTGACCAAAGGCGAACATCAGGGTAGCCAACAGCAACAGTAGCGGCACCACTTTCGAAAACAGCTCGGCAGGCGTCACCAACAGCAGCAGCGCACCACTGAGGCCGCCAACCAGACCCACCGCCGACATCTGCACATGCTGCCGCATGGAGAGACTGCGCAACTCCTTACGGAACCCCGCCGCTCCGCCCAGATACCCCGGCAGTACCGCAACGGCACTGGTGGCATTGGCGGTGATCGGCGGCACTCCGGCCCAGACAAGCGCCGGAAAGGTAAGAAAGGAACCGCCCCCGGCAATCGAGTTCAGTACCCCGGCCAGGTATCCGGCCACTATCAACACACTCCACTCCAGCATCAGGCATCCTCAACCACTGTGCTTCAAACGTTCCAGCTCGTCCCGATAGCGGGCGGCCTGCTCGAACTCCAGATTCTTGGCTGCTTCGTACATCTTGTCTTCCAGACGCGTGATGGTCTTCGCCAGTTCCGCCGGGCTGAGCAGTTCAGCATCGACCCGATACTCCGCATCCGGCTCTGCAGCCTTGCGCGCGTTCCCCTTGCCACGTTTGCCGGGAATCTGGCTGGCCCCCTCCATGATATCCGCCACTGACTTGCTGATCCCTCTGGGGGTAATGCCATGCTCGGCATTGAACGCGATCTGCTTGTCACGGCGCCGCTCGGTTTCGTCGATTGCGCGCTGCATTGAGCCCGTCATGCGATCGGCATAGAGAATGGCGCGACCATTGACGTTACGTGCCGCACGGCCGATGGTCTGGATCATGGAGGTCTCCGAACGCAGGAAACCTTCCTTGTCGGCATCCAGAATGGTCACCAGTGATACCTCCGGCATGTCGATCCCTTCACGCAACAGGTTGATGCCCACCAGCACGTCAAATTCACCGATGCGCAAATCACGGATAATCTCCACCCGTTCAACCGTGTCGATATCCGAATGCAGATAGCGCACCTTCACATTATGCTCGGCCAGATATTCGGTGAGATCTTCTGCCATCCGCTTGGTCAATACAGTGACGATCACTCGTTCATTGCGGGGCACAACACGGTTGATCTCGGCCAGCAGATCGTCAACCTGGGTACTCGCCGGGCGCACTTCAACCAGCGGATCCACCAGGCCGGTCGGTCGCACCACCTGCTCAACGATCTGCTGAGCATTTGCAGCCTCGTACTTGCTGGGTGTCGCTGAGACGAAGATCATCTGCGGCGCCTGCTGCTCCCATTCCTCGAACTTCATCGGCCGGTTGTCCAGCGCTGAAGGTAGCCTGAAGCCGTATTCAACCAGGGTTTCCTTGCGCGAGCGGTCGCCACGATACATGGCGCCGATCTGTGGCACGGTGACATGAGACTCGTCGATCACCAGCAGCGCACTGTCCGGCAGGTAGTCGAACAGGGTGGGCGGAGCCTGTCCCGGATCACGCCCGGACAGGTAACGCGAATAGTTTTCGATGCCGGAGCAGTAGCCCAGCTCCATGATCATTTCGATATCGTACAGGGTGCGCTGCTCAAGACGCTGAGCCTCCACCAGCTTGTTGTTGTCGCGCAGCTGTTTCAGCCGTTCGCGCAACTCCTCCTTAATAAACTCGGTGGCCGCCAGCAGGGTCTCGCGTGGCGTCACGTAGTGGGTCTTGGGATAGATGGTGGCGCGCGGCACCTTGCGCAGTACCTCACCGGTCAAGGGGTCAAACCAGGCGATCTGGTCCACCTCATCGCCGAACAGCTCAATGCGAATGGCATCCTTGTCCGACTCGGCCGGGTACACATCGATCACATCCCCACGCACCCGATAGGTGCCGCGATGAAACTCGATATCATTGCGGGTGTACTGCAGTTCGGCCAGCCTGCGCAACAGATCACGCTGATCGATCACATCGCCTCTGTCCAGGTGCAGCATCATCGACAGATAGGACTTGGGGTCACCCAGGCCGTAGATGGCAGACACAGTGGCCACGATGATGGCGTCATCCCGCTCCAGCAAGGCCTTGGTAGCCGACAGGCGCATCTGCTCGATATGGTCATTGATCGAGGCATCCTTCTCGATGAAGGTATCCGACGACGGCACATAGGCTTCCGGCTGGTAATAGTCGTAATACGAAACAAAGTACTCGACGGCATTGTCCGGGAAGAACTCCTTGAACTCACCATACAACTGCGCGGCCAGCGTCTTGTTGTGCGCCATGATGATGGTCGGGCGCTGCACTGCCGCAATCACGTTGGCAATGGTGAAGGTCTTGCCCGATCCGGTCACGCCCAACAGGGTCTGGGCCGCGAGCCCCGACTCCAGCCCGTCGACCAGCTCACTGATCGCCTTCGGCTGATCACCGGCGGGCGCAAATGCCGACTGTACTCTGAACCTCTGTTTCATGTTTCCACCTGTTGCAAACCAGCCGCCGATTATACCTGTTTTGATGCAACACACAGAAACCTGCCTGCAACGCCCGTCGATACGCTTTTTTTCATAACGGGGCATTCAGACCGGATGCGTTATGCTGTATGCTCTTTTCGCTATGCATTGATGGATACCTTGCACCGATTACAGAGAGGACCAAGGCTTGGACGTGCAACTTTCCGACCGCGTTAACAGCATCAAACCTTCACCCACACTGGCCGTCACCAACCGTGCTGCCGAGTTGCGTGCTGAAGGCAAAGACATCATCGGCCTCGGCGCCGGCGAACCCGATTTTGACACACCGGAACATATCAAGGCGGCGGCGACCAAAGCCATTCAGGACGGCTTTACCAAGTACACCGCCGTTGATGGTACCCCGGCGTTGAAGAAGGCGGTGATTGCCAAATTTGAGCGCGAAAACGGTTTCAGCTACGCCCCCAACCAGATTCTGGTTTCAAGCGGTGGCAAGCAAAGCTTCTTCAACATGGCGCTGGCTCTGTTGAACCCGGGCGATGAAGTCGTAATCCCGGCCCCATACTGGGTGTCTTACCCGGATATGGTTCTGGTAGCCGAAGGCAAGCCGGTAATCATCACCACAACCCAGGAGCAGCGCTTCAAGATTACGCCGCAGCAACTGGATGAGGCGATTACCGAGCGCACCCGCCTGGTTGTACTGAACAGCCCCTCCAACCCGTCCGGTGTGGCCTACACACTGGAAGAGCTTAAGGCTCTGGGCGAGGTACTGAACAAGTACCCGGACGTACTGGTTGCCACTGATGACATGTACGAGCATATCCTGTTCACCGACCAGCCGTTCTGCAACATCCTGAACGCCTGTCCTGAGCTGTATGACCGTACCATCGTGCTGAACGGTGTTTCCAAGGCCTACTCCATGACCGGCTGGCGTATCGGTTATGCGGCAGGTCCGGCCAAACTGATCGGCGCCATGAAGAAGATTCAGTCACAAAGCACTTCCAACCCGAACTCCATCGCTCAGGTGGCCGCTCAGGCAGCACTGGAAGGCCCGCAGGACTGCGTCACAATGATGGTCAGCGCGTTCAAGCAGCGCCACGAGTTTGTGGTCAATGCCCTGAACGAGATCGAAGGAGTGGACTGCATCCGTGCCGATGGCACATTCTACGCCTTCCCGAGCTTTCACAAGGTGATCGACTCTCGTCCCGAGTTTAATGACGACATTGCTCTGGCTGAGTTTCTGCTACAGGAAGCCGGTGTCGCACTGGTACCCGGATCTGCCTTTGGCACCCCGGGCAACATGCGACTCTCCTTTGCTACCAGCCTGAACGTGCTGGAGGATGCGATCAGCCGCATCAAGGCAGCACTGGAACGCTAAGCACAAGCCCCGGCACCGCCCGGGGCTTTTTGTATCCCCCCACCGTGATCGAATGCCACCATGAAAACCACAATTCTGACCCGATTGCTCGCGGATACATCCACTCCGGCCCTGCTGCTCAAGGAATCGAAACTCGAGTGGAGCAACGACGCCTTTGAGCAACTGCCCAAGAAGCAGCGCAAGGCCATTGTCGACTGGAGCAGCAACGGCAAAAGTAACGACATGTTGATCAGTAACGGCGTGATCTTCGAACGCCTCAAAACCGATGAACACTATCTGGTACTCGCGTGCGGCCACCCCGCCGGGCAACAGCAGCGGTCCTTGCTGCAGCAACTGATGCCTGCACTGGCATCAGGCAGCGATCCGTTCTTCATCCTGCCACAGCTACTGGCGTCCCTGCTTGACTGGCCCGAGGCGGCCGGCTGCAAACTGCAGGGCACAGACAAGCTGGCACTGATGGGACACTGGTCCGGACAACAGCTGCTGCCGCCGCAAACACTGGAGCTCAAAAACAGTTCAGCAGCCCCGCTCTACCAGCAAGGCCAGCCCGGCACCCTGATTCTGGAGTGGGACAGAAGCGAAGCCACGGTGCGTGACCCTCTGCTTGGCAATCAGGGGCTCTGGATTGCACAGCGTGTGGACACCCATGATGGCAATCCGCTGGGACACCTGAGCCTCTGGGGGGCCGAAAAAACAGCCAGCCTCGCTGACAGCATCCATCTGCTGCAGCTCTGCGCCGATCTGATCAGCGCCTGGCAGCCGGAACAGCAGGAAAACAGTGAGCACAGCCCTCGCCCGCAACTGGACCCACTGACGCAACTGCCTGGACGTGACGCACTCGATCACACCCTGGCAAGCAGTGAACAGGAACAGAGACAGTCCGGTCGTGACTACCTGCTGGCGCTGATTGACATCGACAGCCTTTCAGCAATCAACAACCTCCACGGCCAGCACGAGGGCGACCGCGTGTTATGTCAGTTTGCAGACCGCCTGCGCCATATCTGCCGGCCCGATGACCACCTGTTCCGCTTTGGCGGCGACGAGTTCGTCCTGCTGCTGCCCGTCAAGCACTCGCCTCCGCCCCTGCAACAGCGCTTGGACCAGATCAACCGTGCCATGACTCAGACTCTGGGTTCTGCCTTTCATGCCAGTGCGGGACTTGCTCTGTTGTCTGAAGTCAACGGCAGCGGTGATGAGCTGCTGCTGGCGGACAGCCGCCTGAGAAAAGAAAAGAAGCAGCGCAACAGCTGAGTCATCGATTATTGAACTGATCAGTCCGTTAATGCACAATAGCGTCTTTCTGGAATGATCGGTTCAATTTAATGGCACGAGGCAGACCCCCTGTTCACAGCCGCGAGGCCCTGCTGGATCTTGGCAACTATCTGTTCCAGCGCCACGGCTACCACGGCACCAGCCTGAGCATGATTCTGGATGCCTGTGACGTTTCGCGAGGCTCCTTCTACAATTACTTCGGCGGCAAGGAGTCGTTTGCCATTGAGGTGATTGAACACTACCAGGCACTTGAAATGGATCTGTGGCGCGAGGAGTTCAGCCGCATCCAGGGTTCCCATGCCGACAAGCTGCGAACCATGATGCTGCGCCTGATCGAGGATTTCTCCGATGAAAGCGAGCGTATCGGCTGCCTGCTGGCCAACCTTTCAGGTGAAATGGCGCTGGCTTCACCGGCATTTCGCCACGCCATCCGCAATGCCATTCAACGTGTCATTGATGCCATCCGTGACGATATGCTGACCTGCCAACAGGAGGGCAGTGTCCGCACGGACCTGTCAGCCAGCGCGCTGGCACACCTGATCTGGGACTATTGGCAGGGTGCGCTGTTGCGTATGAAAGTTGAAGACACGCGCAAACCGCTTTATGACGCAGTTGATATGCTATGGCAACAGATTTTGCCCGCTCCGGAACACAACGACCGGCCCGAACATCACTCAAGGGAAGCATTGCACAGTGAAACGCATTAAACGGAAACTCATCCCGCTGCTGGCCCTTGCCAGCTTCAGCAGTACACCTGTCAGCGCAGCGGCCCTGGCCGACCTGTACCGCATGGCACTGGACAACGACCCGCAGCTCAAGGCTGCAGAAGCACGTTACCTGGCCGGACAGGAGGCGGGTACTCAGGGGCTGGCGCAACTGCTGCCACAGATCAACGCCGGTGGCAGCTATACACACAGCAATGATGGCATTAGTGACCAGAGCGCGGATGACCGCGCCTGGCAGGTGTCACTGGTACAGCCGGTATTCGACACAACCAAGTGGTTCGGCTACCGAAAAAGCCTGCTGATCAGCGAGCAGACGGCACTTCAGTTCGATCTTGATCAGCAGCAGCTGATCCAGCGCACGGTTGACGCCTATCTTGGCGTCCTGCGCGCCATGAGCTCACTGGATACCGCTCAGGCTCAGGAACGCGCGCTGCAGCGCCGACTGGAGCAGGTGAATGCCCAGTTTGAGGTAGGCGTGATTGCGATCACCGATGTACAGGAAGCACAGGCCTCATTTGATAACGCCGTTGTACAGAGAATCGATGCCGAAGGTGCCCTGACCAACAGCTACGAAGCACTGGAACGGCTGGCAGGACAGCGCTTTGCCGCTGTCGACCTGCTGCGCGAGGATTATCCGATCGAGCCAATCTCACCGGCCGATCCCGCGCCATGGCTCGATAAGGCACGCGGCGGCAACCTGGCGCTCAAGCTGAGCGAACTGGGCATCGAAACCAGTCGTCGCGACAGTCAGATTGCACGCGCCGGCCATCACCCCCGCGTCAACCTTGAAGCCAGCTATGGCTACAGTGAATCCGAATTCAACAACCGCCCCTGGGATGATAACAGCTCGGTTGCTCTGACTCTGAGCGTGCCCCTGTTCAGTGGCGGCGCCACAAGCTCTCAGGTGCGCGAGGCGCAGCAGAACCTTTACGCGGCGCAGTATGAGCGTGAAGACAGGTATCGCGCAGTGACCGAGCAGACCCGCTCCCTGCTGCGCGACCTGCAAACCAGCGTCCAGAGCGTGAAAGCCCGGATGCAGAGCATCACATCACGCGAGACGGCACTGCGTGCCACTGAAGAAGGCTTTAATGTCGGCACCCGCAACGTGGTCGACGTACTGCAGGCCGAACAGGCGCTGTATCAGGCCCGCCTTGACTACGCTACCGCACGCCTGAACCATGTTTCGACCCTGTTTCGCTTCAAGCAGCAGCTCGGAACCCTGAACCCTGATGATCTGCTGGCACTTGATGAGTGGCTGCAGTCATCGGCCACGGCCCAGTAAAGCTGGACCCTGAATACGCAAAAAGCCGGCTGCTGCCGGCTTTTTGCTGTGCTTTTGATCCCTTGAAATCGAATCCCCGGAACGTTGCCGCCGCCCCTCAATGCAACGTGGGCGCATCCTCATCCGACTCGGGCAAAATCAGCTGGCCGGCACTGTCCAGCGGCAAGGCACCCTGCTCCTGAGCCAGCTCCAACAGTTGCTGCAGCAGCATTTCAGTCAGGTGGGCACTGATAACCAGCCCGGCAGGCGGATCACCTTCAAACATGTCTTCATCTACCAGCTCGTCGGCACGAAGCCCCAACAGTAGCGGGTTTTCCTGAATCAGCGGTGCCAGATCATCCGGCGCAAACACCACATAATCCGAAGACACCTGCAGCGCCAGTTGATAGGCATCATGGGGTGCTTCACCCAACTGCCTGAGATAGGCTTTCTCGGCCGCATTAAACAGCACAGACAGCTGACTGTTCTGGCGCTGACTCAGATCAGGTGGGGCTACATCGCTGTAGTCCACACTCTTCACTTCAGGAATGTTGTCCAGCTCCCAGGCATCAACCAGAATGCGGTCATCACTGTCGATCTGGAGCCATTCACGATTGACGGCAACTGCCAGCAGCCCTTCAAGGGCGGCGGCACAGATGTTACTGGTCACAATGACACCTACACTGGGATTCTCGATCTCGGCAGGATCTTCCACCAGCTCACCGGCACGAGCCGACAGCAGTTTAGGATCTTCAGCGATCAACTCTGCCAGCGCCAGCGGTGAAAGGTTCAACATCTGCTGACACACCCGGTGTGCCGTGATGTAGGGCTCACGCTGACCGCTTTCCTGCATGGTGCGCACATAACGCTGCCGCACCCTGTCCATAAGATCTGCCAGCCGACGACTCATGTCGTGCCTCCGCCCATCTGCAGGATAAGCCCTGCTCAGTGAATGGTAATACCCACAGGTTTGACGTCATCCTTCAGCTTGTCAAACTGCTCACGCAGCTGAAGCAAGGGGATCAGACCGAAGTCCAACGGCTCTGCCGGCAGCTCACACCAGTCCAGCGCCCAGATCCGGGTCATCAACTCATACTCGCCAATCAGGGCATCCATGAAAATCATCACTGCCTCAACCCGCGGATCCATTTCCAGTATTTTGGGGGAGTCCTGCAGATAGATGGCCAGGTGCAGTTTGCCCTCGATCACGCGCAGTGAACACCAGAACTCTTCAATATCACAGTACTCTTCGCCCAGGTTGACGCAGGAAGGGACCGGATCATAGCGGTGATTGAAGGCACGAAAGTTGATGCCACTGAGCTCAGGCGCAGCACCTACCACGCTGAGTACAGCATGGATCGACTCGGGATAGCCGTCACAGCCGAAGATCATCTCAACCGGCCCCTCTTCATGCTCACGCTCAAAGTGAAAGGTCAGATTGCGGTCGATCTTCTGCAGCGAGACACGGTAGGTATCGAGCAGGCTGTCGGCATCAAACTGCATATCCTGCTGACTGTCCAGCAGCTGATCGAGCGTCTGCTCAATCTGCTGCCAGAAAGCGCGGATCTGATTCAAATCAGGATTGGAATTCATGTACACCAATGATGTTAAAGCGTGTCAGGTTCGCGGTACGACAACACCAGTCTGTCCCTGGTATTTGCCACTGCGATCTTTATAGGAAGTCTCACAGACCTCGTCCGCGCCAAGAAACAGCATTTGGGCTACGCCTTCGTTGGCATAGATACGGGCCGGCAGTGGCGTCGTGTTGGAAAATTCGAGGGTCACATGCCCTTCCCATTCGGGCTCCAGCGGTGTCACGTTAACGATGATACCGCAGCGGGCATAGGTACTTTTGCCCAGGCAGATCGTCAGCACGTCTCGCGGGATGCGAAAATATTCGACCGTCCGCGCCAGCGCAAAGGAGTTGGGAGGAATGATGCAGACATCAGACTGCACATCAACAAAGCTGCCCTCATCAAAGTTTTTCGGATCAACGATGGAGGAGTTGATGTTGGTAAAGATCTTGAATTCATCCGCACAGCGAACATCATAGCCATAGCTCGAAGTCCCGTAGGAAACGATCGGCTGGTCATTGGCACGACGTACCTGACCGGCCTCGAACGGCTCAATCATGCGGTGTTTGTCCGCCATCTGGCGAATCCAGCGATCCGACTTTATACCCATAGCTGTCTTGTTCACCTGAATGTGTGTTACGCAAATCAACGCACCATTCTATACGTTTTGGGCAAAAAAAACCGCCCCGGCGTAACACTGGGGCGGAAAATCTCATCTCGCTGTACTAATCACTGTTGACCTGAATAGTGGGGATGGAGTTCCCGGGAGCCGCCACTTTTTTTGCCAAACGCGCACCCATGCGCCGAGCGATCTCCCGATAGCGCAGAGCGTGGCCGCTTTCGGGGTCGGCTGCGACTGTCGGCCTGCCGGCATCGGTCTGCTCACGAATCGCCAGCGCCAGCGGCAGCTGGCCCAGCAGCTCCGTATCATACTGTTGCGCGATGCGTTCCCCACCACCGGCACCGAACAGCGCTTCTTCATGGCCGCACTGACTGCAGACATGCACGCTCATGTTTTCGACAATTCCGAGCACCGGAATATCCACCTTGCGGAACATCTCGATCCCCTTGCGGGCATCCAGCAGAGCAATATCCTGTGGCGTAGTGACAATGACCGCCGCGCTGACCGGTACCCGCTGCGCCAGCGTCAGCTGGATATCGCCGGTGCCGGGCGGCATGTCGATCAACAGGTAGTCCAGATCCTGCCACAGCGTCTGATTCAGCAGCTGCTGCATGGCACCGCTCACCATCGGGCCACGCCATACCATCGGCGTATTTTCATCCACCAGATAGCTCATCGACATGGACTGGATCCCGTAGCCGACAATGGGGCGGAAGTACTTCTCCTCTGCGGTTTCCGGCCGCTGCCCTTCCGGGATACCCAGCATCATTCCCTGGCTGGGGCCATAGATATCCGCATCCAGAATACCCACCCGAGCACCTTCTGCCGCCAGCGCCAGCGCCAGGTTCACGGTGGTGGTCGACTTGCCGACACCCCCCTTGCCTGAAGCGATGGCGATAATATTGCGCACTCCTTCAAGGCTCGGCAGTTTTTTGGGACTGGGGTGTGCCTGAACCTGTTGGCGGATATGGATTTCAACCGCATGCCCTGCCAGCCTCTGATTGATTGCCGCGCTCAGATCATCACGCAACCGCTGGTGTTGGCTGGCACAGGCAAACCCCAGCTCCAGTTCAACACTGATACGATTGCTGTCGATTTCAATCGAGCCGATACGGGCCACTTCCGCCAGAGCCAACCCGGTGTCGGGATCAACCCAGGTTTCAATGGCTGCACGTATCTGCTCGGCACTTGCTGCTGTCATGGAAAACTCCTTGGACGACCTGAACCCAGATAATAACCAACTACAATAGTCGGAATTATGCCTCAGAAGGGCGGTCCTGTTCCAGTGCAAGCTGACGCAGCGCGGCAAGATCCATCTTGCCACTGCCCAGCAGCGGGATTTGATCAACGGTATAAACCCTTGCAGGCCGACACAGCGGCGCAATTGAGGATTTCCGCAAACGCAACTGAATCGACTCGGAATCAGCCCCCTCCACCAGCAGTACAATTTTCTCGCCCTTGCGCGCATCCGGCACAGCAACTGCCGCCAACACCAGCTCCGGCTGATTCAGTTCTGACTGCACGGCCCGCTCTACCGAGCTGAGCGATATCATCTCGCCCCCTATCTTGGCAAAGCGTGAATAGCGATCAATGATGGTAAGGAAGCCATCTTCATCCAGATACCCCTTGTCACCGGTCTTGTACCAGCGCAAACCATCCGCCTCAATGATCACCTCGGCAGTACGATCAGGCTCGTTGAGGTATCCCTTCATGATCTGACTGCCTCCCAGCAGGATCATGCCGCTATCACCTACCGGCAACGGCTCCAGTGAAGCCGGGTCCACGATTCTGAACATGGAGCCGGGCAGCGCCATGCCCACGGTCCCTTCTCGCTGGCCCCGCTGCAGGTGCCACCATTGGGTATCGAGGTAATCCGGCAGATTCACGCTGGCCACCGGCGTGGTTTCGGTACAGCCATAGCCCTCCAGTACCGGAGCGCGAAAGCGCGCCTCGAAGCCGGATTTTATCTGAGGCGAGAGCTTCTCGGCTCCGGCGACGACGACCCGTAACGAGCTAAACATCAGTGGATGCAGCTTCTGGTTGCGGACATAAATGCCAAGGAAGGTATTGGTGCCGCACAGGATGGTGGCACGATAGCGTGCCGCCGCCTTGCCGATATTGACCGCATCAGTCGGATCCGGCTGGCAGACCAGCGGGATCCCCTCCACCAGCGGCATCATGCAGGTAACGGTGAGACCAAAGGCATGGAACAGAGGCAGTGTAGCCAGAACACAGTCATCTTCCTGTACATTCAACACGGCCGCGATCTGTTTAAGGTTTGCCATCATGTTGCGGTGGCTCAGCATGATCCCCTTGGGGGCTCCCTCGCTGCCGGATGAGAACATGATTGCAGCGGTTTCATCCAGATCAGACACCCCCCCATAACGCCAGTGCAATACCCACGCCGGCAGCACAACCGCCTGCAACAACGTCAGCAGCGACTCGGTCTTGCCAATCCGAGCCTTTACATCCTCGAGGATGATCACGTCCATCTGTTCCAGCAACCGCTTGAAACTCAGACCACGCTGTTCCAGCCTGCGCAGGAACTGTGACGAAGTTACCAGGGTGCGTACACCGGCCCGTTCGGCACAGTCCAGCAATACCTGCTCTGGTGATGTGTAGTTCAGATTCACCAGCGTCTTGCCCGACATCAACAGGGCCATATTGGCAATAGCGCCCCCCGCGGCAGTCGGCAGCAGCAGACCAACATTCTGTTCATCAATTTTCCTGAGCCGGCGGCTGAACAGGATACAGGCCGTCAGTAACCGTCGATGGTTCAGCACCGGTCCGTTCAGATCGGTCAGCGCCCATTCCGAAGGGGCCGCCCTGGCGGTACGAATAAAGGCGCGTGGCAGCGTTTCAAGGCTATCGGTGTACTCATTCCAGGCATGAATCGACAGCTGAGCAACCGTCTGCTTGACGGTTTCAGCACGTGTATCAAGCGGCATCGGTTTACCGAATGCCACAATCACATCACGTTTGAGCCCACGGCTGTCAAACCCCTGCAGCCGCTCACTGGAACGGGAGAAGCGACTGCCCCAGAGCCCTCGCAGGTAAAAGGGGATAATACGAGCATCGGGTAAGGGACCATCTCCGTTTTCCCGTGCGACCCGCTCAAAACCTCGCTTGAACTCGCCCAGCTGACCGCTGTAACTGATGGCACCCTCCGGGAACAGGCATACAACCCGGCCGGCGGCCAGCAGCTCGCGCACTTGACGCATGGCACTGCGCGGGCCGCGCGCAGAGATGGGAATGACACGATACAGATCCAGAAACCAGCGCAGATACCAGCGCTCATAAATGGAGCGTTCCATAACAAAATGGATATGTCGCGGGCAGGCCATCTGCAGCATGGCCCAGTCCAGCCAGCTGATATGGTTCCCAAGCAGCAGAGTCCCCTCACCGCTCACCGGCAGGTGCTCAAACCCGAGCACCTTCAGGTTGTATCGACGGCGAATCAGGCTTGTCGCCATCAGACGCACAAGTGCCTGTGGCAACAAAATCACTGCATAGATGGCACCGCCTACCGCCACCAGCGCCAGCAGCCACAGTACCCAGCTTGAGGGCACCGATAACAGCGCGCTGGTCACTGTCAGCAGCAGGAAGCTGAGCATGGAGACGTTCTGAACAAAATTGTTGCCGGCCAACACCCGCCCCAGACGCGATTCTTCTGCATTAAACTGAATCATGGCGTTGAGCGGGATAATCATCATCGCACCGCAGGTACCGATCAGCAGAAAGGCCAGCGCGCAGAGGGCAATACTGTTCAGCTGCGGCAACAGCAGCAGCCCCAACGCCACACCACAGGCACCCAGCGGGATGAGACCGGCATTGATGTAGTGTCGCGACAGACGGCCCGCGATGACAGAGCCAATCATGATGCCAACCCCGGCCAGCGCCATCGCCCCCTGAATGATGAAGGTGTTGTTCTGATCCAGGTGCTCTTTGGCATAGGCCGGAAACACGGCCAGCATCACCTG
>Ga0209345_10002763_pt1 | contig 18894 bp, 20 predicted proteins | sample Cruoilmetagenom7_FD_187294 | JGI IMG/M metagenome (GOLD analysis project Ga0209345, IMG submission 187294) | Oil polluted marine microbial communities from Coal Oil Point, Santa Barbara, California, USA - Sample 7 (SPAdes) (version 2) | ecosystem: Environmental > Aquatic > Marine > Oil seeps ...
TGGGGCGATCAACGCGGGCGGAGGGTTAATCTTCCCGCGCGGATACCTGCCAAGTTGAGCGGATCACGTAACCGCTCTCGGTCGGAACGAGGATGGGCACCAATGTCATATCACAGCGGTGCTTTTCAAGAATGTTTTCCTGTGCCGCCTTGATCTCTTTCGCGCACGCCTGCACGCGGGCGTCTCGTTCAGCTTGCAGCAACTCTCGAGCTTTCTTCAGTTCATCACTCATAGCCGTATCTTTTCCAGGTTTGTCGCGTGTGCGTTGCCGCCTGCGGCGAGCAGGTCGTCGATTGCGTCCAGCGACGTGGTAGACACGGCGCTGATGTCGGTCTTGGTCAACCCGTCGTTCGCCCCGTCGAAATCGTCCTGTGTAATCCACGTGCCCATACCAGCGTCCCACGATTTTTGCAAAGAGCGCAAATCATCGAGAGCGTCTAAAAGCGCCGTTGTCGCCTGGCGCGTCCTCGTTATGTGATCAGAACGTGTTCCCTGTGTGCTCATTTTTCCTCCTAGTGTGTACACTCTGCTGTATAAATTGCTGCAACCCACTGCACGCTATAGTCTATGCCGCCGGTGCGGCGCACCTGAATCTCCAGCGCTTCGTTCACATTGTCTGCCACGGCCTGCGCGGCATAGTTTGCGTCACTCTCAAAAATCGTCGTCGTCGTAGACGCCGCCAGAGTTGTGTTTCCGGCATTGTCTCTCTCGATCAGGCCGACGATTTCATAACTCCACTGTTGTGCGGCGTTGGCCGTCATACCCACTACCATAGCACGAAACGTCCAGGCGGTCGAGGGCTGCAACACCATTTGCGCGCTGGACCCGTCCAGGTAGAGGCTGTACCAGGTGTTAAGCACGTGTGTGGCCCGATCTATGCGCGCTACAAATCCACTGCGTTGAGCATCGCCGCTAGACGAGAAAGCGCCCGCCGCACTCGCAACCTGCCCGTATTTGTCAGCCGTTGCCTGGTATCCCCCCGGAACCGTCCCGTAATCCCCGCTCACTGTATTGTCATAGCCGCCACCAATTGCGCCACCCTCACCGCTTACAGTGTGCTCTCGACCGCCGGAAATCGTCCCGTAATCTGCCGCAACCACGTTTAGATAGCCACCGCCGATAGTTGCGTATGGGTTATTTGAATTGTTGAGCGTTCCCCCGCCTACCGCCGCATAATCTCCTGATGCATCGCAATCATCACCGCCAGCTACCACGGAATAATCCCCGCTCGCCGTGTGTCGCCTGCCACCCGAGATCACGGAGTAGTCCCCGCTAGAGACCTGAGTAGCGAACGTTCTCCACCCCTGGAACTCGACCGCTCCAACGCCGCGAGCGTTGCCGTCTAAACTGGCATTCGCTGGCGCTTCCAGAACTCCGACGAGGACATCAGTGCCGATGTAGGCCGCGCGGATCTCGGCGCGCGCACGGCGGCTTGCGTGCGTGGCAACGCTCCACCTGGCGGCGACCTCGGCCATTGATTGGTTTTCGGTCGTGCTACTCTCGCCGGTAAATTCGAGCGATGGCCCGTGTCCCGCCGCGCCCGCGCCGCCGCTTACCTGGCTTTCCAAGCGGGCAACCGGAATAATTACGCCGGTGCTGGCGCTGTCTTCCATTGCGTGGATTCGTCTGGACGGCGACACGACTTGCACACCGACATTTCCAGATGTTGAAACTATAAAATTACCATTCGAAACATCAAGAGACCCAGATGGGGTGGAGTCGCCTGATATTCCCACCCGCCCGGTATCCGTAATGCAAAAAAAAGTAGGATCGCTCCCATTATCATCAACTCTAAATGCCAATCCAGTACCAGCTTGTATAACATGCAGCACCGCCGACGGGGCGTTGGTGTTTATGCCCATTCTGTCATTTACCTCATCCCAATAGGCCGCCGACGCAAACGCCACCGCATCCGGCACAGCGTTCACAAAGAGCAACTTGTTAGCGTTTCCCGCGTAGGCCAGGGGCGTGTCGGTTAACCCGATGAACGTTTTGCCGCTCAAATCATTGATCAATAGCGCGCCGTTTTCATCAAATGTCAAAGGCATTAGGCCGCCTCCTCGTATCCGTGCACGGTGTACCACACCGCCGCGCCGCCGTTGCCGCCATCACTACCGCGCAGGCTGTCGGCTGCCTCAAGCGCAAGGCTACCACCGTTGCCCGGAGCCTCGACCGTGTACCCATCGCCCATACTCTGGGCGATGATGGGCGGTGAATTTGCGCTTGCCGCTTTCCTCGGGTAGACGTTGACGCCCGCCACCGTCCCCCCCGAATCGTTGTGCAACGCGATCAAGCGCACGCCTGCCTGAAACCCTGCCGCCGGGCTGTATAGCTCGCCGTCAGCATTCGGCAATCGTCCCTCGGCCAAAATCACTGGATTGATATTACCCATAGTTCCCCTTTATCCAAACCCCATGGCGATCAGCCATTTGTTGTCACGACTGTACGTGTCCTCGCCCGCGCCCCAGTACTGGGGGTATCTCAGTTGTGTGATGTCCTGCACAGAGTAATTGTGCTGTATGCTCGTTTGCGTGCTGTACAGCCTCACAGACGCGAGCGGATACTCACCGATGGACGGCCCAGGCGTTAGCGTGATGTCTAGCGACCCAATCGGTACGACGGCACTAAGTCGACGCTGTAGATCGCCGTTTGCATCGACGTAAACGAGTGCAACGAGGCTCCCCACCGCTGGCACGTCTCCGGTCAAATTGAGCGTTACGACGTTACCGTTGGCCGCGCTTATCCACTCGACCGTCGCACCGCGCCACATTGGCCCCTCGTTCATCCTCACCCAAAAGTTGCCCAAGTCCAGCGCTGGTCTCACCATCAGGGTTGTGATCTGCTCAAAAGACGACCACACCAGGTCATAGCCACCGTTTGCGGCGTAGGATTCCCACTCGTGGCTCGCGTGATGTTCGGCCACCGGCGGGTAATAACTCTGCCCGCTGCCCGTGTATGGATCTGCCCGCTGCCCCATCACCTGGTAGATGCCATCCACCGGATCGACCCCGACCCAAACACCTTGCTCGCTGATGTAGGGCACTTTGCGATTGAGTACCTTTGCGGGGGCCTCTTCGTTCCCTATCCGCACGTAGGCGTGATCGACGAGCGACGAGACGCGCGGGTTACCTATCCCCTCGAAATCTGTCATCACCCCCGGATCGTATGGAGTGACATTTTGCTTTTCGTCCAGGCGCTCGTCATAGGCCCGACGCGTCTGTTTTATAGCTGTGCTCGTCATAACGTGAATGCCCTCACGATGCTGTTGCCCGTTGCGCTGCCACTCCATCCAGACCAATTTGCCGGGCCACCAAGCGCGGCTTGTAATCCGCCGGTCTTGTTAATCCACGTCGTGCCGCCGTCTGGCGAGTAGATGACGACGATGTCGGTAGCGAACACACGCAAGTTTCCGGCCACCCACACGATCTCTATAGAGGACGCCTGGCGAAACATCGCCATACTACCAAGGCCGCCAGCGCCAAAACCGCTGGCGGCTGTGCTGGCGTCGCCTATCAAAACGCCGTCCTGATATAGATCGTTCAAACCATCATTTTCGATGTAGATTCTATGCAGCCCCGCGAAATCCTCCTCGATGCCCGCGCTACCAAGGATCGTCAAACCGGCAATCGGTGCGGCAGGGTTCCACCCGCTGTATACCTGTTGCGTTGCTCCTATCGTATAGCCGCCGATGTCACCACCGGCCGCCAGGAGCGCCGACTCTCCCGGCACAGTCCAGAAATCGGTCATTGCCCAGGGCGGCCCGGCTGGCCCTACTGCCAGATATGCCATGAGCGCCCCATTGCGCCCCGCCACGTACCACGACCCCGCGCCGCCATAGACGCTATGCATCCGCTGCGCTGCTGGCTGCTCCTGGAAAAAATAGGAACCGCCGGCTTGGCCGAATAGACTGATTGCCACCGCTGCCCCGCTGCCGATGTATGCCCCCGACCCTGGCGCGCCCGGCGCGTTGTTACCATTTGAATGCACCAACGCGCACACCTGGTTTGATGCATTGACGTACAACGACCCAAACGTGCACTTGTTGCCCGGTGTACTGTATCCCGTGTCGGTGTAGGCATTCGTGACCGATTTTATCAGAGTCCAGACGTTGTTAGCTGTGATTGCTGCCGTGATGTCGGCGCAATGGAAGAGGCCGGTGTTGTTCGGGTCGAGATCGTCTCTGGTCGTGACGTAGGCTTGCCCGTCGCTTGTGACTGCCACCATCTGGAAAACGCCCGTGAGACCGACGAGGGGGTCCAGGTCGTACCATGTCGGCGGGGTCGTGTCGAAAAAGTCGAAACTGACCGCGATCTGGTCTTGGTTCATCACGACGACACCGTCGGCAACGGGTGGTTTGGGGGGTTCGATGGGCGGTTCGGGCGGAAACGGTGGTATTGTCGGCGGTTCTGGCGTCGTTGGTGGCGGCTCACCGTCCACGGCTGCCGCTTCCCCGGTCTCCTCCTCACACGTCATATCGACGAGCATTGCCCCGTCGGCCATCGAAAACGACACCGAGTGAGGGAGCAAGAGCTTGTTCGTCCACACGATGCCGCGCGGCGTGTCACCGGCGGCGATACTCTGCTGCACCCGTTGCCGGGGCACGATGTCGAACACGCGATAATTGCCAGCCAGGCGATAATCGACGGTAGGATACTCCATAGATGCCGCCGCCTGAACGAGGCCACAAAGCGCGTTATTGGTAGCCTGTGCCGCGAACAGCGCCAGGCGCTCTTGTCGTCCGATGCTGCCGTATCGCCCAGGGATGTGGCCGTAAGAGAGAGAAAAGAACGCCGCCGCCGTCGCGCTGTCGGTGTAGTTGACGCCGCTTAGGTCAGTCATTGAGCGGGGTGAAACGGTGCGGCGCGTCAGGTCAATCTGCGCGCGCCAGTCTGACACCGTCATATCCAAAACTGTCGGCACGCCAGCACGGTTGGCGGTAAATTCGTGGTTGACCGGGATCTCGACGATCAGAGACCCGTAACGGTCGCACACCGGCGGGGCAAGGATGGCAGGCAGCGACCCGGCGACGAGTTGTTGCCAGAGCGACCCGATAGGCGTAGAGAATACGGCAATCTCTCGCGTGTCCGTCGTTAGCTCAATGTCCATCATTCGAGTAGCCGTCGTTCGCCAGTGGAGGAACGACCACAGGCCGTCTCTCACCTGTAGGTCCTGGTACTCAAACCAATCAGTCGGCACGCCGTCGCTGTTCTCAACGCCGTGAGGAAATCCTGTCATCTTGTCGAGCCAGTATTGCGGCCCCTGAACGTCGAACTGAACACTTCCGCGCTCGTTGTCCCACAGGATTGACTCACCCGCTACCCACCCGGAGCAAACGACGTTAGCGCGTAGGGTGCGCCCGCCGTGCTGGTCAGTCACGATTGGACCCACACTTTGCTTGACCCCGTCGAACCAATCGCGCGCAAACAGGATGCACCGCGCCCGGTCAACGATCTCGGCTCTCGTGACTTCGTCCCACAGCCGCACGCGGTAAGACCACCCCCCGGCGCTATAATTCCCCGCGCAATCAGAAAGACTAAACTTGACCGTGGGCATATTGTCCGCGTCAAAGACGAACACGCGTCGGTATCCAGTGAAGGTGCTCACTGGGGGATAGTTGCGGCTAACCTGGCACCCGGCCCGGTAGGCTCCGGCGGCGTTGTATTCGGCCCACGTCGCCGCAACGGCGAGACCTCCGTTGGCGACGCTACCCGGAAAGCTCCACGAGTAGGTGAGTGCCCCGCCGTCGAGAGTGAACGAGTTTGACGCATCGAAATACACGCGCACGTTGCCGCTATCTGGCATCCACAACACCGCATCAGGGCCAAGGACCGGCACCGGATCCGGATATGCGTTTTGATCAGTGTACGACCCGTCCACGTTTGCCGCTGCCACCTCATCGTAGTATCCGTGGTCTATGTAGATCACCCCGGCCCCGTCTATGTAGATGTGTCGAGGCCACAAGTTGAAATCGTCCACCACGGTTAGGTGGGCGTCGTCCTGCCAGACGATCTCGGACATTTCGCCCAGGAGCATTGTACCCGCTACCCCCGTCGCGCCCGCGTCCCACCCGCGCAAGCGTGCCCGTCCTAGGTCGTCACTTCCCGCCGTGGTGCCGACGTACACGGTCATATCGGGCAAAGTTGCGGCAAAGTCGCCCGCGCCGCTTCCGCCGTCATAGTCGATCTCAAACAAGCGGTCGTCAACCGTGCCGCCCGGCTCGTCTACCAGGCCAGTCCATATAATAGCGTTGAACGGGTCGCCCTTGACGCCCTGGAACTGGGGCCACACGGCAAGGAAGAGATCAGTTCGTGCCGCTGGCTTGCGCGTGCGCAGGAGGGCCAGTTCGGCGGCTGTTAGGGCGTGGGTGCGGGATAGGGTCATCACAGCACCAGCACATTAGAAATCACAATATCATACCCGGTCATCACAGCACAATCCCCGCTCGTGTCCATTCGCCCGACGGCGCTATCCACGTATACCCCCGTAAACTGAGTCAACCCGCCCGTCACCGGATGCGGTAGAGCGATCGTCTGGACGGTTGCGTCGCGCAAGTCGGCCCACTCTGAGAACGGCACAACTGCCGGTAATGTGGGCAATTCGATAGACAATGACGCCGACCAATAAGGCGCAAAGATGGGCGCGCGCTGTCCGTCGCGGTCGAGGATAGCCGGTTCTGTCCAGTTCACCCCGCGCGGCGTCATCGCTGCGGGCTTGCCGTTTATCTCGATTTTCACGATAGCACCTCTATGGCAATCACACAGCATGCCGGTATAACATATACATCATTTTGTGCCAAGCGTCCATCAGGTTTAAATGCCAAGATGTCTTTGTCATGCCTGAGTAGATAGCCGCTCACCTGAAATCTGCCGACCTGGAGGGATGTATATTCACAGTGCGCCGGCTCAATCCACGTAATTTTTACGCGCTTTTGTTCTGCCATCACCTCAACACCTCCCGAATCGACCGCGTCACCGCGTCGTTGATGGCCGCTGTCAACCGTCCCTGGAAACCAGCCATGCTCGCTTGGATCTGCCCGCTCACGTCGTGACGCATTTGTCCCACAGCCTGGGGGCCTACCGGGTTGACGTTGGCGATCTGTGACAAAGGGGCGGCGATCACAAGTTCAGGCCCAGCTTCACCGGCAACGAATGGCGTTGCACCGCTTGCGATGAATGCGCCGCCGTCGGCTAACATCGTCGGCCCACCGCCCCCGCCAGCCGCGAGAGGCCGTCCGCCGCCGCCCGCGAGTTGTGGCGGAAAGATGCGCGGAAGCATCTGGTTCGTGAGGCGTAGCATCCGCTGAAGATGCTGCCTGTAGATGTCCTCGTTTTGCCTGTACTCCGCCATCGCCCGCGCTTGGCGGTCCTGAAACGCTCTTTGCTGGTCTTGAAGCCATCGCGCATCGGCCCGCGCCCGGTCCTCAGCCTGGCGCTGGTCGGCCCAGCGCCAGTCCTCTAGTTGCTTCTCCTGTGCCGATTGCGCTTCTGCGATCTGCTGCGCACGCGCCACACGCGCCGCTTCCAACTGGCGCTCCAGGCTGCGTTGCTGCTCTTCTTCCTGGCGTGCCGCGTCCGTCGTGGCCTCAGTGCGCTCCTGGTCCCTGGCACGTTTCGCTTCGTCCAGGTCGCGCTTTCTCGTCCTGATGGCCTCCACCAACGCCAGTGCGTCACGGCTGCGCACGGCTCGGGAGAAAGACACCCCAAACGCTTGCTGTATCGCTCGCTTGCGTTCCTGATAGTTTCGCTCGATCTGCTCGAGCTGGCGCGCGAGGTTGACTTGGCGTGTCCTGCGGTCCTCGGCTGCCTGGTCCTGTATCCCGGCGACCGTGGCGGCGAATTGCGCCTCGATCTGCGCACGTCGCGCCACAGCCTGGCGTTCTATGTCCTGAACCTTGCGCGCTCTTGCTATGGCCGCGTCCTCTAGCTGGCGTTCGAGTGATATAGCGCGTTTGATAAATGCCTCCAGGGCACTTGTTCTAGCTTGTGCGATTGCCTGTGTAAATTTCTGAATGTCACCCGCCGTCTCGACCGTGGCGTCGCCTAGCTCCTCGGTCGCCTGGGTCAAAACGTCTGCGACGCCGCTCGCCTCCTCTAGCGATTGCGTGCCGCGCTCCACAGATTCATTATAGGCATCTTGAAATGTTTCTGCAATTTCCAGGTTTCCGTTGATTACCTCAACGACTGCAATTCCGGCTCCCGTCGCGTTGACGTATTTGTCAAAGATGGCCGTTACGCCAGCATAAACAGATGCAACTTTAATACCCGTCTCTGCGAGCACGCGAAGTGCACTATCTAAACTCTCGGTATTTGTAAGCGCGCGGACAAACACATCGGCGACAATTGCGCCCGCTGGCGCAAGTGACTGTTTGAATTGATTCGCTAGATTTCCGACTTCCGCCTCGGCTTGCCCAAACGAGTCCGCGGTCGTCGCCGTCGTTAGGCCGAGTTGTTCCATTTTCTCATCGGTTGCTTCCAAGAGGGCCGCGCGTGTTGCTTCTTGCAAATCCATACCAGACGCGACGAGTGCATCTATTCGCGGCTTCACGTCGGCCATCGTTAAGCCGAAATCATCTAGGCGTGCTTTCGACGCTTGCAAATCTGTGGCGAGTAGCTGAAAACTAAGGAGCGCACGCTCTGCACCAAAGCCCTTGAACGTCTTTGCAAGTGTCGTGATATTGCGCGTCACCTGGAAAAGCTCGGTTTCATTTTGAGCCAGCCCGGTCGCCAAAACGCCAAGCCCCTGTGCCATCAATTGCGCATCCGTCGCCGTCCCGCGTGTTGCTGCTCGCATCGCTTCTAAGTTTGTTGCGGCCTGTTCAGCGCCACCGCTGGCAATGGCAAAGCCGCGCGCCTGTCCTAGTTGCTCTGCCCCCTCGCGCGCCAACGCAAACGCCTCGCGCGCCACGTTTGCGAGAGTCTTGATGCCGCCGATCACAAGTTGCACGGCTGAGAAAATTTCAGTAAACGATAACTTGAATCCGCCAGCGGCGCTCTTTGCCTCTTTGGGCAATTTCTTCGTTGCCGCCGCCACTCTTTGCGTATCGGCCACGTATCCAGAGACGAGTTTAGAAATCTCAGCGTCAGACCGTTGCCAACTGTCGGCCATCGAGTCGGTTGCTTTTTTCGTTGCCTTGTCGGCTCGCTTGAGCGCTGTTTCATCCTCACGCAAGCCCTGCTGAAATTGCTTGTTGAGCCAAACCGCCTCTACACCAAACTGCTCAAGATTCTGTGACATAGCTCTTCATGTCCGCCTCGCCGCGCTCGAACTCTAGCATAACCGCGCGGCTCTCCCTGCTCTCTGCGTACCACCCGTCAGGCGTCAGCCCCCACGCTTTTGCCGCCGCTGCCTCTTCGTGAAATCTTGAGCGCCAAACGCCGGAGCCAGCCGCCGCGCGCGGTAGGGGCGTTCCCCTTTCGTCCGACGCCAGGGCGAAACCCGGCGCGAACGCGCGCCAACTCCTCGTTTGTGACGTCCGCTTGTCCCTCGGCCACCGCTCGCACCGCTGCCCAATCCTCGGGCGTGGTCAGTAACTCGACGCCGATATATTCGACGCGCTTGTTTGCGCTCGCCGTTAGGCCCGCGCGGTCGAGAGCCTGGGGACGCTCCCAATCGGGGGGTACATCGCGCCGCCAGTGCTCGCCGTCCCACGTCCACTCTATGATGGCATAATCCCGCTGCAAGTCGTTGTACTCATCGTTTGCGCTGGCGAGAATGGCGTTGCACTCATCCTCCCAGGCTTTGTGTTCGGCCTGGTAAGCGTCCCACTCCGGGCCATCTGTGACGACGTCGTCCTCGATGTGGCCGTCGGCCATCTTCACGCGCTTTGTGGGCAGCTGCGGCTCAGGCGGCAAGCGCTGGCTCACCGCCCGGTTGAACTGTATCGTGACGTGTGGTGGTACGGGGCGCGCCCGAACGCGCGCCCCGTTAGAAAGTACCAGTTCCTGCATTATGTGGCCCTCCGCTGAAAGCGCGCCGAGAACGTCGTGCCGCCGACGGTGTCACCGACTACGAAGAGGCCGTTAGCATCACAGACGTGTATGCCGTACAGCCCAGCGTTGGCGGGCGTCGTTAGCCTGATCTCGCCGCTTATCCAGGTTACCCCGCCGTCCTCGGTGCGCTTCACCGTGCCGTTAGGCGTTGCATCATTCCAAAGCGCGTAACCGACGTAGGCGTTGTTCGGATCAAACTCGATTTTGTCCACGCTGCCCGCGCTAAAGTCGATAATCGGCTGATTCTGTACGCCAGCGGCATTGCGCCACGTAGCACCGTTGTCAATACTCCTGAATATCCGCGCATCATTGGTCCCAATAAAGACGTATCCGAACCTGTTGACACCTACACTCAGAATGTCAACACCCGGCACGGGTCCAGTAAGCGCGTTCCACGTCGCGCCGTCTAGCGTCTGAAGGACGACGTTAGAGTCGCCCACACTATACCCGATATTGGCGGTGTAGAACTCTATGTCGTTCAAATCGTCGGTGGGGGCGATGGCCCCTTTGGAAACCGTCCAGGTGTTGCCGATGTTCAGACTCCGATAGATGCGCCCGTCGTCCGCTGCTGCCCACAGCCGGTTGAGCTTGTCCCACGCCAGCCGGTTGACGCCACGGCCACCCGTGCCCGCGCCGCTCTCTGGGTTAACGTTGGTCCAGTTCACACCGCCGTTGTCACTGTAGGCAATCTCGGGCGGCAAGCCTGGCACAGCGCCGCCGCTCACGATGACGCGATGGCCGCCCGCTCTCAACATCACCTCAACGTCGGTTCCGTTGCGCCCCAGTGCGGCGAACGGCCCGGTTGTCGTTGGCGTCCAGGTAACACCGCTGTCCGCCGTCCACAAGACGACGTCGCCGTAGATACCAGCATAATCGGTGTCAAGGACCATGTACCCTTCTGTGCATAGGTTGCGAAAGAGGCCGCACTTTGTGCCGCACGATTGCGGCAACATTGTGATTTCGTTCGCGTTCTGCGTTTGCGTCATCGGCTGATGTGCAGATTGCAGGCGTTTGATAAAATCGGCCTTGAGTGCGGACAACTCCCCAGTCGTGTTGATGCGCGCCTTTTCATCTGGTGACTGTGCCGCCGGTGCCACAAGGACACGCGAGGTAAAGCGCCCACCGTGCAAGAGGACGCCCAACAGATAGTTTGATATAGTGTACTTTGACGTCCCCTCGCAGACAAAGTTTACTCGGTATTCGCTGCGACACTTGCCGCCTTCTAGCAGGTAATTATATACCGTCTCTAGCATCCGTTTCAAACTAACGGTTACAGAGTCAGCCGCGCCAACGAGGGAGTCAATCGCCTCGTATTCTCCACTGATGGCGCTCGGATTGTACAAGAGCGTTACGTCTCCTTCTGGTATCGTGATGTCGTCAATCCCCACACACGTCAACGGCTCTGGAGCCTCTGATGGGTCCGGTTGAACAAAAAGCGGAACCTCCGATGAAATTATAGGTGTACCGATGTCTGGCATTTTATCATATCCTCCTAAAGCGAACCCGCCCCCGCCAGCGGATTCAAACGCTTGACGACGCTCCACGCGAACACCGCGCCGCGCATCGTCGAACCAAACGCCGACGCGGCGAGGGCCACGTCGAGCGTGTTTATGTCCTGTTCTTCCCGGTCGCGCATCCATCGCGTCTGCGTCTTGTTGCAGACACACGGAGCCTCGGGTAGTAGTGTGTTAGCCAACCGCACGATAGCCTCGGCCATCGCCGGGTGATTCTTTCCAAGTAAGTCCGCTTCCATCCAATTATTAAGCCGCTTCCACGCCCCCGACAAGTACCACACGCGAGCGTGATCAGGATATTGATTGTTGGTGTAATTTTGATACGTCCAACCGCCCGCGCCGTGTGTGGCCGCCAGTGTCTTGACGATGCCGTTACGACGATCGTCCTCTTGGCCCACTACAACGCACGCGCTTTGACATTGCTCGTTACACGGCGGGTAGAGGCAATCTAGCGGCCCCTCGGCGACCTGCACCAACTGCGCTTGCTGGCTCGTGTCCAGGTATCGCCGGTACACGTCAACACTAGTAACGAATGAGGCCGCGTCGCTCTGGTCAACGGGCGCATCATCCTCCCAAAGCTCAGGCCGCACGAACTGACAACGGTCACCGGTCAACGTGACGTTGCCGGTGCTCGGGTTGCGCACGATGCGGAAGGGTCGAATCCTCCACGACTCGTCACGCGGGTACATAGCCCAATCGAGATACACCGCCGGGTAGTATACGGCGATTTCGTATTGATTCGCCCCAGCCGCCGCGAGTTGAGCTGCGCTTATGGTGATCGTCGCGGCATCGAATACGCCGTCGCCGTCGCGGTCAGAGTAGACGACGGGGGCGCTCAACAGGATGGGCGTGTCAATGTCCTCGCGCCCGGCACCGATGAACTCACCCCACCGTAATTGTATGGACGGCGTGCGGATCTGCCGCCCGCGCTTTGGTAACGGCAAGGGCTGCTCGTCGGCGGCGACAAACGCGGGCGCAACAGTAAAGCCTAGCGCCTCGGCCATCAGTTCTTCGGCGGTTGCGATGGCCGTCGCCACCTCGTCACGTCCCACCAAGCGCTCAGTGCCACCAACCCACGCGCTTTGCTGCCAAACCTGGTTGCACTCGGTCGGGTAAGCGTCGAGAGGGTTACGCACCTGGTTGAACGCGCACGGCTGTATAGCCATCAGGCGCGCGTAGGTGTCCAGTGGTAGCAGGGTTATCGTGTCGCTACGAGCCATTATCCACCGCCGCCCGCTATTGGTTTGATGTTCGCCATATCGTCCTACCTCCCCCACTCATCAGTATTGCCGCCCCGCTCAACGCAAACGGCACAAGCCCCGGCCACCACAGCCACGCCACGAACCAAACAGGCCAGGAAACCCAAAACGAGACGCACCAGAAGCATTCTATTTGACGGCCCCAAAAGCGCAAGGGGACGCCGTCGTCGTCGATTTCTGCCGTAAGCCTATAGCGCAACGCATCGAACTCTTTGCCGTAGTAAAGGCTTGCGCTTATGCGCCAGGTTGCGAGGACGGCAACCGCTAATTCAAGCAAGTTTCGCATAAATATCACCCCACGACCCCTTGCCGCGCTTCGTCAGCGTCGTCCGCAAAACAGCGAACAACTGGTCAGCGCTCTGAAACTGCGGCAAAACCATCTTACCGCGATTGTCGAGCGCATAGTTGTACACGTAGTCAGCGCCCAACGTCTCAAGCCATCCTGTAACCATCGCCGCATCTACCAACCAGTCCTCATGGAACTCGAAAGACAGCGCCTTGACTGGCTGCGTCAGGCCGCGTATTGCGGTTGACTCGTATCCCTCCACGTCAATTTTGATGAACGCAGGCTCGCCGTAGCGCTCGATCAATGCGTCGAGCGTCGTCGTCCTCACATGGACATTCTGGCACGCCACGGGATTGTACATCTTGGCGTGCGCGCTCTCGGTCATCCACGGTTGGTCACAACTGGACAGGTAAGGCAAGTTCTTGTGCACGCTCATTGTTATGCTGCCGATCTTGTCGGCCACAGCGTTGGCGACCGCGAACACCTCGCCATCCTCGCCAAACTTCCAAGCGAACTCGCGCACCAGGTGCGGCGCTGCGGCGAAAAGAGGCTCGACGGCCACGACGCGCGCGCCGAGTTGACGGAAAGTAAGCGTCATAACGCCCCGGTTAGCTCCCACGTCGAACACCAGGTCGCCGGGCCGCACGAATTGCTCCAGGAGGTGTCGTTTGCCGCGCCCGCGCTGGGCCTGCTGGGCACGCTTCCACCACTCGGCCATTGAAAATTTGCCGTCGTAGGTGCGGAGGAGGGCGTCCATTCGTTGGTTCATTTCGCTTTTCTCTCCAAATGAGCAATCACGCTTTTGCGCGCCTTTCCGGCTCGCTCTGCGGTGAGCATTTGCACGGCTTCGCCTAGCGTCAATTCTAGCGCCTGTATGGCACGCACTGACAGCGTGTCCGGATCTCTCGTTTCCTTCTCCGGTTCCGCCTTCTCTTCCATAACTGCCGGTTTCCACGCTTGGCTATTCTCAGGCGTCACCGGGCGCGCTGGGGCCGCTGTTGACGCACGTGCCGGGGGCGGGGCCGCTGCCGGGGGCGTCACTTTTTTAAATGTGCTCATCGACAAAAGGCGCTGAGTGTCGCGCCTGTCAACGCCGGGCTTGCCGCTATGCTGCTCGACCACGAAATCTCCGCGTCCTGGGACGACGTAGCGGACGCCGGTAACAGCGCCGCGCAATCCAAAACTGCCGCTCCTCTTACCCGTGTAAATCAACAGGTCGCGCGCGCCCGTCACAGTCGGTACTTTCGCCGCCGGTACATTCCTGTTGACCACGCCAGCCGCTCTCTTCCCTCCACAACACATCTCAGGTCGCCTCCCATTATACGTATCAATATGTAGTTCCCGCATTCTGTTGTACGCTCTGTGCCAGCTTTGCGGATCCTTCTTGAGTGCCGCCAATCGCCCCACGCCGGTTTGTCGATACCAATAGAGCGGCTCGGCCACCCGTTGGCCGCACACTCCCAACTCGCCCAGCGCGATCCAATATTCCCAATCCTCCAGGCCGCCCTGCATATCGTCACGCCATCCGCCCACCTTTTGCCAATCGCTCTTGAGGTGTAGACACCCGACCAGCATAAACGTCTGGCGGAGGAGCGTGTCAAAATTGTAACCCGGCGATAGGTACGCGCGGGCGAAATCGCGCCCGAACTTGACCACGTCGCTGTATACAATTCCTTTGCCTTTCCAGGCCCCCAGGAACACCTCGACCGCCGTCTCGGCGAGTTTGTCGTCGGCGTCCAGCGGAAGGAGCAAGTCCGACTCGGCCAGCCGCGCCGCCTCGTTGCGCGCCGCGCTCACACCGCTGCCACCGGATAGCGAAACCACACGCACGCGCCGGTCTGCGTAGGACGGAAGCGCCACGTTGCTGTGGTCGTCGACGACGACCATCTCCCAGTCGTCGCGCGTCTGTCCCTGGACGCTGGCGACGGCCTCGTCGAGCCAGGCGACGTGTTGAAGACTTTTCGCCTTGATTGGTGTAATGATTGAAACTGATGGTCTCACAACAACCCTCCCAAAATATCCCAAAGCCCCCGTACCCGCGCCGCCCACGTGTGCCGCTCAAGCGTCATTACCTGCCCCGCCGCACCGATGCGCTCGCGCTCATCGTCGTGGCGTGCGTAATAGTGAGCCTTGTCTATCATCTCATCAATCGTCGAAAACGCTATGCACGTCTCGCCGTCCACGTAGCCGTGGGCCTCCATCCCGGCAAAGCGCTGCACCAGCGCGGGGCATCCCGTGGCCGTGATGTTGTACAGCCGGTCGGACGAATAACCCCATAACTCAGCGCTTTGACTCACGCTAAGTCCCATTTTGGCGCTTGCGTACAGCGCCGCGTTGGCCCCGTGCTGCTCGCTCGTCGGCGTCGCCTTGATGTTCTCCTGTCCCCACCCGTTCCCGTGGAGGCCGAATGTAAGCGCATCCTGATGAGCCAGCGCCACAACAGCCTGCCGCCTGAACTCGGCCTCGGGGAATTTGCCGATCCCGTAGAGGGCACCCAGAAACACCACGTCCGGCCCACTTGTCTCTTGTCTCTGACATACATACTCCCTCTCAATCCCTATCGGCCAATAGGCCACCCCCACCCCGCGCGCCGCGTACCACGGAAACAGGGATGGACTGACCACACATTGCAAGTTGACAGCCTTGGCGATCTCGGCGTGAAACGGTAGCATATTGGGATGTGTGTCACCGTCCCAGTTTAGCCAGAATACCCAGGGCCACTTTTGGCGCAACCGTCGCACCGTCTCTGGCGTGAAGTTGTTTGGCCGCTGGGCCTGCAATATCACCAGGTCGGGCTTGAACTGTGCGATCAATTTTTCGGCCTCGGTCTGAAAACCGCCTGGGCCGTGCTGTTGGTACATCGCCGTTTGGTTGACCAACCCAGCGGCACCGTATCGCCTGAACTCGTTCACCAGCGCCATCCGGGGCCGGTGCCTGGCGTTCATCATTCCCTTAAAGCGCAGGGTTCGCAGGGTGTCGTTAGCAGCCTTTTCCAGAACGCGCTCGACTGGGGCGTCGATCCACTCGCCACGTTTTGGCAAGCGCCCGCTCCAATGCCTGTTGAACGTGATCAGGTCGGGGTGTGGCTCGCCACGTCCCCGCGCCGCCTTCCACGGGCTGTCACTGTTGATCTCGCGCAATTCGTCCTGGTGCTCGTAGTCTGTCACGGTGCATCCGGAGACGGCGACGGTAGGCCAACCCATCTCCCACAGGCGCAAACTCAGGCGTGTGTCACCGCCGTAGGTCTTCATACCCTCGTCGCCCCACCACCCCGCGAGGTCTCCCAACCACCTACGGCACATATTGCATTGTCCGTAGGTGTAACCAAATACGCCGCTCACGATTGGTTTTTCCGGCTGCCCGCGCTTTTGATATTTCTGCCCGAACGCCACCATACCAACCTGTGGATTTTGCAGTAGGTGAGCGTGTGCCTGCGTCAGCGTGTCACCGTCGAACGTTACGTCGTCGTTGCCGGTGACCACGAACTCGCCGCACGCCTTTGCGTAGCCGTCGTTATAGGCGGCGATTGCACCGCGTAACTCGCCGTGCTCGATCAGAACGAGGCCCGGTTGCTCTCGCACCCACTCAAGCGTGCCGTCGGTGCTCCCGCCGTCTACGATAACGATCTCGTGTGTTAGGTCTCCGGCGCTCTCGTGTGCGCTGGCTACCATTCGTTTGAGTAGGAGGAGGCGGTTGTAGGTTCCGGTTACGATGCTAATTTGCATTGTTTTTTTTCCGCTTTTTTCTCTTTGGCGACGTACAAATAATATAAAAACCTCAAATTATCGGCAATTTCCAAATACAACTTAGCTGTCAACCTGTCTTTATCGTCATACTTTGCCGATAAAAAAGCAAATCTGTTGAATATGTTCCATAATTCTTCAGACGTCATATCTTTAACGAGTGGGGTTATCATTTGCACGTCGCCTCCACATTCAGCGAGATCAACCGCCCATTGATCTTGGCAAAAGAGAAATCGTCAAATCTCAGGGGGTGCACCTCGTAGGGGTCCCATTCCCTAATATCATAAAAATCCTCGTGTAACACGCACGCAAGGTGCTCATAGTCGTACACAGCATAGTGCACGTCGTGGGCGTTATCCTGTCCGCCATTGATGCATCCCAACCGCGTCAGGCGTACCCCATCGAAATACAACTCGACCAAAACCGCGAAATCTGGCACGCTCAGGCGCAACGTTCCGCCGGGTCGGAGGACGCGCCGGAACTCTGCCACTGCTGCGGGTACGTCAGCCTTGGGGACGTGCTCAAGGCCGTGAGCGAAGTAGATCAGGTCGGCGCTGTCGTCGTCTAGCGGGACGTGCTTGGCGCTGCCGATGTGGTCTGGCTGTGTGGCCTCGTCGGGGTCCACGTGGACGAATCCGGGCAGGCGGCGCAGGCCGCATCCGAGGTGGATTTTCATTGGTCGCCATCCGTCAAAAAATCTATTTCGTCCCACCACGCAAGCGTGCTAATCCCCATTGCTGTTGCATACGCATCAAGCGGAATGTACGTTGGCGGTGTATCACTCATTGCCAAGAATCCACCCGCCTGCAGTTCAAAAACAAGCTCTTCCGCATCCTTGACAATGCCCCCCGCCTGCTCAACCTCATCGCTCTCTGAAAGCGCAAGCGCGCCAACTGCTGCAAACAGCCCCTTTATAAAATCTCTTCGTGTCGCTTTCATCTCTCAACCCTCCACTTTTTGCGAAACTCATAATATGCTCTCAGTCGCAAAAGAATACTAATGCCAATCCCGCCACACAGCCGCAAAAAGCGCGCTATCGTGTGAATCCAAAACACAGCCTCGTTCAGCACGTTGCTGGCGAAAATCCGCCCCCACCCGCGCGGTCTCCCAAAGTCGACCTCTTGTTCAGTGAGACAGTCCAAGTAGCCTTCGTCGTATTCTTTGCCGTGCTGATGACAAATTACATCTATAATCGCCTTTTGATTCGGCTCCGTGAAACCGCGCAAAACGTGAAAGCAGTCATCACTATCAATAATGCGTCGCCCGCATTTATCGCACCGCTTGACTGTATCATCGTAAAACAGCTTTCCCTGCGCTTGTTCCCAAAGCGATAAACACATTATAAACCCTCCCATCTAACTAAACCGTTTCCTCGCCCAACGATACAATTCAAAATCTAGCGCGTTCAGTTCCGTGATTGCCCGCACCTCGCGCGCCGTCGCCGTGACCGGCTTCCTGGACACGTTGCGCCGCTCATAGCGCGGTATCCGCCAGGCGTAAAGCGCACGCATCAACGCCAAAAACTTGTCGAACTCTTCGGCAAAGCCCACCACAGAGAATTGTTCCAGATTCGCCTTTGCCGCTTTGAGGTGACCCCGCGTCACCCCCCGAAACGATACCTTGCCGTCCTCATAAGGAACTTGCCGCCCGTCCTGCATGGTGAACTCATCATAGCCGCTCAACTGGCGCACCATTCCATTTTCTGTGTGGCGCGTCACCCCGCTGGTGACGAACGTGTGCAAGTCCATTTCACGCGCCGCCTTCGCTAGATAGTGCGCTGGTGACTCGGTCCGCGTGTAGCTGTACAGAGAGACGACGCGGGCGACCGGATCACGTAGCATCGTAACGTAAGCGTAAGACTGCGAGGGCGCAAGCGCTGTGTGCAACCCATAACAATAATGCCCGAACACCGCCCGAAACCGTAGCTTTTTCGCGTTGCCAATCTTGCGCAGTTTCTCCTGGTCGCCCCGGATGTCCCCGCGAACTTTGAATATCTGCGGTTGCAGGTATTGACGGTCCATTATCCACCGTAGGGTCGTCCCCGCTGCCTTCGGGATATGCATTATCATCAAAGTCGGTTTCATAATTTCACCTCGGGTGTGG
>Ga0209345_10002764_pt1 | contig 18892 bp, 11 predicted proteins | sample Cruoilmetagenom7_FD_187294 | JGI IMG/M metagenome (GOLD analysis project Ga0209345, IMG submission 187294) | Oil polluted marine microbial communities from Coal Oil Point, Santa Barbara, California, USA - Sample 7 (SPAdes) (version 2) | ecosystem: Environmental > Aquatic > Marine > Oil seeps ...
ACCATGGACAGAAGCAAAAAGTATATTGCACTCTTCATGATCATTGTTTTGGTTGGCTCCATTACGTTTGTTAACGTTTAGGGACGGGGCCGAAATAACTTCCTCAAGTTGGCTTCCTCAAGTTGGCGCTCGGCTCTAGGTTAGATTTGTTCGGTCTGAAAACGCAAAACCCCAGGAATAGTCGAACTATTTCGAGGATTTTGTGTGTGTTTGAAGATCGGGCAAATATGGCCTGAAGATGAGATGCACAAATGGGGAAGTTATTTCAGCCTCGTCCCTTAGGTTCTGTTATGGAATAAAATTACAAAAACTATGCAAGAACATGCAAGCATGCAAGCATGCAAGCATGCAAGCATGCAAGAATAATACCATATTTTTTTTCAATAGTCAATCAAGGATAACTTTAAATTCACCGCCTAAGTCATGGCGGACCATCATACCCAAATTTTTTGAGAAGTTACTATGTGTCCATATTTCCTCTCGTCTCTTTATACTCTTTATACTCAACCAACTTTGACAATACCATAGCTGCCTGGTGAGTGGTTTCATATACTGGAACCCCGTTATCTTCCAGGAAACGTATATGTTCCGATCCGTCCCGTCCATACAGTCCGATCAAGATTGCAAGCAGGGGTTTCTTGTGTTTCTCCTTCAATTTAATAATATGTTTTGCCATCTCCATTTCCTGAGGAGCCAGAGAGCCCAGCGCTGTTTTGGGAAAGTGTTCTGAAAAACGAGGATCCATTCGAGCAGTAACCTTCTGGAATAACGAGCCGAGAGCAGGGACCATCCAGATAACAGCATCGACATTCTCGTCACGTAACAATACCTCTATAGGCTTTGTCAGCATAACGAAATCCCCCCCAAGTCCGGCCCCGGTAACGTCTACCGGATTCCCGTGACTCCAAAACGGAGGTAGTATGTTGTTTAATTCTTCTATGCTCTCCCTTGATAATTGGGACAAAGCCAACCCTGTCTTAGCGCAAGCGTCTGAGGCTAGAACAGCTAACCCCCCCCAGGCGCCTGTAATGCCGACATTTCTTCCCTTGGGGAGCGGCAGTAAAGAAAAGGCCTTTATCAGATCGACCATATCTCTTTCGTCCCTAGCCTGTATAATTCCGGTCTGTCTCACCATTGCATTATAAACAGCCTTGGAACCGGCAATTGAACCGGTATGGGAGACTGCTGCTTTAGCGCCTGCTTCGGTGGTCCCCCCTTTCAACACAATCAATGGTTTTCTCATGGCAGCTTCTTTGGCCACTTCGATAAATCTCTTCCCGTTTTTTATGCCTTCCACAAAAGCAGAAATAACTTTGGTTTGTGGATCAGAAGCAAGGTATTCTATAAAATCTTCTGTGCGTAAATCCGTCTCGTTTCCAGTGCTAATGAACTTACTGAATCCAATACTCTGTTCAGAACCGTATATGGAAGTTAATGAACCGATGGTACCGCTTTGGGAAATGACAGATGCACTACCAGCCATAGGTATTAACATATTCATAAGGGCATGGAAGTTTACACCGGAACTCACCAAACCCATACAATTTGGGCCTATTATCCTCATCCCACCCTTCTGCGCCGCCTTCAAAATCTCCTCTTCCTGGTCTTTGCCTTCTCTGCTGACCTCGCTAAAACCTGATGAGATCACAATTCCAAAGCCTATCCCGGCTTCTCCGCATTCTATAATAACCTGGGGAACAAGCCTGGCTTGAACACAGATTATTGCCAGATCTGCTCCGCTTGGAGTCTCCTTTAGACTTGGATATGCCTTCAATCCCAGTATCTCTGTCTCTTTAGGGTTGATAGGATAGATCCCTCCCTTGAACCCTCCAGCCAGTATACTGAAAAGAATTTGTGTCCCGGTCTTGGCAAATGACTTTGAAGCGCCAATAACAGCGACACCCTTAGGGTTGAAAAATCGATCTAACTCTGCAAACGACCGTGACATAAGTCACCTCCTTATGCGCTGTATATAAATTTTTTTCATATTAACATTCTTCATCTGCCGGACGCAATTTAAAATGGCGGAGTTAAACAAAATAATCGTGCAAATCCAAAATCACCCGTGGATTGACACCAGAATAAGAAGCTACACATTCCACGGTGCAGGCCCAGAGATTGGGGGAAAAGGTGTTTTTGGATGGGCTCTAGTTTAAGAAAGCCGTTGAAAAAGGCTGAAAGCTGAGCGCAGGACGGAAAAATGTCTTGACTTTCCATTCTCTTGTTAATAAAAAGATAACTTCTCAATAACTAGTGTTCATCCAGAAATGAGATGGTTTTTGCAAGGTCAAGGAAGACGAAGATTTTAACCGCAGGAATACATAGAGTATTTTGAGGATTAAAATCTGAGTCTGACGCAGAGATTGCGGAAAATAGCCATTTGTGGATGGACACTAACTATGGGGGGCTCAGGGCAGAGGAAACCTACAGGAGTGAATGAAAGCGCTTCACTGCGCGGCTCGTACCCCAATTTTTTGAAAGGTTACATAAAAAGCGCTATGACTTACGAAATCGGATGGTTCTCCACGGGTTGTGATAAGGCTGCAAGGGACCTGTTAACCACAATATATGAAGGTACACAAAGAGGCGAGATTAAGGCTTGTCTATCTTTTGTCTTTTGCAACCGTGTATTTGGAGAAAGTGAAGAGAGCGATAATTTCTTGAGATTGGCAGGGGATTATGGTATTGACTTGGTTTGTTGTTCTTCCGTAAGTTTTAAGCCTGATATGAGAAGAAAGGGAATGAAAGACCCGGACACCTTAGAGCAGTGGAGAGCGGATTATGATAATGAGATTATGAAAAGACTGGGAAAACGCAGGGCCGACCTAAATGTTTTGGCAGGCTACATGCTGGTGATAGGCAGGAAGATGTGCGAGAGGTTGGACATGATAAACCTCCATCCCGCGCCCCCTGGTGGCCCTTCAGGTACCTGGCAGGAGGTTATATGGAAGCTGATAGAATCACAGGCGGACACAAGCGGGGTAATGATACACCTGGTTACGAGTGAACTGGACGAGGGGCCTCCCATTACCTATTGCACTTTTCCCATCAGGGGTCCTGTATTCGATAGCCTTTGGGATGATCTGTGTCGAAGGCTGGAGTATAAGAATCTTGCTCAGGTCATGGAGGAAGACGGGGAGAGGAATGAACTCTTTATGGAGATAAGGAGGCATGGATTCATGAGGGAATTACCCTTATTGTCTCATACGATCAAAGCCTTTGCGAATGGCATGATAAGGCTCCTTAATAAAGAAATACTCATGGGTGGTGAAGTTATCAAAGATGGACTGTGTTTAAATAAAGAGGTGGGGGCTGTCATGTGATGAAAACAAGACAGTTCAATACAGACTGCGAAGGCCCCATATCATTGAACGATAATGCCTACGAATTGTCAAAACACTTCATACGCGATGGGGACCGGTTTTTCACCCGGATAAGCAAATACGATGACATCCTTGCGGATATATTGAGGAGGCCGGGATATAAGGCAGGAGACACCCTCAAACTCATATTGCCATTTCTAAAGGCGTATGGGGCCACAAATAAGATGATTGAGGGGTTTAGCGCTCAGAATATAATCCTTGTCCCGGGAGCAGAGTCTTCATTGAAATATATAAGTAACAAGATGCCTACGTTCATGATCAGCACGAGTTACGCGCCGTATATTAACGCCCTGTGTGATCTACTAGGCTTTGAAAGGCAACATATCTATTGCACCGAGTTCGATATAGATCGGTATGAGATAGAATCTCATGAAATTAATCGGCTTAAAGAGATCCGTGAAGAAATAGATTCATTGCCGGAACTGGAGTTCGGTATCGACGTAAAGACCTACGATGAACTTCCGTCCTTGGTAAGAGATGCGCTCGACCGTCTCGATAGGTTGTTTTGGGAAGAGATATTGTCTATGAAATCAGGGGATATGTTGAGGGATGTTAACCCTGTTGGTGGCATTGAGAAGGCTAATGCCATACTGCATAGCCTCCAAGTGACGGGTAATAATCTGGAAGATGTAGTATACGTAGGAGACAGTATTACGGATACCGATGCCCTAAATATGGTCAAGAGAGGGGGTGGTCTGGCGGTCTCTTTCAACGGCAACGGGTATGCCATAAGAGAAGCTGATATTGCATGCATTTCAAGTCATACGCTTATACTCTCTATCATTGCCGATCTCTTTTCCAGGGAAGGGAAAACCGGGGTTTTGGAATTTGCGGACACCTGGTCTCTCGACTCAATCCAGAAACACGGTATAGAGAGAACCCTGGTCGATCAACTCTCCAATATCAGTCCCGGACCCTTTCCGGTAATGGAGGTCATCACCAAGGATAATAGGGACATGCTTACGAGCGAGAGCGAGGCATTTAGAAAGACTGTAAGAGGGAGAAGGATAGGAAGTCTCGGGTGAATTCTGAAAACCTACAGAAGTCAGGTATAAGAGTTATGCAAGAAAATAAGACTACCTTAAGCCTCGAGGATATCCATCTGTCATTTGGCGGGATACAGGCACTAGCGGGGGTGGATATGGATATTGAGAAGGGTGAGATAATGGCCCTTATCGGCCCGAACGGATCTGGGAAGACATCGATTCTCAACTCCATATCAGGATTTTATCGCCCTCAAAGAGGAGATATCTATTTAGAAAAAAAGAGGATTAACAACCTTAAGCCCAGTAAGATTGCTGCCATGGGGGTTGCAAGGACTTTTCAGAACCTTGCTCTCTATTCAGGGGTTTCCACAGTAGATAACCTCCTCTGTGGCAGGCATGTTAAGATGAGGCAAAGCTTGCTAGCCGGGTTGTTGTACTTCGGTCCGGGCTTAAGGAGCGAGGTGCGACACAGAATACAGGTAGAATACATTATGGACTTTTTAGAATTGCAGCCATACAGACATACGCAGGTGGGGATACTCCCTTACGGGGTGCGAAAGAGGATAGAGCTGGGTCGAGCACTGGCCATGGAACCTAAAGTCCTCCTCCTTGATGAGCCGATGGCAGGGATGAATATGGAGGAGAAGGAAGATATGGCCCGATTTATACTCGATATCAAAGAGGCCAAATGGGAGACAGTCATAAAAGAATCACCAGCTATCGTCCTCGTTGAACATGAGATGGATGTGGTAATGGACATCTCCGACAGGGTGGTAACCCTTGACTGGGGAAAGAAGATAGCGGAAGGCACCCCTGGTGCCATCAAAGATGATCCGACGGTTATCAAGGCATATTTGGGAGAGTGAAAAGCGATAGATCGATTATTGATCTGTCTTCAATCCTGATGACGTTGAAAAGAAGCAAGAGAAACCCATGATTCTGCATTCTTGACTCCCAATTCGCATAACTGACAGAGGTAGGTAGATGCTTGTATTGAACAACATCGAGGTAAAGTATCAAAATGTTATCCTCGTGCTGAGAGGTGTGACCATCGAAGTTCCTGACGGGCAGATCGTTTCACTATTAGGCGCAAATGGGGCAGGGAAAAGCACTACCCTCAAAGCCATATCAGGCATGCTGTATCCGGAGGAGGGCAAGGTTACGGATGGATCCATAGAGTACAATGGGATCAGGATAGATCGATTGCGGACCAAAGCCATAGTAGACATGGGGATCGTTCAGATAATGGAAGGGAGGAGGACCCTCGAGCAACTTACAGCGGAGGAAAATCTTATGGCAGGTTCCTTGGGAAGAAACCTCACCAGGAGGGAGTTGAAGAAGGATTTAGACAAAGTGTATAGTTATTTCCCTAGGTTGAAGGATATCCGTAATCAAACGGCAGGCTATCTTTCCGGAGGGGAACAGCAGCAGCTTGTAGTTGGACGGGGTCTCATGTCTCAGCCCAAATTGATGCTGCTCGACGAGGCCTCATTGGGGCTGGCGCCCTTGCTCGTCAAAGAGATATATAATATCATTGAAAGGTTAAACAAAGAGGAGAAAATTTCCCTTCTGGTTGTGGAACAGAATGCCCGGACAGGCCTCCAAATCGCAGATTATGGTTATGTGATGGAAAACGGGCGAATCGTATTGGATGATACCGGACCCAGATTGTTAGAAAACGAGGATATCAAGGAGTTTTACCTGGGACTTACCCATGTCGGTGAGAAGAAGAGCTACCGAACCGTAAAACATTACAAAAGAAGGAAGAGGTGGCTTGGCTAAGGGGAGAGATGGATAAGTATAATGATTGTGATACCCTTCCTAAATTGATGCTGCGAAATTACTTGAAGTATGGCGAGAAAAAAATTGCCATGCGTAAGAAGGATTTTGGGTTATGGCTCATGTATACATGGAAGGATTACTATGAACACGTAAAGTGGTGTTCTCTGGGGTTGATCAACCTGGGCATGAAACAGGGGGATAAGGTATGTATAATAGGGGACAATGACCCACAGTACTACTGGGCTGAACTGGCTGTTCAATCGGCAGGGGGGGTGGCCGTGGGGATTTTTGTTGACTCTATGGATGATGAGGTGAAATACTATGTGAATCATTCGGATGCCACGTTTGTCTTCGCAAAAGATCAAGAACAATGCGATAAGCTTCTTAACCTAAAGGATAAAGATGAGATACCCACTGTCAAAAGGGTGATCTACTGGGAACATAAGGGACTCTGGTCATGTGAAGACCCTATCCTCTTGAGTTTTGAAGGGTTGGAAGAACTGGGCAGGGGATATGACGCTGAACAACCGAATCTTTTTAAAGAGAACGTTCGGAAGGGAGAAGGGAAGGACATTGCTTGTTTCTGCTACACATCAGGGACTACCGGGTTTCCCAAGGCAGCCATGATGACCTATGACAGCATAATATTCTTCGGTCGTGGGATACGTTCCATAGACCCATGGTATGACACCGACGAATATCTCTCTTATGTATCACCCGCATGGGCTGCGGAGCAATTCCTTGGGATAGCCTCAGGACTGGACGGAGCGCTCTGTGTCAGCTTTCCTGAAAGACCGGAGACGATCCAGGAGGACATTGTGGATCTGGGGCCGCAAATCCTGTTTTATAGTGCCAGGTTATGGGAAAATCTTGTCTCAGAGATACAGGTAAGGATTACAGATACACTGCGATGGAAAAGGCTTCTATTCAATACAGCTATGAAGATCGGTTACAAGATGATTTATTTTGCAGAAAAGAAGAAGGCGCCCAACCTTTTATGGAGGGGATTATACCTTTTTGCCAACCTGGTCGCCCTTAGGTCATTAAGGCACAGAATGGGGTTTGCAAGAACCAGGGTGGGCTACACGGCTGGAGCCGCAGTGAGTCCGGATGTAATCCGTTTTTTCCATGCCATTGGATTGAACCTCAAAAATATATACGGTTCCACAGAGGCAAGCCTTGTTACAATCCCCAGGAGTATCGATTTTAAATATGACAGCGTCGGACCTCCTATACAAGGATGTGAAGTGAAGATAGTTGATGGAGAGATCCTTGTAAGGAATCCGGGACTCTTCTCCGGTTATTATAAGAACCCTGAGGCCACAAGAGAAAAGATGAAAGACGGTTGGTACCATACTGGGGATTCCGGTTTTATTGATGATGATGGGCACCTGATCTACTGGGACAGGTTGGATGAGCTTTTGGAGTTGAAAGGCGGTGAAAGATACTCCCCTCAATATATCGAGACACGCCTCCGTTTCAGTACATATATCAGGGACTGTATGGTCATGGGGGGTAAATCGCGTGATTATGTCGGTTGTATAGTGAACATAGACTATGGAAATGTGGGTAAGTGGGCAGAGAGGAAACGTATAGCCTATACCACATTTGTGGATCTTTCCCAAAAGCCCGATGTGGCCGATCTGATAAGACGTGAGATCAGAAAGGTCAATAAGGCGATACCTGAGTTCGCCCGTGTTAAGAGGTTCGTTAACCTCCATAAGGAATTTGACCCTGATGAAGCGGAGTTGACAAGGACAAGGAAGTTAAGGCGAACTTTTGTTGAAGAGCGTTATAAGGATATCATCGAATCCCTGTATCAGGATAAAGAGGTTGTCAATGTAGAGGCCCCTGTAACATACAGGGACGGGAGAAAGGGAGTTGTTAAGACAGGGATTAACATACATTCAGACACAAAATACTCAAAATAGTTCAAGCTGTGCAGTTACCCAACAATAGCGCTTATGACTTGAATAATCTTCTCCTCACGGCTTGATTCATTTTGAAGATTCTAAGTTCGTTACGCTAAATTGCAGATAACTCGGTCGCAAGCTCCCTCAAACAATCTGCAATTTTCAGCTTCACTCACTAAGAATCTTTCTCAAAATGAATCAAGAAGGTTCGTCAAAGATCATTCAAGTCATATTCCGACCAACTGCACAGGTCGAAATAGTTCGACTATTCCTGAGATTTTGCGTTTTCAGATCGAATAAACCTACAAATCTGAGCGCCAACTTGAGGAAGTTGTTTCGGCCTCGTCCCTAAGTCACCCACAGTTTTTAAGAAGTTACTTGAACAGGATGGGATGGATGAAAGAATGATCACCTTTATTCAGCTCCTTATCAGCGGGATAGCCATCGGACTAATCTATGCCCTGGCAGCCCTTGGTGTAGTGATAGTCTACAAGGCAACAAAGGTTCTCAACTTGGCTCCGGGGGGGCTGCTCTTAGTCTGCGCATACCTGGCGTGGATGTTCCTAGTCCAGTTAGGGTTTCCCATCCCTATAGCCATAGCGGCGGCCATTGGTGCAACTGCGATCATCGGATGGTTCGTTGAGCGATTTGCACTTCGTCCATTGATAGGGCAGCCTATTTTGGCCTCTATTGTCTTGACCAATATGATATGGTTCTTTTTCCGAGGTATTACGTTCTTCTTTTGGGGCGGGAACCCTAGAATGTTTCCAAAATGGCTTGCCGGTCGCCCCACGCTCTTTATAGGCGGGATAGGGATACCCCAGATAATGATCTGGTGCGTAGTCATTAGTGCGCTCACAATAACAGCCTTGATGATTTATTTTAAATTCACCCGGTCAGGGTTGGCCATGAGGGTTACTGCTGAGGATGTTATCGTTGCTGAAAATTTGGGGATTAATGTAACAAGGGTATTTTCCAACACCTGGATCATCTGCCTCCTCTTATTCCTCATAACGGCCTATTTCGTCGGGGCGATTCAGGGGGTGAGCCAGGACTTGGATTTTGTGGGGGTCTATGGAGTGATTGTTGCGCTTCTTGGGGGGCTGGAATCTTTCCCTGGCGCCATCATTGCCGGCCTGGTAATAGGCATAGTGCAATCCATGGCAGGAGGTTACTTTGCAGATGTTTTAGGTGGCGGAATCGCTGAAACAGCTCCTTTTATCGTTATGTTCCTTATGAGCTTCTGGCGGCCGTATGGCTTCTTTGGATTGGAGAGGATAGAGAGGATCTAGCTGGTCGGATTTCTCCCTCTGGCCTTGTGAAATTTAATGTCTGAAAATCTATAGATATCTGGGGGTAGTTACATGAAAGGAAGACCTTGTGGAGTTTTCGACGTAAAGTATAGTCAGGACAGGGCCATCTTGCGCACCAAGACCCACTGGACGCTCTTTATCGGTTTTCTCATTCTTCTCTTTACTCTTCCCCTTTTCCTCAATGCTCACCTGTTAAGTCTGGGAACTATAATCGGAACAACAATGATAGCCATGTTCGGGGTACAGATTATGGTAGGTTATACGTACCAGATCACCCTCGGTCATGCGGGTTTTGTGGGTTTTGGGGCTTATGTGTCCGCATTGCTCACCCATCATCTAGGTTGGAATTTCTTCTTTGTCCTGCCGCTGGCCGGCTTAGGTGCTGCCATGTATGGGTTAATTATAGGTACGTCAACGCTGCGTTGCAAGGGGCTTTACATGGTCATTCCAACGCTCTCTGCTCACTTTATTTTCTTCTATCTGGTGAATGAGGTCTTCAAGAAATGGACTTTTGGGACAGAGGGCATTGAGTGTGCTTCTCCTGTCTTCTTTGGGTTCGCTTTTGACAATGACTTGAGCTACTTTTATTTGGTAGCTACAATGACTCTCATAGTAGGGCTTGCAGCAAAGAACCTAATGAGAACAAAGTGCGGGAGGGCATTCGTAGCGATCCGGGACAATGACGTAGCCGCCGAGGTTATGGGTATAAATATCTTTCGTTACAAGCTCCTTTCCTTTGCTATCGGGAATTTTTGTGCCGGGATAAGCGGCGCTCTCTGGGCACACTACATCACCTATATAAACACAGAGTTTTTTCCGGTCCTCGATACTATTTATTATGTGGCGTTTCTCATTGTTGGAGGCATGGGATCCATAATGGGAGCGGTCTTTGGTGCCCTCTTCTGGAGGCTTCTCGGGGAGGGTGTCAACTACGTGGCCCCGTTTCTGGATGCGGTCCTTCCGATGAATGCAGGCAATGTCATATCCTCTATGGGCTTGATTGTCTTCTCTATTGTAACGATTTTCTTTTTGATCCGTGAGCCGAGAGGGATCGCTCACAGATGGGAGCTATTTAAACAGTCGTACAGGCTTCATCCATTCAATTATTGACAGAAGGGTTGTGCTGTGCATGGTTATAAACCCAGGAATTTTGAAACTCATTTGAATCATGAAACCTGGATTGACAAAAATAAAGTGTAAACAATCTATGATGGATGCCCATTTTGTTGAGAGAAAGAAAGGGGGTATTTAAGCATGAGAAGGAGCATAGTCTTAGTAATGTTAGGTTTGGTCCTCTTCGTTGGTTGTGCGAAAATCCAGGAAGTCAGGCTCCCCCCCAGGGATGTCAAGGTTGCATTGAAGAGCGTGGCCGTAAAGCTTGGGGCAGAGAAGATTCTCAGCGATAAGATACTGATTGACAGGAAACTTGCCAAGGTCAAATCAAAGAGCGGGTGGCTCAGACTTCTGGGTGAGGGTGAGGGGAGGGATATGGAGCTGGTTGAACTTCCGGCTACTGCACTTATGGCTCTCATACCCAAGGCCGAACTTATTGTCACTTTTGAGGCTACAAACCCCAATAAATTCAAGGTTCTCATCGGTAGTGTGGCCTTCGGCCTTTCTGAAGAAACGATTGTCTTATTCCCCCCCAAGGCCGACACAGCACAGGTGTGGGTAGATGTCCCCGCAGGAGAGACGGTTGAGTTCGACATCCCTATGACAATACTCAAGATACCTTCGCTTGCAGCGATTGCCTGGCCTGCGATAGAGAGCGGTAAAGCGCTGTGGAAGGCGAGGGGGACTATTGTGGTAGTGTCGGAGGAGATACCCTCGGGGGGTATGAGACAGAGGTTTGAGACCGGGAAAGTGGGTACTTCCATGCTCGAGAGCGAATAGAAGTAATCATCAGGACAAGGAGGTAATGAGCGGTGAAAGATAACTTAATTAGGTTAATGCTGTCCATCTTCTTTCTATGTGCGTTTACGGTTGCCTGTGCTCCGAAGAAAGAGGCGACAAAACCCGCAGTTGTACATTATGGGATCGTTGACCTGACCGGTGCTTACGGCATCTTGGTCCCGGATCTTTGGGAGGGGATGCTTGATTATTACAAGTTGGTTAACGAGGAAGGAGGGATCGACGGTCACCCTGTGAAGCTGATCTGGGGGGAGACCGGAAATATGATGGCCAGGACATGGTCCCACTATAAAAGGTATAAGCGAGCAGGCGCTCAGTTGTTATGGCTGGCATCTTCTCCTGATGGAGAGGCATTGAAGAGGGTACTGGTGAAAGACGAGATATTCTGTCCCCTCAACTATGGTCAGAGCGATTCTCAGATATATCCGCCCTCATGGACGTACATAGATGGCCCAAGCTATGGTGACGGTTTTGCTGCATTCTTGAGGATGGCAAAGGAGCAGTGGGATAAAGAAGGAAAAAAGGGCACAATGAAGGTCTGTATCATCGGGCCGGATACGGCTTACGGCAGGGCTGCACTTGAGCCAGGACAGAGGTTTGGGAAGAAGATAGGTGTTGATGTGATAGGTCAGGAATACACGCCTGTCATCCCCATAGATTTAACACCACAGGTTTTAAGGATCAAGGATAAAGGCGCAGACTGGATATGGCTACAGGGTTTGAGTCAGATAGCCACCGTATTCATGAAGAACATGCACTCCCTTGGGCTACAGGGGAAGATACCGGTTGCCGGCTTTTGGTGGGTGAGCGGCGCTGATATGCTAAGGCGTGTAGGGCCTGACTTTTCTGAAGGTTACATATTCGACAGTTATAATTACATGCCTCAGGTAGAAAAAGATCATCCAGGAATCAAGAAGTGCAATGAGATGCGTCTGAAATATCACCAGAAGGAGGCAAATGAGGTCTATGTAAGAGGCGTGAGGGCGGCGCAGTTCGTAATGGAGCTGACCAGGAGAACGTTTAGGAAATACGGACATGAGGGTCTTATTGCAAAGAACTATATGGGTATGATGGATACCTTCAAAGACTGGAAAACTCCATGGGACCTCGGTGCCCCCTTTCACATTACGCCTAATGATAGGAGGACAGCCAAGAAGTTGCTTTTCTATCAGGTTAAAGATGGGAAGCTGGTCAGGTACAGCGACTGGGTAGATATTCCCCATATCTACCCTGAGAACATGTCTCACCTCTTTGAGAATAACTTATGATTTATTTAAACAGAAATTTTGAAACTCCTTTGAATTATGCTTTTAAGCCATTGTCAGGGGGTCTATTCGTTTACTTTTTATGAACTACTTGAATCAAGAAGGTTCGTCAAAGATCATTCAAGTCATATTCCTACCAACTGCACAGGTCGAAAATATTTTAAGAACCAAGTTGGCAATTGGCACATTTATTGCAATTAAACCCTCGCCATGTACCTTCACCATGTACCTTCACCATGTACCTTCACCACGCCATTCCCGCGGAGATAACGATATATGGCATATTTTTTATTTTTTTTTCATGCCATATGTCACAATCAAAGGCTGGAATTCAGATTAAGAACATATCGTATCATACAAATCTTCCCAGTTTTGGTTCTTGTCTTCTGTCAGCCGCAATATCCAAGCTATTCCCCATTGTCATCTCTGTATTCCAGCCTTCGCGAGAATGACGTCCGGTAATACCGTATACTTTTCACATATACTACTTTTATTAGAAATTTTGAAATCCATTTGAATTATGCCTTTAAGCCATTGTCAGGGGGTCTATTCGTTTACTTCTTATGAACTACTTTGTCATAAGGTATTTGTTCTTCGTGTAATAGTGGCTTATCTGTAGATAGGAGTTTGCGACAAAGCTTTACGTATAACAAGTAATCGAATAGCCCCCCCGACAATTTGTAGCTCATAATTGAGTTTCAAAATTTCTGTTTATAGATTTTCAGATATCAAATTCCACAAGGCCAGAGGGAGGAATCCGAGTAAGTCGTACATTTAGTACGTAGTCGAGGATACCGACCGATAACGCCGTGAAAGTTAATATATGAAAATTTATATTACTAATTCAAAGAGTTAGCCGCCAAAGTACGGGAGGTGCCGGCGCTGTGAGCGATAAAAAACTAACAAGACAGTTGAGGAAAAAAAACCGATGGACGGTCGTTGTCCTTTTGGTGATGCTCGCCACTGGGGCGCTGTTCGCGTGGTGGATGGTGCACTGGACTGACCAAGCCATGCGAAACGACCTGCTGCACCAGGCACAGCTGGTGGCGCAGTCAGTGAGCCTCGATCGTTTGCAGGGACTTTCCGGCACGGAGGTTGACCTTGACTCTCCGGATTACCTGCGGCTCAAGGAACAGCTCGCCCGAGTCAAGCACGCCAACGACAAGTGCCGGTTCATCTATCTCATGGGCCGTCGGACGGACGGTACTGTTTTCTTCTTCGTGGACAACGAGCCGGTCGGCTCCGAAGACGAATCGCCAGCCGGCCAGATCTACGATGAGGTCTCCCCCGAGTACCTCGGCGCGTTTGACACCAGGGCAGAACTTATTGAAGGCCCTGTCACCGACCGTTGGGGTACGTGGGTATCGGGGCTGGTCCCACTGACCGACCCGCAAACCGGCGAGTTGATCGCGATGCTGGGCATGGACATCGACGCCCGTTCCTGGAAATGGGATGTCCTCGCCGGCGCGGCCCTGCCCGTGGGCCTGATGTTGGCGATGCTGATTGTGTTGGCATTGGGGATGGTGGGGGGGCGGTCCGAGGGGAAAGCCTTGGTCAAACCCATCCGGCACCGACTGCTGATTCCGCTGGCCACCGTGCTGCTACTGCTGGTCTGTGGGTTCGGGGCGGTCTTGCTATACATGCAGCAAAAGAACATAAATCAATCCAGCAGGGAGAAACTAGCGGTGGCTGAACGCAACCTAGGGAGACATCTGGAAGAACAATCCCGAACGTTATCCGCCCTTGAAGATGTTTTGCTTCGCAATGCGTGCCTGACCGATGCGCTCAAGGCACAGGCCCGAGACCGCCTTCTGGCGGACTATGAGCCCCTTTTCATGCAACTTCAGGCCAAGCACGGCATTACGCATTTCTACTTCCAGCGTCCTGACCGGGTGAACCTTTTGCGCATCCACAAGCCGGAAAAGTATGGCGATCTCATCGACCGTTTTACCACGCTCGAGGCCGAACGCACCGGTAAGACCGCATCAGGCATCGAGTTGGGGCCGCTGGGCACTTTCACGCTGCGGGTGGTGCGGTACGTCTTTGACGGTGACACCCTCATCGGCTACCTGGAACTGGGCAAGGAGATCGAGGACATCTTGGAAGATATTTCCAACAAATACGGTATCGAGTTGGCGGTGGCCATCCACAAGAGCGCCCTGAAACGGGAAAAGTGGGAATCGGGCATGAAGATGCTGGGCCGGGAGGCCGACTGGAACCGCTTTGCTGACGATGTTATTATCTATTCATCTCTGGGTCGCTTACCAGACGAAGCAGGGCGTTTTTTAGGCGAAGCGAGACATATGCACTGGGACGTAACCACCAAAATGGAATTCAACGGCAAGTCGTGGCGGGTCATGCAAAGCCCGCTGATGGATGCCTCCGGCGCCGAGGTGGGCGACCTGATCGCTCTGTACGATATGTCCGGAGCAAAGGCGTGGTTTCAAGGGCTCCTTTTCGTGTCGTCAGGGGGGGTATTGGTTCTTCTAGCCGTGCTGTTCGGGTTTCTGCATGTCCTGCTGCGGAGGGTCGACCAAGGCATCCGTCTGCAACAGGCGGAGCTGCAGGAAAGCGAAGAACACCTGTCTGCCACGCTCCGATCCATCGGCGATGGGGTGATCAGCACGGACGCTGCGGGCAACATCATTAGTCTCAACGCCGTGGCCGAGTGCCTGATCGGATGGACCACAGCAGAGGCGATGGGCCGCCCTGTCGAGGAGATCTTCCACATCGTTCACGCACAGACACGGGAGACGGTGGAAGCCCCGGTGCAGCGTGCTCTCGAGGAGGACGTCGTCGTATGGCTGCTCAACGACACAGTGCTCATCTCTCGGGACGGCAAGGAACATCAGGTCGAGGACAGTTGCGCGCCCATCCGTGACAGAGTCGGCCATGTTGTCGGAGCCGTAGTCGTGTTTCGGGACGTGACCGAGGAATGCCGACTGCGAAAGGACCTCAGAGACCGGGAAGAACGCTTTCGCACGCTTTATGATTCGACCAGCGACGCCATCATGCTGCTCGATGACAAGGGCTTTTTCGCGTGCAACCGTGCGACCCTGTCGATGTTCGGATGCGAAACTGAGGAGGTATTCTGCTCGAAGCATCCAACTGACCTGTCGCCTGCCGAGCAGCCGGACGGCTGTGATTCGATGATTGCGGCCAACGAGAGAATCGCAACGGCAATGAAAGAGGGGAGCAACCGTTTCGAATGGATTCACAAGCGTTATGACACAGGAGAGGATTTTTCGGCGGAAGTACTCCTCTCCGCAATGGAACTGGACGGTAAACCGGTCTTGCAGGCCACGGTGAGGGACATCACCGACCGCAAGCAGGCCGAAGAAAGACTCCGGATCACACTTGCCGAAAGCGAACGGGTCAACCGCCTGATGCAGGGCCGTGAAATGCGGATCCGCGAACTCAAGGGCGAGGTCAATGGCTTGGCGGTGGAGTTGGGCAGAGACGCGTTCTACGCCAGTGTGGTGGATAGCGTTGGCGAGGCCATTGAAATGGTCGAACCTGAGGCGGCGTTCGAACCGTGTGCTTCGGTAGATAAGTCCGCAACCACAGGCGATCACGAACTCGAGAAACCCGATGTGGACATGGCCCGGACTATAGGCTTTGAGATGCAGGGGCCGAGCCTGCATCCTGTGGCGCCATTCGATGGGAGCGACGCGTTCTCGTACATGCAGTCGCAGTCCTTCTGCGTTTTAGAGGAGGAAGGGCAACCCGCAGCGCCGTCCGAAAGCGAGCGTATCAACCGTCTGAATTCACTGCTGGCGGCTGCTGCCGGTGTGAAGGTCCTGCCCGATATCAGCCGGCAGGCGGATGACCCTCTGGGCGCGCTGGAGCGACTGGTCGGCGACATGCTAAAGAACATGCGCTTCGCCCAAGACGCCTTGCAGGAGCATATAGAGACCCAGGAGCAGCGCATTCAAGAGCGCCTGTCCGAGATTGAGAGCGCCAAAAGAAACGCATTGAGCCTTGCCGAAGACGAGCTATCAGCCAAGCGCGCAGCCCAGAATGTCCAGGAAGAACTCGAATTAGTAAACGAGCACCTGGAGCGACAAACCGCCTTCGCCAGCAACATGGCCGCCGAGGCGGAGATGGCCAACGCGGCCAAGAGCGAGTTCCTGGCCAACATGAGCCACGAGATCCGCACGCCCTTGAACGGCGTCATCGGCATGACCGGGTTGTTGCTGGACACGGAACTTACGGACGAGCAAAGAAAATACGCCGGTGTTGTTCGTGCCAGCGGTGAGTCCCTCCTGTCATTGATCAACGACATTTTGGACTTTTCCAAGATCGAGGCCGGCAAGCTTGACCTGGATGTCCTGGATTTTGATCTTCGCACCACCCTTGAAGATATCTCCGAAGTGCTGGCTTTGAAAGCCCACGAAAAAGACCTGGAACTGACGGTTTTTGTCGACCCGGACGTGCCGTCGCTTTTACGGGGCGATCCGGGCCGTCTCCGGCAAATCGTTGTCAACCTGGCCGGCAATGCGGTCAAATTCACACACAAAGGTGAAGTGACCATCAGGGCCGATCTTAAAAACGAGAGCGAACAGGAGGCCCTGGTTTGTTTTACCGTGACGGATACGGGCATCGGCATCCCTTCCGACAGGTTGGAGGCCTTGTTTTCACCCTTTACCCAGGTGGATGGCTCCACCACCCGCAAATATGGAGGTACGGGGTTGGGATTATCGATTTCCAAACGGATATCCGAGTTGATGGGCGGCGAGATCGGCGTCAAGAGCAGGGAAGGTAAGGGCTCGACGTTCTGGTTTACCGCACGGCTCGAGAAACAGGCAGAGGATAGCAGGATGTCATTAGAAACTGCCATAGAGATTCGCGATGTGCGGGTTCTGGTGGTGGATGACCACGAAACCAACCGTCTGCTGGTAAGCACGCTGCTGCATTCATGGGGATGTCGGTGTGAAGAGGCCGTGGATGGAGTGGCTGCACTTAAAAAATTGCAGACGGGTGTAAAAGACGGTGATCCCTTTAGTGCAGCCCTGATCGACATGCAAATGCCGGAAATGGACGGGGAAGAACTGGGCCGTCGTATCAAGGCCGATCCGCAAATCCGTGAAACGATTCTGATCATGCTGACCTCTTTGGGCCGACGCGGTGACGCAAAACGGATCGAGAAGGCCGGCTTCACCGCTTATTTGTCCAAGCCTATTCGACAGACTCAGCTTCGCCATTGCCTGGTGTTGGCCTTGGGCGCTAAACAATTTGGCAAAGGAGAATCGACAAGCCCAACGCTTATTACGCGCCACACGCTTTCCGAGGCAAAAAAGAGACGGACTCGCATTTTACTGGCTGAGGATAATCGCACCAACCAGCTTGTGGCCCTGGCCATTCTTAAAAAACTGGGATACCGGGCCGATGCCGTAGTCAACGGCAAAGAAGCTCTGGAAGCCCTCCGAGCCCTCCCCTACGACCTGGTTCTGATGGATTGCCAGATGCCAGAGATGGACGGGTATGATGCGACAGGTAGGATCAGGCAGGGAGACGCCGGGGTTCAAAACTCAAAGGTGCCGGTGATTGCTATGACCGCCAATGCGATGAAAGGCGACCGTGATAAATGCCTGGAAGCGGGCATGAATGATTACATTGCCAAACCCGTTAATCCCCAGGTCATTGCTGAAACGCTGGAGCGATGGCTTGTGGAGCGGGAGGAAACGGGTGATTTGAAATCCGAAACTACAGCAATAAGTGAAACAATAAAAAGCGTTTCTGAAACCAACGATCAAATTCTAGAAGTGTTCGACTGCGAGTCGTTAATCAACAGGTTGATGGGTGATGAAGATTTAGTTGCGACGATAATCGACGGATTTTTGGATGACATGCCCAAGCAAATAATGGCGATCAAAGAGTCCGTGGAGCAGAGGCAAGCAGGTCAGGCCGGTGAGCAGGCCCACAAAATCAAGGGTGCGGCAGGAAATATCGGAAGCCCCGCACTCCAAGAGATCGCCTATGCCATGGAGAAGGCGGGCAGGGCAGATGATATGGAAAAGCTCAGCAACTTGATGCCGCAACTGGAAAGGCGATTCATCCAGCTAAAAAAAGCAATGGAGTCAAAAAGATAAGGCAAATCCTTATCGCCATAAATAACACGATCTCCCGGACCATCCGATGCTCTTCCCCTAAGGTCATTGTTAATACAGGGGAACCAAGATGAAGGAAATTATAGTCTGGCGCTCTCAGATTCTCACAGCGTATCCAAAGGACTGACGACACCCAGCGGGCCTTTGTTCAACACGTGGGTGTAAACCATAGTCGTACTGACATCCGCATGACCGAGCAGTTCCTGCACCGTGCGGATATCTTGCCCGG
>Ga0209345_10002765_pt1 | contig 18892 bp, 16 predicted proteins | sample Cruoilmetagenom7_FD_187294 | JGI IMG/M metagenome (GOLD analysis project Ga0209345, IMG submission 187294) | Oil polluted marine microbial communities from Coal Oil Point, Santa Barbara, California, USA - Sample 7 (SPAdes) (version 2) | ecosystem: Environmental > Aquatic > Marine > Oil seeps ...
GACTTGCAAATCAAAATCTGGTACTGCACTCCATGTTCTGCCATGGACAAATAGTATTACTCCTTTAGAATTTACAGGTTTCTTTTGCCAGACAGCCATTGGGTGACCGTCAGAAATTACCGTGTGTTTTATTATTGCGCTTTTAATTGGAGCTATTACAGCGTGGTTTTTCTGGATATTTTTATTATTAGCTGAACAGCCAATAAAGGCTAACAATACAACAATTAAAATAAAATACTTGTTTTGATGATATTTCATGTGTTTTTCATTCCTTTCTATTTGTGAAACAGAGGTCTCATATATATTAGAGAGCTATGAATAACTCTTTATTTATCTAAATTTGAGTTACTTTGAATATAGCTTAACGCCATATTATATTCTTTTTTTGGTATCTCATGGTAAGGGTTTACAATAAACTCTTCAAAGCTTTGTTTTTTGGTGTGATGATTAAAACCTAGCCCTCCCAGTTGATCCCCAGCTTTCCAATGCATTCCCTCAGGAAGTGGCAGATAATAATACCAATGAATAGTTTTACTTTCAAAGTCTAATTTAATAAAGTGCTGAGCATAAATATCATAGTGAACAAAATAATCTGCCTTTTCAGTTTTATAAAGTATTTTTATATTGCCCATTATTGATTATTAATTCAGATTTCTTTCATTTAAGAGCTTTATCAATTCAACATTATTGTTAGGTTTATTAAATACCTTGAATGCAATTAACACAGGTATTAATCCGAAAAACCCAAAATTGTTTTTAGCTACGGCATAAATGATTATGCCAATACAAAGCCCAATTAAGAAAGCATTGATTTGATTATTTGATTTTATTTTTTTTGCTTTAGCTAATAATTCTTGATCTGTTAATTCTGATAAGTTTTTTTGTGCCATTTGTGTTTTCTCAACTTTAATATTATTTGTAAATTTTGCGGTTAAAATAGTGATGAGCTCTTAATTAGAACATAATATTTGAAAAAGCATTTTGATTAATGATTGACATAAGTTGATAAACCATTTTTTTATACTCAATTATTGTTTCGTATTATCTTCACTTAAAATTTTATCCATTTTTCTCCCTCTTGCTTACTCATCGACCAACTTGTCTAAATACCTGACTTGTTGAGTTAATTGATTATTAATATCTTCAATCCGATACAAACCAGTGCTTTAATGAGGTGAGCGTTTAGGTTTAATTCAGCGTATTGAATAAACGTTTCAAATGCAACCTTTTGATCAATTAAGCCTTGTGTTTTCGATTTAACTTAACCTCCAAGCCATTCTATGACTTAGTGTGTTTCTGGTATTGTTTTGCATTTCTTCTCCGCCTTTGTCACATAATGTGGATCGACCGCGGCAAAAGTCATTGTTGCTATGCGTTTATTGTGTTCTGTTGTTACTTTCATGCACACCTAAAATCATCATTACTGTAAATATCAACAGCCATTTTTTTGATGTCTTACTGATTTCTGAATTATCTTAAATCCAATAACAGATACAACTGCCAAAGTCCAAAACAGTATATTTGGTTGTCGTTTTAATGCAATTAACAGCATATTTCGTCAAATTGTATCAGTTTCGGAAACAGTTTAATAAAGTGAGCTTTGACTAATTGATTGGCCAACAATCTCTTGTATTTCGCAGTTCCGCGAACATCGGATATCGGTGAAATTTCCGTATTCATTATGTCTACGGCATGAAATAATGTTTCTTGATTTACTGGCTTACCATTTAAGTATTCGCAAGTTTTTGAGAGGTGTTTTGGTATAGCTGCTACTCCGCCTACAGATATATCTACATTAGAAATGATATTATTTTTTACTTCAATATGAATGGCTGTATTAACTGTAGCTATGTCTAAATGTTTCCTTTTTGAAACTTTCTCAAAGTTAAACAAGCTGTTTTCAGTGGGTAATTTAAACCACATTTTGGCAATGGATTCGTTTTCTTTTAAATCTGTTTTTTTATAATCTAAAAAGAAATCTTTTAAGGCCACTTGCCTACTTTCATCACCGTGAGCGATTAATAAAGTGGTATCTAATGCCAATAAAAATGCGCTCATGTCACCAATCGGTGAAGCATTAACGAAATTACCAGCAATTGTTGCCATATTGCGAATAGCCTCTGAGGATAACAATCTTAAAAAAGTTTTTAAGTGAGTAATGCGAAGATTTAGTTCTTTGTGTTCAAACAAATCTGTAACAGTAGCTAAACCTGAAATTGAACAATTATTACCTTTAATCATAATAGGCTGACCTTGTTCTAACGTTATGTAGCGTAAGTTTGGAGTTTGTAATAATGTATCAGCTTGTTGAACGTATAAATCTGTCCCACCCGCGATAATTTTTTTTCCCGAAACAATATGTGGTTTTTGATTAACTTCTATTAATTTTTCGGAAATATTAGAAAAATAATCTGGAATAAAACCATGCTCTATTAATTGTTCTAATGTGTATTTTTGTCCTTTATCTTTAGAATCTTCAACCAATTCTTTAGCTGCCTTAATAATCGCTACATAACCTGTACAACGACAAATATTTCCACTGATAGCATCAAGCATTTGCTCTTGTGTTTGACTATAACTGTTTAAGCAATAGTTCGCCATTGCAACAACAAATCCGGGTGTACAAAAGCCACATTGTGATGCAAAATTATCCTTTAATGATTGTTGTATTTTATTTAGTTGATTATCTAAGTTAAGGCCTTCTACGGTTACTATATGTTTACCGTTGGCATTGGCAAGTGGCGAAATACAAGAGGTAATGATTTTGTAATTTGTACTTGCTTTATCAGTAGACAATTCTCCAACCATGACTGTACATGCTCCACAATCACCTTCTCTGCAAACTATTTTAGTGCCTTTGAGGTTTTTGTATTCACGAACGAAATCCACAAGTGTCATTGATTTATTGGCATCTGTTTTTATTTTTTTATTGTTTAGGATAAATTCAATCATTGAACTATTTTAATAGATAACAGGAACAAATAATAAGGATTGATTTATATATTTACACTCTGTTATCATTTGCTCAATATTTTTTTATGTGTTTGAAAGGCTACTTTGAATCTATAAATTTATAGAGGTGTTCTTTTAATTGCTTCAACTGTTGATGAGAACAACAATAGATACCTAAATCTTTTGCCCGTTGTTCTGTGTATCGACTTAACTTTTGATAACTAACCAACATGGCTTTACCTGAATTGCCACCCAATGAGTCTTTAAGCGTATCTAACCTGTAAATTGCGGCTGCACCAGGTGTGTTGGCATGATTGTGATTGGTGAATTTACGGGTTTTGCATTCTATAAGATGTAAACGATTATTGGCCATAGTCACAACGTCAATTTCGTTCTTAACGGTACCTTTGGCTCTCGAAATCTCCATCCCTTTGGCCAGATCACTGATAGCCTCTCTTGTTTTTTTCATTTCGAACAATAAGCTAAACACATGATTTTCTAACCACCCACCGTTCGCATAAAATCGGCTTTCTTCATCTTTAAAAACAACATTTTGATGCTTAATTCTAAGAATACCTACTTCTTCAAATTTAAGTAAAATTTCACGAAGGTGTGGTTTTTTGCTGTATTTTCTATCCATGTGAAATTGTAGGGATACATCTGCACGCATTGCAATGTGATTCATTGCTGCTAAAGATGAACCAAAATGTTCGATATTCTCTATTAACCAATGTGTCAGTGTTTGTCGATTTGTTGGTTCTTGAATTGTTTGACCATGTGTCAAAACTTGTGATGAAAATAACTTAATGTATTCACTAATTTTCAATTTTGATTCTATGTTTACTGATTCCTTTTCTGATGGATGTAACCAGTGTAATTCATTAGTAAACTTATCAACAACAAATGCTTTCATTGATTTCGAAGTGAAATACTCTAATGTCACTAAAACCATCATTCTATAACCAGAGCTTGCATTAAAAACAAGATCATTATCAGCATTATCCTTGAGAATATGTTTTAGAATATTTCTAATTTGTTTTGGGTCAAAAGAAACCATCTGACTTTGACATTTGACTCCTCTAGCATTTAAGACTGATTTTATACCTTCTACATCATGTTGTTTTCGGTGTAAAAGTATCACTTTGTCAGCTTGTAAATGTAAAGCAGAACTGGCTATTCCAGCATTTTTTTTGTCGTAAATCGCTAAATGGACTTTCATGAAAAATCTTTTGATAGTTGAATGGATCGATCATTTGCAGCTGTCAGAGCTTGTTTAACAATTTCTTCCAAGTTACTGTTATTAAAAGAATTTAAAGCGGCTTCTGTCGTACCCTTAGGTGAAGTAACTTTTTCACGAAGCACTTTGATATCATCAGAACTTCTTTGTGCTAATATAGCAGAACCTAATGCAGTTTGCTCAACTAATTTAGCTGCTACTTCAGGTTTAAGCCCTAATTCAATAGCTGTTTTTTGCATATATTCCATAAACAAGAAGAAATAGGCAGGTCCGCTACCAGATAAAGCTGTGACCACATCAATTTTAAATTCTTCATCTACCCAATGGGAAATACCAACCGAATCCATAATCCCTTCAGTTAAATGTTTTTGTTCTTTTGTGACATTAACATTCGCAAATAAACCGGTAGCGCCTTCTCCGATTAATGCGGGTGTATTTGGCATTGTTCTTACGATAGCTACTTCAGATGATATCCATTGTTCGAGGTGCTCAATTTTTATCCCAGCTGCTATAGAGATCACCAATGCATTTGTCGAGGCAACGCTATCGGCAATATCTAATACTACTTTCTTCATTATTTGAGGCTTAACAGCCAAGATGATGATGTCAGGGATTCCAAAATGGGCATTATTATCATCAAATGATTGCACACCATACTTTTCAGTAACAACCTGCCTTTGATGGCCACCTGGGTCACTTGCCGTAATTTGGCTAGGTAAAAAACCTCGATTTAATAAGCCACCAATAAGGCTGGTTGCCATATTTCCAGCACCAACGAATCGAACTTTTAAATCAGTAAGATTTTTCATAATTTAAGATACACCCTGAGCTGAGACTTTGCTATGAGGCTAACATTATATATTAGCCTCACAATTTGATGGTTTTATTTTTTATCGTCTGATAAATGCATTAATGGTAATGGCTGTGGTGAGTTACTGTCCATAAAATAAATTTTAGAAGCAGGGTCTTTTGATATGGATTTCAATGCTTCTAAGGATTGTAATTTGATATAACTCGGATTACTACCAACAGCTTCATTAATTACTCTTATTTCGTAAGCTTGTGCATCTGCTAATATTATTTTTTGTTTTGCTTTCTCTTCAGCAGCGTTTCTTTCTGCTGCAGCTTGTGCAACTTTTTGTTGTTGTTCTGTTCGAAACCTTTCTAATTCAGCCTTTTGCTTTTCAACTTCTTGCTCTCTTTCTTTTTTAGATTCGATGGCTTTTGTAATAAAATTAGGTAGAGTGATATCTCGAATTAACACTGCAGAAACTATGACACCTTTTGGTTCTAAGTATTCTTGTAAACCAGATAACAAAGCTGTTTGTAATTTATCTTGAGTTTCTTCCAAAAAGAAATCTTCTGCTCGTTTAATTGTTTTTCCTTGTTCTCTTAACAATGAACGTAACTTAGGAACCAGTTGGACAGATAGTAATTGCTGCATACCACCAGTTGTTTGTAGCATGGTTGCTACATTAGCTCCATTTAAACGGTATTGAACACTGACGTCAATTGAAGTCTGTAATTGATCTTGTGAAGGCACTTGAGCTTGTTCTTTATGTGACTTTTCACGTACATCAAACTCATGCCAAGCATACAGTGGATTAACAGGGATATTCAATCCTTCCGGGTAGCTTTTTTCTACAATTTTACCAAATAAAGTTGCCACTGCAACATGCCCAACTGGCACAGTTTTGTATAATTTAGATCCAAACATTAATACTAAAATAACTATGGCTCCAAATATTATAGATTTTATTGGAAACTCTTGTCTGGGTTGAACTTGTCTTACGTTACTCATTTGTTTTCTCTTTAAATTTAGATTAGTTTATTTTAACAGGTAAGCGTTAAACTTACTTGTATCATTAGTAATAGATATTGATAAATTTTCTTTATTTTTTACAGCTTCTAATGCTTTAGGTAAACTTATTTTTACGCCTAATTCCTCCTCAACCGTTTCAATAAATTTACTAGGATGTGCTGTAGATATAAAAACACCCTGTTCATCTTCATGCAAAGAGTCCTTTAATCCGGCATAAGCAATTGCCGTATGTGGTTCTGCAATATAATTTAGATTTTGTAACTCTTTCATCGCATCAAATGTTTCATCGTCCGTTTTAATTACAGCAGAAATTACTTGTGTTAGTTTATCTAAATCATTGTTAAATAGGGACATTATACGTGGCCAATTACTAGGGTCACTAACATCCATAGCATTTGCCACTGTTTCAACAGTTTTATTCGGTGACCATGTTTTATCTATTAAATATCGAGGAACGGTATCATTAGCATTGGTTGCTGCAATAAATCTTTTTATTGGTGCGCCAATTTGCCTAGCAATGAGACCTGCTGTCAAGTTTCCAAAATTACCACTAGGCACAGATATAACTAAATTATCATCGTAGTATTTACTGACTATTTCAAAATAATAACAAACTTGTGCTAACAAACGGCTGATATTGATTGAATTAGCAGAAGTTAAATTATGTTTATTGCGAATCTCATCAGAGTCAAAAGCGGCTTTTACCATTGTCTGACAATCATCGAAATCTCCTTCAACTGCATAGGTTTCAATGTTTTCACCTAGTGTACAGAAGAGCTTCTCTTGCAAATTGGATATTTTTCCTTTTGGGTATAAAATTTTGACTTTTATTCCTTCTAACTTGTAAAAAGCATGGGCTACAGCTGCCCCTGTATCTCCTGAGGTTGCCGTTAATATAGTGACATATTTTTTATCATTAAAGGCTTTAACACATTGCGCCATGAATCTTGCACCAAAATCCTTGAATGCCAAAGTTTGCCCATGAAACAACTCCAAGCAAGTCATATTGTCAGTCACTTCGACCAAAGGAACATCAAAATTAAAGGCTTTACTAACCATTTCACTGACTTGCTCAAAAGGTAATTCGCCATCAATCAAATGATGAATAATATGGCTACTTCTGTCAACAAAGTCCATTGCTAGGATTTCATCTAAATTTTCTAAGGGTTTAAATTGATTCACAAAAAACAAACCGCGTTCCTGCCCAATACCTTGGATAACTGCCTGTTTAAAACTAACTTGTTGAGTTGGTATTTTTAAATTATGTAATTTCATTGTTTTTTTCTTCTTTATATTCTTCTTGAATCTCGCGTACACCGAAATTATCTACTTTACATATGTGGCTAAAACCATCATCTTGACAGAAGTTTTTCAGGGCATATTTTTGTATTTTATTGGAAACTTTATGACTTCTTGTAATCGCAAATACTGTTGAACCTGAACCTGATATCCCAAAAGCGATTGCTCCCATACTTTTTGCATAGTCTCTATAGCTATCAAAGCCGGCAATCAACTGTTTTCTCTTTGGTTCTGCTATGACGTCAAATAATACAGAGGCCGCTAATTCTTCATCTTCTGTATGCAGCGCATGAACAAATACAGATAAATTTTGCGCAAATTGAATACTTGTTTGTAAATTAATTTGATCAGGTAATAGCTCTCTTGCTTTTTTGGTAGAAACTTCGATACCTGGGTAGCTAACTACTAGCTGCCAAGATTCAGGAAAAGGAACTGATACACAGGGTTGTATTTCATAACCAGTCATCAATTGTAAACCACCTAAAAGACATGGAGCAACATTATCATAATGAATAGACCCGCTTACTTCACCTTCTAATTGGCCAGCCATCTCAAGTAATTCATCAATGCTCATACAACCATCGAAGAATTGATTCAGTGCATATAACGCAGCGACAGCTGATGATGAGCTTGAACCTAAGCCACTGCCTACAGGTAAACGTTTATCTAAATGCATTTTTAGTGCTAAGGTAGGTAAATTTTTAGCAGCCATCTTCTGCATAAACAGCTTATAAGCAATCGTAACTAAATTTGTAGACTTATCCTCAGGTAAGACATGCGCATATGGTCCAGAACATGTTAAATCAAAATTATCAGATCCTTCGACAGTAACAATATCTCCCAATAGCTCACCATTAATTGGTGCAATTGCAAGCCCTAACAAATCAAATCCTACGGAAAAATTTCCTATACTAACTGGTGCGAATGTTTTCATATTTCCATTCTAAATGATTCTATTCACACTTGGAAAACATGTTGTCCTTTTTTATCTAAATTATCCAATTTTAATGCTGTTAATTTACCACCCCAAACTTTTCCAGTATCTATACAGATAACCCCATTCTTTGAAAATAAACCAAGTGCAGACCAATGACCAAATACTATTGTATCCTTTAATTTTTCTCTAGAAGGATATTCATACCAAGGTATCAATTGTGGAAAATTATCAATCTTTCCTTTGGCCTTAAAGTTAAGCCCCCCGTTCTTGTACAAAAATCGCATTCTTGTAAAGCTATTAATTGCAAAACGTGTTCTATCTATTCCATTTAAAGTATCATGCCAATGATTTGGTTTTGAACCAAACATTTTACTAAGTGTTTTTTTTGGGTTACTTGATAGTAAATACTGTATATTTTTCGCTTCTTTAATTGCTCTTTTTTTATTCCATAATGGGTGTATTCCTGCATGAACAACAATAGTTTTAAATTTTTTTAAATATACTAATATTTGTTGATTTATTAACCAATTCATCAATAAATTACAATCTGAGGCTGAAAATATTTGTTGAAATTCTATATTTTTTAGTTTTCTAAATTTTGGCTCATAGTATTGAGCTAATAAACTCAAATCATGATTTCCTAATATTACTCTACAACAATTTTGGTTAGCGTAAACCCAACGTAAAACCTCTAATGAACTCCCCCCTCTATTAACCAAATCACCACAAAATATCAAAGTATCAGTTTTATTATTAAACTGAATTTCCTCTAGTAACTTCAGCAAATCATCAAAACATCCTTGAATGTCTCCTATGACATATGTGGACATTAGGGAAATTCCTTATTATTAGACGACCTTCTATATTTGGCAAATTCAGGTAACTCCCATGGTCGTATAGCTAAAACCATTGTAGTACCATACCTTTTATCAAAACCAATTGTTTGATCTTTATAGGCAAAATCGTTAAAGCTTTGAGCAACTTGTTTAATTTTTTTATGCATTATTTGGTTTGAAATTGAAGAAATCATACCATTAATCACTATTCTAAGTTCTCCTGAATTGTTAAATTGACAATCAAAGTAATCTTCTTGAATATGATTTTCAAAATATTGCTGTATAGGTCCATTTGTTTGCCATTGAAAAGTCCGGCTTATTAATGTTTTAATTTTATTGCCTGGGTTTAACTGTAAAAGGTTAATTTTTTCTAACTGAAGCAATAATTTAATTAAATCAGGTTCTTTAAAATTGTAAATCTGATGGATTTCTTCAAAAGTTAGGTTATTCAAAACAGAAACGGCAACTAGCATTAGCTTAACATCGGAAACTATTTTTCTTTCTTGAGCAAAAGTTAATTGTTCAACCTGCATATTCTGCAGATGTACAAGTTCAAGTAAATCTGAAATGTCTAATTCTAGCAATTCACATATTTTTTCTAAACGAGCTAAAGATATATCTCCTTGGGTAAATTGACGCTTAATACTTGATTCTGATATATGTAAATATTTTGCAACATCAACATATTTATATCCTTTAGCTTTTAATGTTTTCTTTAATGTGAGAATTATTTGATTTGTTTGGCTCATTAGAATATTTTATCAAAGATGTTAAAATATCCTACAAATTAAAGATAATTATATTCTATAAACTAGAAATTTCATAAATTTTGACATCTGAGTCATAATTCTTTTGATAGGTATTGGCAAGTCAACACCGCCAGCTTCACGCGCTTCATTACCATGTCTTATCTCATCTTCTTTCATTTGATTAAGAATCGCTAACGTTTTAATATCATTTTTTGGAACTTGTTCAATGTGATCTTGCAAATGATCTTCTACTTGTTTTTCTACTTCAATTACAAAACCGTAACTAATCTTATCTCCAAATAAAGCTGCAGTCGACCCTAACACAAATGAGCCAACATACCACAATGGATTTAGCATACTAGTATGCGTTTCCAAATCATTAATTCTTTCTTGGCACCAATATAGGTGATCATGTTCCTCACTTGCTGCATGTATTAAATGTTGATGAGTCCTTTTATCCTTAGCAAATAGTGCTTGACCAAAATATAGAGCTTGGGCACAAACTTCACCAGTGTGATTTATACGCATTAAACCTTGAATGTTTTTTTTATCTTCTTGCGATAAAGCGATATTTGTATGATTAGATTGAGGAGTTGGCTTTGTTGGGAGTTCTGGGCTTGTTGAAATTACTTTTAAAAAACGATCGAACTCGCTTAATAATTTTGTTTGAAAAGATTGTGAAACATTTCTCATTACTCTGTTTTTTTAGGATTGAAATAAGTGGAGAAGTTAGATCTCCACTCAAATATTTAGACTATTGAACTTCTTCAAATATTTTTTCATTTATATTAATGCTTGCATCGTTTCTCAGTGTATTTGTCATGTTAGTAATTTCACTATTTGATGCTGTTCTTTCAATTTGAGTAGCTATAGATGCACTCTCATCTTCAGTTAAACCATTTAAATCCGAACTAGCAATTGATTTAAATTCTACTATTGCAAATGAATTATTAGAGGACTCTACCAAAGTGGTTTTAGGATTTTCACTATTTAATTTTAAACTAAAAACATTTTTAACTAAATTTACTGGTTCTGATGATCCAACTCTTGTAACATCTTTTGCTTCAATTACTGTCTTTTCTAATTCAGTAGCTATTTCTAAAAGAGATTTTTCCCCTGCGCTAATTTGATTGACATAATTAGTTGTTTCATTTTTTACTAATTCTATAGCTTTTTCAGTTGTTAACTTACTTGATATTATTTGAGAAACTTCTTCTAGAGATTTAATCTCAGGTAATACATGTTCTTTTATATGAATATAGACAATATGATTTTCGCCTAAATCAATCATTTCGCTTGTTTCTCCATCAACTTTTATAGCATCACTAAATGCAGCGCTAGAAAAATTATTATTTGCAGCAATACCTAATCCTCTACCTATTTCAAATAATTCAGTTGATTTAATTTCTAAGCCCGAGTCTTCAGCTGCTAGTTCTAAAACATTATCTGCATCAATGACAGTAGTTGAAAGTTCATCTGCTTTATTCAAAAATAATTCTTCAGCTTTTTCTTCTTTTAATTCTGAAATTAAAGTTTCTTTTATATCTTCAATAACTGGTACTTCTGGCGATTTAACTTCAGACAACTTAATTATATGATAGCCAAATGTAGATAAAACTGGATCAGAAATATCACCTTCATTCATTGAAAACAATTTTTCATCAAAAGCTTCAACCATATCGCCTTTGGCTACCCAACCTAAATCACCACCATCTTTGGCAGAACCTGGATCTTGAGAAACTTCTTTAGCCACTTCTGAAAAATCTTCTCCTTTATTAATTCTCTCAGCAATTTTTTTAATTTCTATTTTAACTTCTTCAGCATTATCATTTACTGGCAATAATATATGTTGAGTCTTACGCTTTTCAGCAGTCATCAATGTTTCTTTCTTGGCATCGTAATATGTTTGAATTTCTTCATCAGTAATTTCAATATCAATTAACAAATCTGTAGTAGAAAGCTCAATATAATTAACTGAAACTTGCTCTGGCGTTAAAAAGTCTTGACCAAACTCCTTATAATGATTACCTATTTCATCTTCTGTAATACTTATTTTATCTTCATAATCAGAACTTGATAATGAAATATAATCAAAACTTCTCATTTGTTTAGCCAAAGTATATTGACTTTCAACTTCCGATTTAAGAGCAAAAGAACTTTGAGAAATTAATTTTGGTAATGCAGAACCCTTAATCTCTTCTTTAATGTCTCTTTGAAGTAATTCTGCAGATTTATTAACTTGTGCTAAATAATTTGCATAAGCTTCTTTACTAAATTTGCCTTCAATTTGTAGGCCTGGAGAAGATTCTATATAATTTTTAATTGTGGATGGTGCCACATCATATTCAAATTTTTCGGCTTGTTGTTTAAGCAATTCAGAATTGACTATTTGATTGAGTACACCACGCTTGAAGTTTTCGGAATCGAAATATTCAGTGCCTAAATTATCACCAAACTGTTGAACCATCCTATTCCTTGATGCTTGATTAGCTAGGTTAAACGCAGTAATCGATATTTTTTCACCATTTACTGTAGCCGCACTGTCATTTCCAGATGAAATTAGAGAGTTTCCAACACCCCAAAATACAAATGAAATAATAATAAGGGCCATTATAATTTTAAATCCTAGGCCTGATGATTGTTGTTTGATATCTCTTAACATAGTTTTATAATTTTGTTATTTGCAATGAGTACTGTTACAAATATTTTGTCAATAAAATAAAAAAGGGTGTCAATATTGACACCCTTTTAAAATGGCGGAGTGGACGAGACTCGAACTCGCGACCACCGGCGTGACAGGCCGGTATTCTAACCAACTGAACTACCACTCCGTGTAATGGTGGGTGCTGAGGGGATCGAACCCCCGACCCTCGCCTTGTAAGGGCGATGCTCTCCCAGCTGAGCTAAGCACCCAGTAATTCACGAATAAGGGCTTTTTAGTTTAAAGCTTCTTTTAATGCTTTACCAGCTTTGAATGAAGGAACGTTTGCAGCTTTAATTTGTATTGTCTCACCAGTTCTTGGGTTACGGCCTTTACGAGCAGCACGATTCTTTACTGAAAAAGTACCAAAACCTACAAATGTTAATGAATCTCCACCTTTCAAGCATTCTGTAACTGTACCAACCATAGCTTCAAAACATGCTGTAGCTGTCGTCTGTGATACCTCTGCATGTTCTGCAACTGCTTTAATAAAATCTGCTTTTTTCATTATTTTTTTAACTCCAATTTATTTGTTTTTTAATCAACTGTTGATTAATGTAATTAATGTTTTTCAACAGCAAAATTCCGAAGTGGAATTGTATACTATTAATGTCAAAATGTGGTGCTTTTTTTTATTTATTTCCAACTTTTTTAACTTTAATGCTTTATTAATTATATATATAAAAAATGACTCTATAATTAATGGCTAAATGTTCCTTCTGTTGTTTTTCCCAAGTCTTCCTTAACATTTAATAGTAAGTGATAATCCTCATCAGAAAATGGTTTTAAATCTTTTTCTAACGCAATCTCAAAAACTTCATCAATATTTTTAACAGGAAATATTTCCAATTCATTTTTAACTTGAGTGGGCATTTTAATCAAATCTTTAGCATTGTCAAATGGTATTATTACTTTTTTTATCCCACCACGCAAAGCAGCTAATAATTTCTCTTTTAAACCCCCTATTTCTAGGACTTTGCCTCTTAAAGTAATTTCTCCAGTCATGGCAACATTAGCATGAACAGGATTATTTGTTAACGCTGAAACTAATGCCACACACATACCTACTCCAGCACTAGGTCCATCCTTTGGGGTCGCCCCTTCTGGAACGTGCACATGTATATCTTTACTCATTAAAGATTTGATATCTATTCCCAAAACCTGGGATCTAGATTTAACAAGTGACAAAGATGTTTGAATTGATTCTTTCATCACCTTTCCTAAATGCCCTGTTAATGTTTGCTTACCATTACCTGTTAGTATTGTTGATTCAATATGTAATAGTTCTCCACCAACTTCAGTCCATGCTAAACCAGTAACCATACCAATTTCATTTTTATTTTCAGCTCTACCATAATTCGTTTTTCTAATACCTAGAAAATCTTCTAAATTTTTAATTGAAATACTTACTTTTTCAATTTCATTATTCAGTAATATTTCTTTAACAACTTTACGGCAAACTTTCGAGATTTCTCTTTCTAAATTCCTTACGCCAGATTCTTTTGTATAGTATCTGATTATTTCTCTTAAAGCAGCTTTACTAAAACTTAATTCTTTCTTCTCTAAACCGTTAGCTTCGACTTGTTTTGGGACTAGATAACGAATCGCTATCTCTATTTTTTCATGCTCAGTGTAACCAGGTATTCTTATAATCTCCATTCTATCTTTTAATGGTCCTGGAATATTTAAAGTATTGGCCGTAGCTAAAAACATAACTTCTGATAAATTAAATTCAACATCTAAATAATGATCTGCAAATGTGCTATTCTGCTCAGGATCTAACACCTCTAGTAAGGCTGAAGAAGGATCTCCTCTAAAGTCAGCATTCATCTTATCCAATTCATCTAACAACATTAATGGATTACTAGTTTTTGCTTTTGTGATATTTTGTATTATCCTACCAGGCATCGAACCTATATATGTTCTTCTATGACCACGGATTTCAGCTTCATCACGTACACCACCTAAAGACATTCTTGAATACACTCTACTCGTTGCTTTTGCGATTGAACGACCTAATGATGTTTTACCAACTCCTGGTGGACCTACTAAACACATAATCGGACCTTTCATTTTTGTCTTGCGTTTTTGAACGGCTAAAAATTCTAAAATTCGTTCTTTAACTTCCTCTAATCCATAATGATCTTCATCTAAAATCTTTTTCGCATAAGCCAAGTCTGTTTTGATTTCATTGCGGATATTCCAAGGTAAGTTTAATATTGTATCGAGATAATTCCGAACAACTGTCGCTTCTGTTGACATTTGCGGCATCATTTTTAATTTTTTAAATTCTGCCAATACTTTTTCTTTTGCTGATTCTGACAATTCGGTTTCTGCTATTTTTTTCTCTAGCTCCCCATGTTCAGAATTAGTTTCATCGATATCCGTCAATTCTTTTTGAATAGCTTTTATTTGTTCGTTTAAATAATATTCTCTTTGATTTTTTTCAATTTGTGTTTTGACTCTACCACGTATTTTCTTTTCCATTTCCATCATTTCCAGTTCTGTTTCTAAAACTGTTAATAATGATTCAAGCCTTAATCCTATATCAAGTTGTTCTAATAATTTTTGCTTTTCAATTAATTGAATATTGAGATGTGCTGATATAGTGTCGGTTAATTTAATAGCATCTTCTAATGCGATAATTGAATTCAATAATTCCTTAGGGGTCTTCTTGTTTTGTTTCGCATAAGCGACAAAGTTTTCCTTCAATGACTTTACAAGAGCATTTGATTCTTTTTCATTTGTAAGCTGAACCACTTCTGATTTTGAATATTCACTTCTAAAATATTCATCTTCATATAAATTATCTAGATTAACTCTATCCAATCCTTCAATTAAAACTTTGTGAGTTCCATCTTGAAGTTTTACCATTTGCAATATAGTTGCTAAAGTTCCAATTGTATAAACATCTTCTATTTTTGGCTCATCAGTTTCTGCGTTCTTTTGTGCGACAAGAATGATTGGCAAACTATCTTTCATTGCAGACTCAAGAGCTTTTATTGATTTGGGCCTTCCAACAAATAATGGAACCACCATTCCTGGAAACACCACTACATCTCTCAAAGGTAATACGGCTGCTGTTGTATTGTTATTATCTGTCATATTTATTCTTATTTTATATTTTTAGAAGAAACTACTTTTAATTTTCGTTGGCTACTTTAGCTACGTTATCATGAACAACTATTGGGTTATTCCCTTCTTCAATAACAGCTCTGTCTATAACTACTTTTTTTACGTCATCCATATCGGGAATATCATACATAATATCCAATAATGCAGTTTCCATAATTGTTCTTAAACCTCTAGCACCTGTTTTACGTTTAAGTGCTTTCTTTGCAATTGCTATTAGTGCATCTTCTCGGATATCAAGTTCAACATCATCTAATTCAAACATATATTTAAATTGTTTTGTTATAGCGTTTTTAGGCTCTACTAATATCTTAACTAAAGCATCTTCGTCTAACATTTCTAAAGTAGCAGCTACAGGAAGTCTGCCAACAAATTCAGGTATCAAGCCATAAGTCACCAAATCATCTGGTTGTAAATCTTTGAAGATTGCCAATTCATCATTATCTTTTTTAATTTTCTTAACATTTGCCGAGAAACCAATGCCTGTTTGTGTAGATCTTTTTTCTATGATTTTATCTAAACCAGAAAAAGCGCCACCACAAATAAACAGTATGTTTTTAGTATCAACTTGTAAAAATTCTTGTTGTGGATGTTTCCTACCTCCTTGTGGCGGAACAGAAGCTACGGTACCTTCAATAAGTTTCAACAAAGCTTGCTGTACACCTTCTCCTGAAACATCTCTTGTAATTGAAGGGTTTTCTGATTTTCTTGAAATTTTATCTATTTCATCAAGGTATACAATACCACTTTCTGCTTTTTCAACGTCATATTCACATTTTTGAAGTAATTTTTGAATTATATTCTCAACATCTTCTCCAACATAACCTGCTTCTGTCAGTGAGGTTGCATCTGCTATGGTAAAAGGGACATTTAATACCCTAGCAAGAGTTTCTGCCAACAAAGTTTTACCAGAACCCGTTGGGCCAACTAATAATATATTTGACTTTGATAACTCAACATCAGAGCTGTCTTTCTTTCCTTTTATGTTTGCCCTAACCCTTTTATAGTGATTGTAAACCGCTACAGATAAAACTTTTTTTGCATTTTCTTGGCCGATGACATATTCATTTAAATACTCATGAATAACTTTTGGTGTTGGCAATACAGCTTCTTCATCTGTCAAAGCTTCTTCAAATTCATCTTTAATGATTTCATTACATAAATCTACACACTCGTCACAGATATAAACACTTGGTCCTGCAATAAGTTTTGGAACTTCTTGTTGGCTTTTCCCACAAAAGTTACAATGTTTCAATTCTTCTTTTAACTCGTCATCACTTTTCTTTGTCATGTTTCTTTTCTTCCACCTTCAATTGAGGGTTATAATTTTGTAAAATAATTTTTATTCCAATATTGTTCATTCTACTAGAATATTTCTATTGCGAAACCGATTCGCATAGTTTTTATTAATAAAACAAGGGTTTTCTTATATTTGGGGTCTCAACATTAGAATTTAAAGCCTGAGGTAAATAATTGTTAATAAAAGAAAAAGCCAAAGACCATACAGAATATAAATTCTTTATCGTCTTTGGCTTTAAATTAGTTTACTAATTTTTAAGTTTTGAATTTAATAATTATTTTCGTTTAGAGAGCACTTCATCAATCAAACCATACTTAACAGCTTCATCTGCACTGAAAAAATTATCTCTATCTGTATCTTTCTCAATAGTCTCAACATCCTGACCAGTATGCTGCGCCATAACATGGTTTAAACTATCTTTTAATTTTAATGCTTCTTTAGCATGAATATCAATATCTGATGCTTGCCCTTGATAGCCACCTGATAATTGGTGAATCATAATTCTAGAACTTGGCAAGGAAAACCTTTTGCCTTTAGCGCCAGCCGTAAGAATCAATGACCCCATACTTGCCGCTTGTCCCATACATATAGTGCTAACATCAGGTTTAATAAATTGCATTGTGTCATAAATTGACATACCCGCAGTGACAACACCACCTGGGCTATTAATATATAAAGAAATATCTTTTTCAGAATTTTCTGCTTCTAAAAAAAGTAGTTGAGCAACAATTAGATTAGCCATTCTTTCTTCAACTTGTCCAATCATAAATATAATTCTTTCTTTTAGTAATCGAGAGAATATATCATATGATCGCTCACCTCTTGCAGTTGATTCTACAACCATTGGTACCAGGTTCATTATTTCTTCATGCTTTGTCATACTATTAATACCTAATCAAACTAAGTTACTGGATTCATTAACTTATCAAAATCTACTTTCTTTTCTTTCAAGTCAACTTTAGATGCAATCCAATTGATTACTTGACCTTCAAGAACCGTGTTTTCTATTGACGCTAATAATTCAGGGTTTTTATAATAATATTCAACAATTTGAGGAGGGTTTTCAAATGTTTGAGATACTTCAATAACTTTCTCTCTCACTTTTGTATAATCAACCTGAAGGTTTTCAGCTTTAGCCACTTTGCTAATTATTAAAGAATTAATTATTCTTTCTTTTGCCAAATCTTCAAAATTCTTATGATCCTGATGAGGAGGGTTTTCTACTCCCATTTGCTTAGATTGTTCCATTGATTGGTGAGCTAGTGCAGCACTTTCCCTTTCAATCATTTTATTAGAAATCTGTATACCATTAACTTCATCACGTAATGACTTAAGAACAACTTCCTTAGTTTTTCCTTCAATGGTATTTATAAGTTCTCTTTTTAAATTTTCTTTGATTTCTTCCTTTAAATCTTCTTCTTTACCAGACTCAATTCCAAAAGCCTTAACAAACTCTTCATCAATCTTAGGTAATTTGCCTCGTTTATGATCAACAATGTCAAAATCAACAGCTAATTCTTTTCCAGCTAACTCTTTAACATTAAACATTTCTGGAAAACTAACGACTTTTAGCGTATTAGATTCACCTGATTTCATTCCTATAATCGATTTCACAAGCTCATCAGGAACACCACTTTCACCTAATAAGATACCCATTTTTTCTTTTCCTTCTTCAGGATGAACGGCTTTCTTACCTTTTGAAGCTGAGTATTCAATAGTAATCAAATCTCCATTGGCAATTTTCGCTTTTGATGCTTTCCATTCTTGCTTTTGTTTCTGCAACTTTTTGATCATCTTATCAACATCATTATCTGTTACTTCAGCTGTATCAGTTTTAATGACAATTTTTGAAAAATCAATCTCAGGAATTTCTGGCATCAACTCTAATTTTGCAACAAAAGTATAACCACCATCTTCCAAGTCTTTA
>Ga0209345_10002767_pt1 | contig 18887 bp, 16 predicted proteins | sample Cruoilmetagenom7_FD_187294 | JGI IMG/M metagenome (GOLD analysis project Ga0209345, IMG submission 187294) | Oil polluted marine microbial communities from Coal Oil Point, Santa Barbara, California, USA - Sample 7 (SPAdes) (version 2) | ecosystem: Environmental > Aquatic > Marine > Oil seeps ...
ATAGGTTATTTTATAGGTTATTTGATAAAGACCCACCCCAGGCTCCTCCAAAAACCTTTATAAAATAACCTATGCCCGACATTGTTAGTAAGTAGATGCCAGCAAAAAAAGCTGTGCCCGTATAAAATACAAAATCGCCGGATAAGTTGAATCTCATGGGTGTTTCTGTATTTCGATTTGATCCCAGGATAATAAATGGAACGGCCAGGGCATTGACCAGGCCGCGAGCATTCCATATGTCGTAGTTAATTTGATTGAAAAGTATGGCATGGGCATACAATAATAAGTCGTAAGCAAAAAATATCCCAAGCCCAATGCAAATATATTTTATATGGAAAAGGCGGTTGGCCCGGGTGTTTCTTAAAATTTGCTCAATAAGAATTAAGCCACTCATACCAAGGAGTATCTGTCCGGAAAAAATAGATTTTGAAGTATTCATTAATAAGCCATCGGTCCAGAGGTTGATGATGACGAAAAAAATTATGAACCCGGTGCTAAATAATAATGTTGAAAGTATTGAGAAAGGAGCAGTCCTTATATCCTTTAAGTTCAGGCCCAGGATTCTGATTAGTAGTAGCCACCACAAACCATTTTTAATGAATTCCAATGAAAATCGTAATGGTAAACTGATGAGGGTTGACTGGGCTTGAAAAAGCAGAGCCAGGGACCATGCTAATGAGGCCAGGCTGGCGAGTAACAGGAGTTTTCCAGTGGTTTTTTTGTTTAAACCAGCTAATGAAAAAACGGTTAAAATCAGGAATGAAAAGGAGGCGACTAACTGACTTAGAGTTGCAATGTTCAAGGAAGTAAGGATATCTGGCATATTAAGCATTAAACCTGAATTGATCATTCCTCTCAACCCAATGAGCGTAAGCTTCAATTTCAGAAAAATCAACTCTGAAATTGTACACTTTCAGAGTTGATCAAGCATCAGATCAATCCTGTTTAAAGCTATTTCCTTACGAAAACATTTTTAAATAACTGTTAAGAGTAACATATTATCTTTTTTGTAAATAGAAGAATGTTTATGATCTTGAAAGATATTAGGGTATTTATATGCCATTGCTGATGATTTTTTGAGATAAGATAAAGGATGTGACGATTATTTCTTGTGTTATTTACCCTGGTAGAGTGTTCGATTTATCAGTAGGGTCTTATGGTCACAATCCCCTATCTGATTTGAGAGGCTTGTCTCAAATTAGGGTGGCGCCCCAGATGGAAGATGCACATAATCAATATAGGAAGATCTAGATTTCGTGGCTAAAAAAAACAATAAATTCCTGCCAATGATGCTGGCTACAAGGTGAATTGTAGCGTATTCATGAAATATCCGGACTAGTTATTTAGATATTTTAAAGTATATTTAAAAAACTCGCTCTTCGTTCTCTATTGGCTTTACCTAAAATATGTTTAAATTGACCAGGTGATAGTTACCCTATCTTTTTTAGTTTTTTTGAGGCAAATAAGAGATAATTATTTTGACATTAAGCTTTCCGTTTAGGTACACAATTTTATGAAAATAACAATCTTCGGGTCTGGTTATGTAGGTCTTGTAACAGGGGCTTGTTTTGCTGAAATGGGGAATAAAGTACTTTGTGTCGATATTGATGAGAAAAAGATAGCAAGTTTTAAACAGGGTAAGATCCCGATTTTTGAGCCGGGGCTTTCTGAGCTTATTGTCAAAAACCATGAGTCAGGAAATATTGACTTTACTTCAGATTTAAAGAAAGGCGTTGCTTTTAGTCAATGCATATTTATTGCTGTAGGAACACCCCAGGATGATGATGGATCGGCTGATTTACAATATGTATTGTCCGTAGCTAAAACCATCGCAGAAAATATGGATGACTATAAAGTCGTTGTCGATAAATCAACTGTACCTGTTGGCACGGCTAAAAAGGTTGCCGCTGAAATGAACAAAGCGCTAACTGCAAGAAAAGTTGATCATGAGTTTGATGTTGTATCAAACCCGGAGTTTCTAAAGGAAGGTGCCGCTGTAAGCGATTTTATGCGGCCTGACAGGATTATTATTGGAAGTGAAAGTGAAAAGGCGACTCAAACCCTTAAGGAATTATACGCGCCTTTTAATCGTAATCATGATCGTTTATTGGTTATGGCGCCACATTCGGCTGAACTGACAAAATATGCGGCCAATGCAATGCTGGCTACTAAAATCAGCTTTATGAATGACATGGCGAATATTGCAGAAAGGGTAGGGGCAGATATTGAAGATGTACGTATAGGTATTGGTTCTGACCCAAGAATAGGGTTTCAATTTATTTATCCAGGTGCGGGTTATGGTGGTAGCTGCTTTCCCAAAGACGTAAAAGCACTGGCTAAATCAGCAGAAGATCATGGCTATGATTCAGATCTTTTAACGGCTGTAGATTTAATAAATCATCGCCAGAAGGAACTGCTTTTCCAGAAAATTTCAGCACACTTTAAAGGTAAATTGGCTGGAAAAGTCATCGCCCTATGGGGATTGGCATTTAAGCCTAATACCGATGATATGCGGGAAGCACCAAGCCGAGTTTTAATGGAAGCCCTGTGGGAAGCCGGTGCTATTGTCAGGGCTTATGACCCTAAAGCATCAGATGAGGTTGCAAGGCTATACAGCGACAAAATGAATAACGAACTTATTTTATTAAACAGTGCTGATGAAGCACTTGAAGATGCTGATGCTTTGGCAATATTAACAGAATGGAATGAGTTCAGATCACCTGATCTTAATTTACTAAAAACTCATTTGAAAGAATCAGTTGTATTCGATGGTAGAAATCTCTTTGATCCAGATACTATGGCAAAATATGGCTTAAGGTATTATGGTATTGGTAGAGGTGAGAGTCATCATTAGATTTAGGTGTTTTTTTTTGGTATTAGAATATTAATGAAAACCAGCGTCAATATTATGCTTAATGCTAGCGAGGTTTTCGTCGATAAATGCAGTTAATAATTCTTGAGAAGAGTTGCAATTATTGTTGCAAATTGAGTTGAGTAAAAGCACTGTTCCATCACGTCGCCCATTTATAAAACCTTTAAGAGACGCCAGTTTTGCAATTACATCATCAGAAAAAAAATCGCCAGAAACATAGTAAGAATAAAATATCACGTGTATTTGATTTGTTTTTCGGTTTAGTACCTGGGCTATTACAAAAGGGACATTGTTTATAGCCATTTTTTCCTTTTCCAGAACCTTCCATTTATCTTCATCTAAAATTCTGTTGTGATATTGAATCAATTCATGCTGTTGGTTTTGGATGGGGTATACGTTCAGTTGAACATTAACAGCGCCTTGATTTGTAATATTGGTATATCCGGTTTCAATTTGTTGTTCAAATCCATATAGAATGGGCTCAACGGCAGAGGTGTCATCAAAAGGGGTTTGTTTCCAGTTTCCAGTGCTTTTTTCTAAAGAAATAGGATTAAATGTTGCGGTATTTTGCTGAGAGATGTATTTATTTGGAGCGTAGAAGCTAAATAAAATAATCAATGCAGCGTGGCTACAAAGTTTTACGTTGGAATAGGGTGGTTTTATTTGGCTCCCGTCATTGATCTGAAGAGAACTTTTTTCAGCTGAAGAGCTGATTGAGGATCTGGCTTGAAGTCGATAGCCGAGTACAAAAAGAGGGGTAAGTGTTAAGGCAAAAATAAGCCACCCGAAATGATCATGTTCGTGTAGTAATGGTGAAGTCATTTGTGAGCGGTGGCCAACTACTATAATAATAAAAACTCGTAGCCAGTTCGCCAGTAATGCCAGTAGTACTCCAGAAATGATTAACAACACCTTTCTTTGCCAGCTTTCCAGGAAAAGAACTGCATATAAGCTTGAAATTGTAAGGCCGACTAGAAGGTACCTTAATCCAGAGCAACCACCGGCTACTTTGATAATACCGGATGGCAAGTGGATGTTTACGCCTTCGATAAACGCGGGGATTTCAGCGATATCAAGCAAAAAATCACAAACTACTACGGTCAAAGATTGTAATGGAAATGTTAAATAATCCCAGACAGGAATGGCATAATACAGAAATATTAATGGAATCAGTATATTAAGGCCAAATTTATAACCTAGTAAAGCAGTAAAACTGAACCATATAATGGCAGGGGCTAATAATTGATGGGAAATATCAATACCAGCTTCAATACTGACACTGCTTATAAATGAGATTATTATGAGAAAAGGAAATGCAAAGTATCCAGGTCCAATAATAGATTTTTCTAAAATAGCCCTTTTGATAAAAAGCAGATATAGGGCAATGCCAAAAATTAACAGGCCATGGGAGTAGGCTTCGTCAAACTTAAGCCATCTCTCAAGTAATTCATTTACAGATACAGTAAATATCAAATAATAAGCAATTAATAGTGTAGCCGAGCAGAGGACAATAACTACTCTATGAGAAAAACTATCCGTTTTGCTTAATTCCATATCGTTGCTTTTGTTTTTTAGAAGTCAGTATGACATTACTTTAAAAGTTTGAATTGAATAATAATTTTAAATTATATTTGAGTTATAATTATCATTCAATGGACTAGTGATAACTTTTCAAATTTGGAAGATTAACTGACATGGCGGTTCTTTTCTGGTTTTCGCTCTTTTTGCTTGTGTATATTTACATAGGCTACCCCGTGTTTGTATGGGGCCTGGGTAAATGGCATAAGCAGTCTATTAGAAAGGATAGTAATGACGAATATGAGCCCTTCGTGTCAATCCTGATAGCTGCATATAACGAAGAAAACAATATTGCTGAAACTATCCAAAACAAGCTTGCGTTAGATTATCCGAAAAAGAACTTTGAAATTATTGTTGTTTCAGATGAGTCATCAGATAGGACGGATGAAATTGTTCAATCAATAGCTGATAAAGAATTAGATGTAAGAATTCGATTGATACGGCAGTCACCCAGGAAGGGGAAAACATCTGGATTAAATTTAATTGTTCCAGAAGCGAAGGGCGAAATCATCATTTTTTCAGATGCCAATTCTATTTACGATATTGATGCCTTAAGAATTCTTGTGAGTAACTTCTATGACCCCGGTATTGGGTATGTTACTGGTAAAATGGTGTATGTGAATTCCAGTGGCGCTATGATTGGCGATGGTTGTAGTGCATACATGAAGTACGAAAATTGGTTGAGAAGGCACGAAACTCATTTGGGCAGTATTGTTGGAGTGGATGGCGGTATTGATGCCATGAGAAAAAATCTTTATCAAGCATTAAATGCCGATCAACTCCCCGATTTTGTTCAGCCTTTAAAAGTGGTTGAAAATGGTTACAGGGTGATTTATGAAGAAAGCGCTATTTTAAAAGAGCAGGCTTTAAGTAGTGCTGAAAGTGAATACAAAATGCGTGTAAGAGTATCATTACGTGCATTGTGGGCACTGCACGACATGAGGCAATTACTGAATTCAGTAAATTACAAAATATTTTCAGTTCAGTTAATTTCACATAAATTACTTCGATATTTAGCATTTGTACCACAAGCAACTTTGTTGATTACGAATGTGTTTTTAATATCAGAGAGCCCATTCTATTTTTTATTCTTTATTGCCCAGGTTTTATTTTTCTCTTTAGCATGGGTGGGGCATGCGTCTGAGAATAATGAAGAGAATCCAGTTTGGTCAACATTACCTTATTACTTTACTTTACTTAATATATCTTCAATGCATGCCACCTGGCGTTATTTGAAAGGTGAAAAGCAAATAATTTGGAATCCTCGAACAGGATAATACTGTAAATAATGGAAAAAAAAGTTTTCTATTTAATTGACCATTTTAAAGATCCGTTTGCAGGAACTGAAGGACAAGTATTTGCTTTGATTAAAGGGTTAATTGATAGAAAAATTGAAACTGAAATTGCAGTATTTAAGCAAAGTGAATATTTAACAAAGGAAAAATTTCCTTGTCCGGTTAAAATATTAAATATTCATAAATTGTTAAGTTTTTATGCCATTATTGCTTTAATAAAGTTAGCGATTTATTTAAAACGAAATGATTATGGGCTTGTACATATATATTTTAATGATGCCTCGGTCATTGCGCCGATAATTCTGCGATGTTTTGGAATTAAAGTCATTATTTCAAGAAGGGATATGGGGTTTTGGTACACACCTTTAGTAAGTATGATCTTGAGGATAAATTCAAAGTTTATTAATGCGTGTATTTGTAATAGCCATGCTGTAAAAAATAAAACTATGGAGGTTGAAAGAATACCAAATAATAAATTATCAGTAGTTTATAATGGGTTGCCTGACTACAAAATTAACAAAATGGAAATTAATCAGGTAAAGGAAATTAATGAGCTTGCGCCAGAAAAAAATATAATAATTGGTATAGTCGCAAATATCAGACCGATTAAACGTATTCCAGACCTTATTCATGCTGCAAAAATATTAGCAGATGAAAATGAATTTGACTTTAAGATTGCGATTATTGGTGGTGGAGATGACAAAGAGTTAAAAAATCTTAGCGAGCAGTTGAAAATAGCTGACAAGGTGCTCTTTTTTGGTGCCAAACAGAATGTAGGTGATTATATAAATATTTTTGATATTGCCGTTTTAACATCAGAATCAGAAGGGCTTTCAAATTCTATAATTGAGTATATGGGGTTCGGCAAGCCCGTTGTATGTACTGATGCAGGTGGAAATTCAGAGCTAATTCAACAAGGGGTTAATGGGTATTTATATCCAGTAAGTGATGTTCATGAGCTTGCAAAGAACCTGAATGAGTTATTAAAAAGTAAAGAGAAATGCAAAAAACTAGGAATCAATGGGCGGAATAAAGTTGAAGTGGAATTTTCGATTGATACTATGGTAAATAATACTTTAAAAATTTACCGCAATTTTGGAGTAGGCCAATGCTAGATGCAATGGTTGGGAATATTTCAAAATATATTGTATATCCTCTCTGGGATGTAAAAGACAACAGTAATAAGTTGAAAACCGTTCGTGACCTGGAAAAAAGTCAGTGGCTTAGCCTGGCAGAGTTAAAAGACAGGCAATGGCATGCACTTAAGAGAACAATTGATTATGCATACCGTAATTCTCCGTATTATGGAGGGCTATTTAAATCAATTGGAATTACATCTGAGGATATTAAAACCCCTGATGATTATTTAAAAATCCCCATTACTACAAAACTTGATATTAGAAATAACACAGAACAGTTTATTAGTACTGAGTATTCTAAAGACAGTTTAGTAGTAGCTAAAACAGGGGGGTCTACCGGCGTTTCCCTAAATCTTTATTTTGATGAAACCTGCCAGGAGCTGCGTAATGCCGCTGCAATACGAAGTGATCGTTGGGCTGGCTGGGATCTTGGCCATAAAAGAGCAGCATTATGGGGTAATCCTCCTAAACCCACCTCGTTCAAACAAAAGCTAAGACACCATTTGCTTGATCGTACTATTTATTTAGATACGATGGCTCTCAACGATTCAAATATGGGGGCATTTGTTCAATTGTGGGCTATAGAGAAGCCTAAATCATTGTTTGGACATGCGCATTCAATTTATATGTTTGCAAAATATGTTTCGAGTAAGAATATTAGCGATTTGAGACCTCAAGCGATTGTTGCAACCTCTATGATGCTACTGGATCATGAAAGAGCGCTAATCGAATCCGTTTTTGACTGCGAAGTAACGAATCGCTATGGCTGTGAAGAGGTAGGGCTAATAGGCTGTGAATGTGAAAAACATCAAGGAATGCATCTAAATATAGATCACCTATATGTTGAATTTCTTGACGATGAAAATAAGCCGGTTCAAGTGGGCGAGCCAGGAAAAATCATACTCACAGACTTTAATAATAAGGGAATGCCTTTATTACGCTATCAGGTTGAAGATATTGGCGTACCAGGTGACAAACAATGCAGTTGTGGTCGTGGGCTACCGTTAATGCAGAACCTGCAGGGCCGAGTGGCTGATTTTCTAAAAGGCTCAGATGGTACGTTGATTGCTGGAATATCACTTGTTGAGCGCACCTTAACCCACGTGAAAGGCTTAGAGCAGATACAACTAGTACAAACATCGCTTAATAGAATTGAAATCAACAGGGTCAAAGGTATTGAATATGATGAATTTACTGATAAATCGCTTTTGAAAGAAATAAATATAGTATTTGGTGATGGTGTTACATGCAGAATTAATGACGTATCTGAGATTGCCCAGGAAAATAACGGTAAATACCGTTTCTCAATTTGTAAAATATAGCCGACTAATTACGGTAGCAATAGAAAAGTTATGAAGAGTAATCCTTTAGTCAGTGTTGTAATAGCTAGCTATAACATGGGGCATTATTTGCCAGAGTCGGTTCGTTCTGTATTAGCACAAACGTATCAAAATATTGAGGTTATCATCATAGATGATGGATCAACAGATGATACCGAAGAGCAGTTGAAGCCTCTGATGAAGGATTCTCGGTTACGTTATATAAAACAGGAAAACCAGGGTCAGCCCAAAGCTAAAAATAATGGAATAAAGGCAGTTAAAGGTGAATATGTTGCATTTTGTGATGGCGATGACCTTTGGGCACCGAATAAACTTGAACTTCAGCTTCCTTTATTTGAAGGTGGTTCGGATATCGGAGTGGTGTATTCAGAAGTGAGTTATATTGATGAAAAAGGTAACGCTCTGGATAAAGAACAACCTTATCAACGTTACAGTGGAAAGGTAACAAATGAGTTGATCCTTAAAAATTTCATACCTTTTGGTACAGCAGTTGTCAAAAAAAAGTGTTTTGATGAACTTGGGCTTTTTGATGAAAACCTTCCCATGGGGATTGATTGGGATCTTTGGTTAAGGTTTTCCGTGCATTTTAGAATACAGTATCTTGCCGATAAAACGTATATATACCGAATTTGGCCTGGGCAGATGTCGTCTAATTATAGAGGCCGTTACAAAAACGCATTTTTGATAATGAAAAAATTTGTAAATAATAATCCGAACGCTATAGATAAAAAAATTATAAATAAGGCATGGGCAGATACGTGTACAAATAAAGCATTAGCTATTGCCTCTGGAGAAGATTTAACAATTGAACCAATTAAAAACTTGATTGAAGCACTTAGCTATGATCCAACCTTTTTAAGGGCATGGAAAGGCCTGGTAAAAGTTATTTTAAAAATGGCCTAAAAAGGCTGAAATATGAATCTATTTCTGAAAAATTTAAAAAATATTTTACTAGCAACAACAAGGGGCATTTCAAAGTTTTTCGCAAAATCACATCCCAGAATTTTGATGTACCATAGGGTGTTGCCCGATGAACATACCGATTCTATGCCTTTAGATACTTTTAAAGAGCAGGTGCGCTTATTAAAGAGAGACTTTAATGTTATTTCGCTTCAGAGGATGACTCAGGCAAGCCATATTCCAAACAATTCAGTGGTCCTTACATTTGATGATGGTTATTACGATTTCTATTATCATATTTACCCAGTTTTAAAAAAATATCAAATACCGGCAACACTCTTTGTGACTACTAGCTTTATTGATGGGGAAATTTGGTTTTGGCCAGATAAAATAAGATATTTATTAAAGCACTGCCATAAAGACGATATATATATTGAAGAGTGTAACAAGAAATTTAATTTAAGGAAGGAGGCGTTTAGCTGTTGGGATGAAATTTCAAGTTATTGTTTAACGCTATCAAATGAGTCCAGGTCTAAATTTTTTGATAAATTAGAGGTGTTGACTAAAATTAAAATACCGGAAAGTGTACCAGAAGAGTATCGGGCTTTAACGTGGGGTCAGCTTGAGGAAATATCCGGCTCTGGATTAATAGAAGTTGCTAGCCATACTATTTCGCATCAAATATTATCAAAACTATCGATTCCAGAAATGGAGAAGGAAATTTGGTTATCTAAAAAATTGATAGAAAAAAGGCTGAATAATAGCGTTTATAGTTTTTGCTATCCAAACGGTATGAAAGGCGATTTCAATCAACTAATTAAGAAGGTCGTAAGTGATGCGGGCTATAAATATGCTCTAACTGCTTATCCATCTTTTGATCCATTACGAGATATGATGGAAATAAATAGATATCCAGCCAGTTCAGATATTTCCAGTTTTAAAAACTCACTATATGGCCTTCGATATTACTCATTTATTAGAGATTTCTTAAAAAGGAAATTATTTTGAAGGTGTTGCATATAATTGATAGTGGGGGGTTGTATGGTGCAGAAGTAATGTTGCTTGAGTTGATCATCGAACAGAGAAAACAGGGTATAGATGCACAGCTTTGTAGTATTGGTTCTAATAATTGTGAAAAAAAAGAAATAGAAATAAAGGCTAATTTTGAAAAAATACCCTTATATGTTGTAAGAATGGGGTCTGGGTTCAGCGCTTCTGGAGCTAATAAAATAGTTAAATATGCTCATCGTCATGATTTCGATATTATGCATTCGCATGGTTATAAGCCAAGTATTTTGCTCGCGTTATTGCCAGGATTTATTCGACGAATGCCAACTGTTAGAACACTACACGGTTGGACTTCAGCAAATAAATTATCAAAAATATATTTTTATGAATACCTGGATGTTCTCCTTTTGAGACGCTCTACAGCAGTTGTAGCTGTAAATAAAAGTATATTTAAAAAAAAGAATATTGATTATAAAAAAAATATAAAGTTTTCTGTTGTTGAAAATGGAATCTCTAAAAAAGCCCCGCTTATAGATAATGACGAGACAATTGTAAAAAAAATCCTTAATATTAAGGGGGATGATTATCTTATATGCTCTATTGGTAGATTATCATATGAAAAAGGATTTGATATATTATTGCGAGCATTTTCTGAGCTTAAAAAAAATGATGAATCATATAAGCTGATAATATTTGGTGAAGGCGAACTTGAAGAAAATTTGTTTAAATTGGCTAAGGATTTAGATATTTCAGATAAGGTTTGTTTTTTTGGATATCATGATAATGCCAGTAAATATTTACCTTTAATGGATGTGTATGTAAATAGTTCAAGGTCAGAAGGAATGCCAATTACATTGTTGGAAGCAATGAGGTCTGGCTGCCCCATAGTTGCAACTAATGTGGGAGGGGTTTCAGAAATGTTAAACAATGGGGAATATGGTGTTTTAGCCGATAGTGAAAATATTGATCAGATTGTTGAGGGAATAAAGAAAAGTAAAGATATGAGTAGCGATGATAAAAAGGGTTTGCAATTATTTTTTAAAAATAATTTTATTTCAGAGATGATGGCTAATAAGTATTTTGATATATATGAATGGATTCAGGATAAGTATTAATATGTATTTACTAGTTTTATTGTTGTATTAATGTATTCGTTTGTTTTGTTTTTTATATAGTTGATTTTTCAGATGTATAGTTTTAAAAAAAAATATTTTATTTATGGGGATAATTGTTCGTTGGTTTTATAGTGCTCTAATGAACCCGTATACCATTATAGATGGTAAAGTATTACAAGGGAGATGTTCATTTACAGCAAGAAAAGCAACAAGAAATTTTGTTACAGAGTTTAAGAATGCCGCTAGTCTGCCTGATACTTAGCCAGGTATATGGCCATGCAGAAGCATGCCGTTCTCTAGATTTAACATCCAGGACTTTAGGATGTTGAGTTAAACAAATACGAGAAGAATGAGGTGACGTCATACCATAATAAAAGGCGAGGGTTCATGATCAACAACGTATTCAAGGGCTAAGACACGGGGGTAATCGTTTTGAATGTGAGAAATCATTTTAAATAGAAAAATAACATCTGGAGAGTATTTGGGAATTTAAGAGTGAATAAGCCTTCTTTCTGAAGGAAAATCGTCAATAAGCGTTACTCATTTTTCTTTTTATTTAAAGAGACCATACTTTTCAGTTTGGTACAAGTTATACAAATATTTAGGAGAAAATCAAAAGGAAATTATTATTAGCTTTGAAGTTTGTGTATCAGTAGGAAACTATTTTTCAGGGGCATAATTTAATAAAGTTTATCTAGAAAACGTGGTTGGGGGATATTGGATATTTTATTCCAACACATGCTAGAAAATGAAAATTTTTCAATTAAGGGAGCTTGAATGGCTTACGCTAAATTATCGAAAAATGATAGCGCTTATATCGACTTATTAAGAGGAATATCTATTATTCGGGTTGTTTTAGTCCACTTAGGATTATCCTGGATTTTTCCGCCATATTCGGAAGTTATCCATGTATTCTTACCAATTTTATTTTTTGTAAGTGGAGCTGTTTCAGTTTTTAGTTTTTATAGAGCTGACAGCGTTACAGATTATTTGTTAAAAAGACTTATTTCAACTAGCGTACCGTACTTTGTAGTGATCTTTATATCATTTTCAGTTATTTGGATACTAAATAAGAAAATACCCGAAATTAATTATTATATAATTTACCAATGGATAACATTTAATCCTATTGCAGTTCCAGATACGATGCCCTTTCCTCTTGGGCAAGTGTGGTTTCTACATGTTCTTGTAATTTTAACTCTAATTTCACCAGCATTTTTTATTTTGGCGAAAAAAAATACAAATCTTCTCATCATACCAATTTTAATTTCATTGTTTTTTGGTTCAATTCAACATTATAAAAATATTGGAACAGAGCTATTTCTGGACCAACATAATTTTTACCAAACGGTTTCTAATATGGGGTTTTATTTTTTTGGCGCCTATTATTATCAAAATAAAGAGAAATTTACAAATAGAGTATGGTTAGCATTGATATCGTCGTCAATTATTATCATCATATGTCTAATCTTTTTTGTTAACAAATCGAACTCAATGTCCCATCATAGCTATCATCCTGATTTATTTTATATTTTATCAAGCTTTTGTATTATTTTTATTTTTTTATGTTCAAAAAATGCAGTGGAAACTGTAATAAATAAAATTATTTTAATTAAAAGCATTTTGAATTTTTCTAGCCGTCATTCCTTCTCAATATATCTTCTTCATTCTCTCTTAGTTTATTGGAGCGAGATATATCTCGGCTTGATTGGAGTAATGAATTCTCCAGTTTTAGCTACATTTAAAATTATTTTTGTTTTTTTGGGCACTGCAATTCTGTCTATACCCACAAGCTTTATAACAAAAAAAATATCAAGAAAAATAAGATATTTTTTAATAGAAAAAAGAAAATTGTCCTAAAAAATACAATAACTAGGACAGGACGAGCACCGATATAAATCGGCAAAAGATTGGAAGTGAACCTCTAATTTGTAAGGCGTAACTACCCGAAAAGGCCTTAAATCATGAGCGTCAATTAGTATGGGTATTAGTTAAACATGGCCTGCAGATTGTGCAAACTAGCTATGAAGCTACGAAATCATAATTGGGACAATTGACCTTGTTGGTTGGAAGGGAAATAAAGCTGCATTCAGAGTTATAGTGAGCATAATGGTTGACTCTTTGTTGTCGTAGAGGATAGTGCATGTACGGAAGTCTTTTGTATGGATCTCGGACAAGATAATGGCGGTGGTGAAGTTTACAAACAACACAGCGAAAACATGTTGAGAATACAGTAGCGAAGTTTCTTGATAGAAAAAGCCAAAGGTTCTTTCTGTTGGTAGCCCGTCAAATAATAAAGCATGGAAAGGTGTATGATTATTTTAACGGATTGTTACAATTTGGTACAATCCCATAGTTATAATAGTGCATTAACACCTAGGGTGGACAAAGAAAAACTTAATTTCATGCCTGTAATTAGTTGATTAATAAACTCTTAATGACCAACTAATTGAAAATTTATATCGATATTATATTTTTGGCTGTTAACAACATTTCTATATGTTAATCGGGAAAAATGTGACAATTAATGTCTAGGTCCTATAAGGTAAATAAAATTTCAGAAAATGAATTTTCAAAACTCAAAGAGGATTGGAATTCATTATTAATAAATTCAGATTCTGATAATTTATTTCTTCGTGGGAGTGGGTATTCAATTGGTGGGTCACATGGCGAAATAAAATTAATAACGCAGAACTTCTGGTTTTAGTTGTATTCGATGGTGAGGAAATTATTGGTATTGCTCCACTATATAAAGACGTCCGAATTATAAATAGGTTGTTTGCAGTTAAAAGAATTCAGTTTTTAGGAACGGCATATCAATCAATTTCGTCTATAAGAACAGAGTATTTGAGTGTAATTTATAGGGACGGTTGTTTAGATAAAGTATATACAAGTATTAAAAAATTCATTAATGAGAACGTCCTTTGGGATGAGTTTATTTTTAAGGATATAAATGAAAAACTCTACCATCAAATATTTTTTCCACCTAAACATTATCATGTTGATGGTTTATTAAGAACCGTTGGTTCTGATATTGGGTGTAAGATAAATACCCAAGATCAAAACTTTAAAAATTATATCGCTAATTTAGGAAAGAATACACGTTTAAGGATTTTTAATCGCAGAATAAAATTATCTGAGTTAGGATGCGTAAAAGTTGAATATTTTGGTTATGAAAATAAACTGGAGATGTTTTCTTTGTTGAATGATTTTCATGTTAGCAGGTGGGGGAAGGCTTGTTTCTCTGTGGATTCACTGGGTTTTCATGGTAAGTTAATTGATTCCCTCCATTTGCTTGATTGTTTTTCAGTTTTAAAAATTGGTGGTAAACCTGTTTCTATACTATACAATATCACTATAAACAATATTGTATATAACTTGCAGTCTGGATTTGTAGAAAATTTCCATAAGGGGATTTCGTTAGGCACACTTCACCTTGGCTATGAAATTGAGCGTTCATTTGAAAATAAGGATTTAGTATATTTTGATTTGTTAGCAGGCCATGGGAAAAATATTAATTACAAAGCAAGGCTTAATGGAGTGCCTGTAAAATTTATTTCCATTCAAATTGTTAAAACAAAGTGGCTAGTTTTGTTATATAAAATTAAAGATTTATTTTTTAAATAAATTATTAATTCATTATTATAATTTTATATTTAGGTCTTAATTATGAGCTTAAACAAACTCGATGAAATATGTTTTTCAATTATTATACCCGCGTATAATGAGGCAAATTATATTTATGAAACTCTAAATAGAATATATTGTCTAATACCGAGTAATATTAATTTTGAAGTCATTGTTGTAGACAATTGTTCAGTGGACGGTACTGGTGATATTATTCGATCCTTTAATTGCGATTATTTTCTTATGGATAAAATATCAAATCCATCTTCAGTAAGGAATTTTGGGGCATCGAAGGCTAATGGGTCTGTATTTATATTTTTGGACGCTGATATTCTAATAACTAAAAAGTGGGTAGACGAATTGATTTTGAACTTGCCTACCTTGATGACGGGAGCCCCTTTGCTTACTGGATCTCAGTGCGACATTTCTGAAAAACCTAACTGGTTGGAAAAATACTGGTTTGCACAGCTTGTTACTACTGAGTCGAAGTATATTAATGGATCTAATATAATTATACATTCGAAAAATTTTAGAGTTCTTCATGGTTTTGATAGCGATCTTAATACTAGTGAAGATGTAGACTTTTCTGATCGCGCTAATCTCAATGGTATGGAGGTTATAAACAATCCTGGATATTTAGTCCATCATGAAGGATACCCTAAAACATTTACAAAATTCATTCGCCGGGAAATATGGCATGGAAGTAGTGATTTCAAAAGTATAAAAAGGTTTCTTTCTTCAAAAACCGCTATGGCGGGTTCTTTATTATTATTGCTATTATTTGTTAATATATTAGCTATATTACTTGCGCTACCTTTAATCGCAACTACTCTTGCTTTAGCGATAATTTTATATTGTATGTTTATAGTGTTGATGAAATTTGGTCTTGTTAGTATGCGAGTTTTTTTAGTAAACACATTTATTTGTTTTTTTTATTTGTTAGGGCGCGGCTTATCACCAATAAATAATTATCTCTAGATCGGTTTTGTGGAAAAATAATGGAACTATCTTGATATAAAGAGACCAAATGGAAGGTCAAAAATTTATTATTTTGGCTAAATATAACGGAAATCCGAAACCTGTCTTTGGTGTAATAGAGTAACCTGATGATAGAAGTCCTTTCTAATATGCTATTATAATTGCTTACGCTTATTAGATAATAGACGTAAGCAATTTACAATTCTTCCTGTTTATTTTTAGAAATCTATATTGCTGCTAGTTTGGTTCTTTCTTTTGATTTCTTGATACGGCAATAACGATGAAAATATATTTTTCATCTTTATTGTATAGTCATTGGGTTAGGTGGAGATAGTAAAGGAGTGGGGGTTCCAGTTAGTAAAGTTCCAATATTGATTCCTGGGTTTCTATTGCCATTTGCATCAGTTATATGCAAATACAACGAATTGATATCCTTAGTCAGGCCATATAGGGGTAGTACAATTTTTCCAGTACTCCATGCGGATGGCGGGAATATTTTAAGAAAGGTTGAATCCTCATATATTTTAGAATTAGAGAGTTCAACCCTGGCCTGTGAATTTGCCCCAACAGCTATATACATATTATCATAAACAGCGTTGAAATTTGATTGATCACCATTGCCAAACCATCCAGGAAATCTAATATTATTAAATGTAGAAGTGCTGAACATCAATTGCTTGTTATTTGCAGATTTAGTTGTAAAGCCCCCTGATTCATTTACAGCGTAAAAAATATAGCTGCCATAATCATTTACTGCTTTTTGCCAAAAGCTCATGCGATTGGTTTTATGCCAGGCCCACCAGTTTTTAGTTACTACACCATAAGCTTTATCAATTCCGCCTTCATTTCCGGCAATTGTGAAAGTTCCATATCCTACTTGAGTTGGTATGCACATATCATATAGGCCATCAGTTTGAACGCCTTCATTGTCTGTTAACCAGACGAATTTCCAACTACTAGCTTGTGGTAAAGTATAGTCAGAACTTGCACCTGAAAAAAAATTGCCAACTGGGACATACACTTCATAGCTAATATAAATTTCTTTTTGATCGCCGCCTAAATCTTTGTCCAATTGTGCAATTCGATTCATTGAGCTTGTCGAATAACTGAAGTCCCTAACGCCATGCCCCATGTTTCCATTTTCACCTTTAGAGAATCGTGCCTTACCTGCCCAACCCCCATTACCAGACCAGCTGCCCACTTCAGGGCTGCTCATCGGGATGCTATCCCCTTCTTTTCCGCCACTAAACGTATCGAACAAGATCACATTGGGTTTGGGGCCGAAGTTTGACCCATTAATGGTTATTTCATCGTATGAGTCTTTTTGTAAAATTTGAACATTCGAAATTACAGGAGCCGTATAAGCAAGTACTGGTAAAAAAGAAAGAAAAAATATTTGTAAAATTCGCAATGGTTTCATGAGCTTTTCTCACCTAAAAATATTTGTGGTTTTCAAGATTCCTACTTTTTTCTTCCCTTATTTCCATTTAATGGATTTTAGCATTAATTTAAAAAGGTTATATTAAGTTTTGACCTTTTTCCTTGGGCTAATTAACTTTTTGAGTATTGAAATACAATAAGATTTTATAATGAGAGCAGGTCCGATATTTTAATATTTGTGGTGTTGTATGTATTTTTTATTTATTTCAATGTGACTTGTTTGGCAAAAATTCGTCAAGATAAACATAAACCCTTAAATACTCTGTTTTATTTGTAATATTAGCTCTTTACTCGTATTGATTGCCGCATAAGGCTTCGATAGCTTATGTGATTAATAATTATTTGTGATAAGTGCTAGATGGTTATAATTAAAATTGTGGAATGCCAAATGGTTTTTAAAAATGAGGCTTCTCAAGGGTTTACATGTTAAAATCATTAATATTACAATGTTTGAAATGGGGCAAATTATTGGGTAGTGAGTTTTTTGATAAGACTTAAATGTCTGTTTTTGTCGATGAAAACATCTTGCTGATACAATTAATTCTGCGTTAGTTCACGTTTTGCTTGGCGATTGAATAATGCTTCTTTTTTTAATAAAAATTGAATTTCTGTCTTGTGACTTTGGCTCTTTTGTAGATTGTATATGCAAATTGAGATGCTTAATCAAAATAAAGCCCCTGTATTTTCAATATACAACTGTTGAGGTTCTTAGGCTGTAATTCCACGTCAATAGCGGTAACAAAATGGCCCAATATTTGAGCAACCCTTTCTCGATAATTCAATAATTCCTTGTACATGGTTATTAGAAAGGTGGTGGTTGTGCATGTTGCTTTTTTGAAAGACGGATTTACCTTTGAAGCTTTCAGGACTATCAATATTTTCATAAGTAAATGATCTATATTTCATGCTGAAGTGACGAACGAAAAATTGATAAAATAAAAAGTTCATGATTCAAATAGACAGGAAAACTTTGATCCCTCGACTTAAGAGTGAGTTCGGTACTGTGCAAATGACAGCAACACAGGATACCCAGTGTATGGGTGTCATACTAAAAAAGGGAGCGGGTTTTATAGGTGTGCATAATGGCGATATTTCCACCTGGGAAGGTAAGTCAAGAGCTTTTAAATTGTGTTATGACTGTGTGATACAACATACAAGTGGTAGATCTATAGTTTGAATTAAAATTATTGTCATTATGAAATTATATAAGAATTTTTATGTCTATTTGTGTTGTGGGTGAATTGTGGTTTTAAATATTAAGCGAGCAAAATCTAACAAACTATTAGTTTATCTAACATGCCTTTATGTTATTACATGGTATCTTCAGTTAAATGGACGTATTGGAATTCTGGGAGCAATAAGATTTGAGTTCTTGCTAGGGTCGCTGTTAATTTTTATGGGATTGCTCTATCAAAATAATTCAGTATCAAAGAAAAACCCACTATTAGTTATTATTATTGTTTATTTTGTGTCTTTGTTAATTCAAATCCCTTTTTCATATGATCAACTGAGTTCCTGGGATTATTTTATTAACAGAGTATTTAAGTTTTCTATGCTCGCTTTCTTTATTATTAAATTTATAAATGACCCATGGG
>Ga0209345_10002768_pt1 | contig 18879 bp, 14 predicted proteins | sample Cruoilmetagenom7_FD_187294 | JGI IMG/M metagenome (GOLD analysis project Ga0209345, IMG submission 187294) | Oil polluted marine microbial communities from Coal Oil Point, Santa Barbara, California, USA - Sample 7 (SPAdes) (version 2) | ecosystem: Environmental > Aquatic > Marine > Oil seeps ...
ATATAAGATGGCTAGTTAGAAATTTATCTTTAATTATTATTATTAACTTAATGATGAATATGAGAAATTATTTTGATAAAAATTTGATTCAACAGGTATTTAACTCAAACGAATTTAAAGGATGGCTTCTTTCAAGAAGATGGTTTGGAGATAAATCCTCGTTATCAAATTTAGCATTTAGAGTGACACTATCCTATTTCAAGATTGTATCAGAAAGAATTTTTTTAACAATAATCGTAATTACTACTCAAGAATATACAAAATCTTATTTTCTACCTATGATATCTTACGAAAAAATTCAAGAAATCCTTGAACCAAGGGAAAAAACAAGCGACAACATAGTGAAATTAACAGAAAATACATATAGTAAAATGGTTGCTTTAAATGTATATGATAAACAAAAAGAGAAAATTATCTCCCTTAACCTTGTTGAGGCGGAGTATTGCGTATTTTTCTGGAAAAAGATGTTATTTGATAAGAAAATAACTGAAACCTTCCCCGCCTTGTCTATGGAGCTTACGCTTTATTCTGAACAATTTGAAGATGAAATTAACATGACAAAAGTACGAAACCTCATAGAAGCTAGTTTGTATCCTGAAAGATATGAATACGGATTGGAACAATTGGGTGGTGGAAATACCACAAATTTACTATTTTCATTAAAGATTTACAAGAAAAGCACCAATAAAGAGCCTATTTCGTACATTTTAAAATCTTACAAAGATTATTCGGGGAGTTTAGAACCGAGAACTTTGTTTGTGTTAGTTAAAAATAATTTTCCAAATGCTCCCAAAATATATGGAACTATTAAACTTCAAGGTAAAGAAACAATTGGTATACTGGAAGATGTTTCAAATATTGGAAACCTTGGTGACATTTACTGGAACGAGGTTAATAAAATGATAAATGATGTTTTTAAAAGAATAAATGACGACTATTCCTATATTAACAATAAAGAGGATATGTCTAATATAATTAAAAAACATTGTGTTGAATCACTAAAGGTTTCTGAGAATATTGGATTTCAGATTAAGAAATTACACAAGGCTTTGATCTTAATAGATGATCCTCTTTATTCGAAAGAGATGGTTGATAGTAAAGATTACTTGAAAAATTATACGGATAATTTAAATTCCATGATAAGTAGAATCCTAAATTATACAAGTAAAAAGTCTGAAGGAGCATTTTATAATTCGCCTAAAATTACTTCGATTTTCCTTGATATTAAGGATATCATCGAAAAATTTCGTTCTGAATATGATATTGAACAGATCACTATACAACCAGTTCACCAGGACCTCCATTTTCAACAAATTCTATACAACAAAAACAACGGCGATTACAAGTTCTATTTTATCGACTTTGAAGGAGATCCTCAGCTTTCTCAAAAAGAAAGGAAGAATAGATTCCCCATTGAAAAAGATTTAGCGAGTTTTCTAAGATCTTTGAGCTACATTAAATTTAACACTCTAATAAACTTCATTGAAAAAAAAATTGTAGATAAAAATAAATTTGAAGTTCCCGCAGAATTCCTTTTTAGTCTTTATTTTAGAAAGTCTTCAAAAATTAGTAAAAAACATAAAACTTTGGAAATTGCGTTAAACCTCCTTAATTTGTGGGAGAATAAATTAATGGGAAAAATATTCGATGTTAAAAGCCTTAAACTTCACTTTACCCTAATCAATTATTTTACAATTGAAAGAACACTGCATGAATTAAATTACGAGCTTCTATTTCGCCCAAATGATGCAATAATTCCTATCTTGGGTTTACAAGAAATTATTGATAAAAATTAATTTTTTTTCTTCCATTCTACTGTTATTTAGGAATTTTCGCGAATTCGTATGAATAATGTGACGAAGAAATGTCCAACATTTTGATTTCATTTTTATATTTTTGGCGTAAACCCTTATTACCTTTCATTTCTTCTTCAATATAATTAGAATTTAACTCCTTTTGCTTAAATAACCTCCATAGAAAAGCTTCAACGAATTTTTTCGGTCCAAATTTTTTAGTGGTTAATAGGTAATTATTATCGTCAAAAAAACTGTTAAAAAAACCTAAATTTTCGCAAAAATCAATCTTATATAGTAAATCTTCTTGCTTGCCATAAATTCTTGCTATATCGTTTACGAATCTCGCTAATTTATCGCCAAAGTTTAATTGTTCCTTTTCTTCTAGCCGTTCAATTAAATTTCGTAAAAAACTTTTTTTAATAATAACAAAATCTCTATCATTTAGCGACTGAATTACTGTTTTATTTTTAATTAAGTATTTGGAAAGCTCTAAATAGTTTTTGATTAAATTAGTTTTAGAGATACCCATCCTTTCTTTCATATTGTCCAAATGCTCGTTCAATTTTTCATCAATTCTAATTGTAATTACCTTTGTAGGTTTTTTTGATTTATTATTTTCGCTCATTTAAGATCCCCTTTTATTTCCTCAATTGTAATTCTTGTATGCATTTAACATTATATGTTAATATTGTAATCCTTGTATTTTAATTAATGTATTTTTGGGATAATTAAGTGGGAAATTTTTGGTAAATTATTATCTCTTATTTCTACGATTGTTTCACAAGAAATATATCATTTCATCGGTGTAATATTGCTTAATTGCTTAGATCCTAAAACAACCATTGGCAGTTTTAAAATTTTGATATTTTATTTTGATATTAATAATAATTAGTTGATTTTTTAATATCGTTTTAAAATGTGATATATTAAATAAACAACCATTTGATTAAAAGGGATGGTCAATATTTTAAGATAATTAAAACAAGATCTTATTATTAATATAGATTAAAGAAATTTAGTAAGATTTCTAAATTATTGAATATCATCTTGAAGAGTAAACGATTTTGAGAAATTATTTTTTATTTATATTAGATGGTATAAAATGTAGTAAATAGTAACTGTTTTAGTAAAAAGTTATCAAATGAATAATGAAATAGACTTAAAAGGCGATATATATTTTGTAATAATGTATTCCAAAATAAAAAAAGTCTAATTATTTTGTTTAGGGTTGAAAAATTTATATGGAGATGAGCGAAACTAACTTATCAGGTTCAGAGTTAATAAATTCAGATTTAAAAAAATCAGAAATCCATGGACTATTAGAATTAGAATTGTTCGATAAAAATCATATTTTGATCGGAGTAGGATCTGACAAACAGATCGAAAAGGTTGCAAAAGCACTCTCTTCAGAAACGAGACGCCTAATTCTTCACCGAATCCAAAGTTCAAAGGAAGGGTTGGATGTTTCTGATATCGCTTCAATTTTAAAAATGACCGAAGCTAACATATCTGCCCAAATTAAAAAACTGCAAGAGGCGGATTTAATTTATTGTGAATATTGTTCCGGTCAGCACGGAGTTCGAAAAATCAGCAAATTAAAATTCGAAAAATTAGTAATAAAATTCTAATCTTCCTATTTTCTTTTTTTACCCAAAAAGCAAAATAAAGCCTATTCCTTTCTTTAGGTGTGGGATGATTTTTGCGATAATTCTAAATCAGTTAAATGAGAAATACATTCACTGGAAGTAAGAAACTAATGTATTTTTGATTTTTTCAAAATGCCCTAAATTTACTTTTTTAATATCGTTTAAAGTCTCAGCTAAACCAGCTTTTTCAATTTTCCTTGCAATTTTGAAGTACCGACTTTTTTTTAGCTCTTTAGTTAAAGAGTTGTTTTCTTCGATATTTTTTAGGAGATTTTCAGTACAATTTATTTCTTCAACACTTAAAATAGTTTGGATAATTGCTAACAGCATTGTGTCAAATGTAATTCTTAATATGATTTCCCTATCAAAATCCTTTTTTATATTTTTCAAATATTCTTTAAGCAAAGATATCGATTCTTTAAAGAGTTCTAATGAATTATGACCAAGGTCTTCAATTTTTTCTTTGAAATTTGGATTGTTAGTAGCTGTTAGACATATTACTGAGACGGTTTGATATTCAGCGACAAAATGAATAAATCTGGCTTTAGCGTTAAGCATGGTATCTTTAGATTCTTCCTCATCTAATAAAGCTCCTAAGTTGTCCATTGATTGTTTAAAATAAGTAGATATAGTATAAAATTTATCCGCAGCAGCTTCAAATTCTTTATTGATAATTAATTTTTGTGCTTGTTTTTCTTCTTGTTGATATAGTTCATCAAACTTATTGATTCTCATTACAGCCTTTAAAATTAATTGTTTGCCTAAATCTTTTGTTACATGAGACCGCTCAAACGATTGTCCCGCTTTTAATAAAAGGATCGAAGCTAAACTATTATAATCTTCAGGATCTGCTTCATAAAAATAATCTCCAGCTTTATTCCAACTTTCACCAGCAGTTTCCCAATCTTTCATTCTAAAAGATAAATTTCCTAATTGAACAAGCAACTTTGCTGATATCTCGTATAATTTTAAATCCTCAGTTTTACGGATTATCGATTTTAGGCGATACAATGCCTGAATATTGTTTTTAAATTGAGAAATTAGTTGTGTTATTCTTATATATAATTCGTCTAATTTGATATAACCTCCGATATCGAGATAAATTTGGGCTGCTTTCTCATACTCGTCTATAGCTTTGTCCCCTTCTCCGTTATCAGCTAAGGTTTCGGCCCAATCAATTAATTTGATTGCTTCAATTTCTTTTTCTTCTTTAACATCATTACTATACATGTTCGCACTTTCCTATTTACTCGTAAATTAATATGAGTTTATCATTTGGTAAATCTTTTTTGATATTTACTGAATTAGTAATTTTATCCAAATGTGAAATTACTATAGTTATACTAAGAAATTAACCTTATTTAAATTTTGATTATGTGATATTTTGCTCTTTTTCCGTATTTTATAATTTATCTAATAACTTGATATTATTAGTTTTCAACACTTTCTTAAACTCAAACGCTTGATAAACAGACGCGAAGCACTCTTTAGCATCTTCTATTGCGCCATAGAATAAAAAGTTAGAAAAACACGATGCTATAGCCATTATACTAGCTTTTCGATATTTAGTGTGGAATCTTTTGTTTAATCTCGGACTGGAAAATTTAAAAAGAAAAAGAGTAGGCGCGGTTCCAACAGGGAGTTTAAGAGAGCTACTAATAATTTGTTGCGTTTCAAGGATGTGGGCTAAGCTTTCGATGTCAATTACTCCTCCATCGACCCAAATGTTCTCTATACCAATTTTTTTCAAACCATCAATAATATTAGTATTTCCCGGTTGGTTGTTTTCGGTAATATAAGAAAATCTTTGCGTAGAGGTCATATTACTTGATGCTAGGATTAAAACCACAGCAGAAGTTATTTTATTCTTTTGGAGAAGTTCAATTTCTTTCTTATTTTTTAGGTTTGATATGGCGTTATATATAAATTCATTTGGCTTAACCCCATTTTCAGAAAGCCATTCAAGACCCGCAACTCTAGCCTCAAAAGTTCCCCCTAAAATAAAAGGAGACTCAAATCTATCAAAATAAAACTCTAAATATTTTTTCATAGCTTCGGGTGTAACGGCAGATATTTCAACTAAATCAGGAATTTTATATTTTTTGGCTAAGGTTTTTTGAGTGTTAATTCTTTTAACAGCTTTTTCTTCGTTAAAATTTTCTTCATTTTTACGATCAACCAAAGTTTGACCTTGATAAAACATCGTTCCAATCATTATGGGAGGTAAATCATAACCACCATAACCTAACTTGATATCACCATATGAAAAATATTCTTGCGGCATATTGATCATTTTTAAAATTCAATAATATGATAGTATCTTTTATGGCTCTAACACTATTTAAAATTTATATTTATAAAAATAAAATTGAGTAAGATAGATGTAATTAGTAAAGATGTATTTTTACACCACATTTTTTACATCGATTATTTCTTAAATCTTTAAAACATTTTTCATGATACAAGGTTTTACAGTTATCGCACTTTACAAAACTTTGCCCCTCTTCAAAAATTAGACTACACACGGGGCAGGAGTTAAACAGCTCGTCAGAATCTAAATCTTTAAAATTTAATCTTTCTGCGTGAGATATTTCTGGTTCTTCAGTAGTAGGTTTTTGTTTTATGCGAGGTTTAATCAAAGAAGTTAATTTTTGGGCCTGAGAAACTTCAGTAGGAATTTTTAATAGATAAAAACAATGTGGGCACCTTACGGTCCCGGCTAGTCTCATTTTTTTATCTTTTTGGGCGTCTGCCCATGAATTTAAGCAATGAATATGAAACGGGGTTTGACAGTTAGGGCAATATCGTCCGGAAATGTAAAATGAACTTTTTGTGTATGGGTTTGCGTCGGAAAAACAAATCGAACATTTCTTATAATCTCCTAAACCTCTGATTTGCAATAATCGCTGTTCTTGATCTTTAGTTAAATCTTGAACTCTTAATAAATCAGCCGCTATTTTTCTTAGAAATGCAGGATTTTCAATCAGCGAATTATCTCCACCACCATAAGTTTTGACGTTAGAACTTGCTAGATCGTGAGCTGATTGCAATAAAGTTTGAGCATCGTTATTGTAGTAATAATTACCACCTGTTAAGTCTGACATTCTTTTTAAAATATTTAGAGTAGAGAGCTCTCCTAAACGAAAGGAATCTATTTTAATGTTCAATCCTTGAGCAAGGCGAGCCATTTTCAAAGGATCTATTGACATTTTTGTGTAGTTACCGTCAGAAATAATAAGTATTCGGGGAATTTTAGCGGCTATTTTACGTAATTCTGAAATAATAAGTTTTATTGAAAAACCTAAAGCTTCCCCCATTGATGACTTACCTGAAAGTTTTAAAGAATCAATAGCGTCAAAGAGTTGGCCCTTTATGTTCGTAAAGTCAACGATTTTCTTTGGTTTATCAGCAAAAGCAATAATTGCGAAGGCACTCGAAGTATCTTCAGCAAACCTTTCGCTGATTAGCTTCTTTACGGCATCAATGCTACATTTCATCCGGTTTGGCTGATAATCTGTTCGATACATAGATCTAGAAGTATCTAAACAAATAACAATGTTCTCAGGAGTTCGTTCAGACAACGTTTAAAATACCCTCACTACTTATAAATGTACCCTTAATTACTTTCTAAACTTTATATAAAACACTAAGAATAAATATTTATGTGTTTTATGTGTTTCTCACAAAACTAAAGTTTTATTAATTAGATATTTTACTATAAAATAAAATAGACTATTAAAGTAAAATTGATATTAAATCCGATGTACCATGTCTGAAGAGGAGACAAAAAGCGTTGTAATTAAAGACTTTTTTAAGAGTTCAGTTCTTCTTAATGAACTAGATGAGGCTTTAAAGTTCAAGCCAAGTACGCTAATTGGGATAGATCAAATTTCTTCTGAAAAATTAATTGAGAACAATATTAACAATATAGAGGAGTTAGCACATGTTTCTTTGGAAAGTCCTCCTAGTATTAAAGAAATACCTAATAGTGTCCTTACAAAATGGATTAAAATTGCTCGTGTATTAGAGAAAGCTATAAAGGAAAAAATAAAAGCTCATAAAAAACTTCTCATGATTGGGCTAGATAATGGCGGGAAGACGAGTATTTTGGCAGTGCTTCAGGATAAGTATTCTATAATCAAATCTCTTCTGCCAACAAGGGGAGTAAAGCGCGAGAAACTGGATTTTTTCGGTTATCCAATACTTTCATGGGATTTAGGAGGTCAAATCCAATATAGAGAGAAACTATACTTTAATAGACCTGAGTTATTTTTTACTGAAGCTGATTTAATTTTATACGTTGTTGATACCCAAGAGACTGATCGATTTACAGAATCAGCAAATTACTTCCGCCAAGTATTGAAAGCTTTAAAACAATTAAATGAGTTTCCTCCCATTTTAGTAGTACTTTCAAAAAGCGATCAAGATATTCGCACCTCGCCCGAATGGCAGAATAACATATCTACAATAAAATCTAAATTTAATCACATTGTTGGGGAATTTGAGAAAATATCTATTAGCTATTCCGATACAACAATATATCAGAAAGAAACGATAATGCAAATGTTCAGCGAGGCGTTAAAAAAGGTCTCTGAAACATCTGAAATTATCGAAAACATCCTGGAAGATTTCAGCCATACAATTGAAGGTAAAGCTGCAAGTTTGATTTCCATGGATGGATTAATTTTTGGAAACTTCACAGACTCAGAGACTGACACAGCATTGTTAAATAATACCGCTTTAATTATGCAAACTCTCTCAAACTTCCACAATTCAATTGGATTAATTAGAGAGCCTTCGATCACGCTCAATTTTCCACTAAATGGGTTTACTATTCGAGGAGAAAAACTATTTGAATATTCAGAATTGAACATCCCTGTTTATTTATGGGTCTTATCAGAAAAAGTCGATCTTCTTTACGAAAAAATCGATTATTTTAAGCAACAACTATTACCCTTGATTAATTTATTCCTCTAATTATTTTTCTTTCTAATTTTAATTAATTCTAACAATTAAATAACAAATTCCTTAAGTTTGTTAAAATAAAAAAATTTAGAATTTTAAATTTTTTTTTCATTATTCGTTCGAAGCTTCTTTTGCGGAAAGCAAGTATTCGGTGCATTTATCCATCATTTTAATTGCGTTGTTTAAATTTTCCACAACTGAAGTTAGACTTTTTTCCTTTGCGATGTCTCGCCATTTTATAAAACTTTCTTTATGAGAATCGTTGTGATTTGCCCAATGCTCGCATAATTTTGAAAGTTTTAATATTTGTTTATCAACCATATTTTTTAAACCTAAAATCAATCAATTATATTCGATATATCATTTTATTAATCAATAAAAATTAATATGCAATTTTAAATTCTGTGATCTGAATTTTTAATAAATGAAAAAAAAGATAAAAAAAATAAAAATTCAATTACTCTCTACATAATCGCTTAAGTAAAGTAGGATCAATAATCTCTCTTGGTTGCCAACCTTTCTCCTTAAGAAACTCCTGAATTTCTGTTTTCATACTGATTGGAATGTCCGATTCTACTCTAATAAATTTTTCTAAATCGTTTGGAAATTGTACGCCCTTGTATTTTCGTTCAAGATCAATCCAATGAGAAAGTTTAATCATCCTTCCTTTTGAGTTGTCCGCAGGTCTTAAAGCTAATTTAGCAACCAAGCAAATTGCTTGCTCGATAGTTTCTGCTGGTGTGAGTAAATGTTCTGGTCCTGGTCCAACCAAATGGTCGCCAGTACCATCTCTTGCGTTATACACTTTCCAAGTATCTTCGTCGTCAGATCGTCCTATATACATACGACGATATTCCGCTGCATGAGGTCCAACAATTGCGGGAACTCCAATTCCATTAGCACTACTTGCTATACTTGCGGCTTTCTGACTCATTGCACCCCAAGCTACTCCTACAGCTCCAACTCTATTTAAGACATAATCAGCAATTTCTTCAAAGTTACCTCTAATGTTACGACGTGCGAAAATACTAGCTACTTTAACTGCCGCTCCTGTTATGTGAGGGTTCGAAACGCAACTTCCTACATTTACTAGACCGCCACGATCGAAATCGCCTGGGAATCTGTCGTATAAAGTTTGACCTTCTTCGTCTTTAACGAGCCCTATATCCATCGCAGCACACCCAGAAACGACTACGATATAACCTCTCACACAGAATTCTTCAGCAAGGATATATAATTCCTGAATTTCTTTACCGTAATTTGCACAACCAATAATAGCAACGATTCCTGGAATTTCACCAAGAACTAATGGAGCACCAACATTACGGATTTCAGTATCTTGAATTGGTCCTCTCCCAACTCGACAATTATATTTCTCATTTCTGATTTTATCTCGTCCAGCATACATTATAAGAGTGAGAGGTGATACATTTTTCATGCAGTCAGCTTCACATCGACCACAATCCAAGCACGCATCATAACATTGCTCTGCTAATACAGAAAAGTCTCCTTCTTTGGCTAATCGTACGCCTTCTACTAATGGTAAATCGTTGGGACAGTTTCGCTGACAGTTACCGCACCCGTTGCAATTCATTGCCATAGTTATGCAACCATCTTCGTCTGGAACCGCGCTTCTACCATTTCGTATAGGTCTTACTTTAACCGCAACTTCAGCAATAACTTTTCCTGCTTTTATTGGGTCTAAAATTAAAACACCAGCCGTTTTACCACTAACCAAATCGTCAATAATCTCTTCTGCGGGATCATCAGTTCTGTCTGGTAATCCTGCCATTATCTTTTCATTCGTAGCAATGAAGGGTGCGCCAACAAGTTTTGCTTGCTCAAAAGCTCGCAGATGCACACATTGTTCGTCTACAACGACAACATCAGCTAAACCCGAACGGATGTAATGCATCTGACGGGAAAGCGAACCGACGATTTTTGCACCGCTGTAATACCTTGTTAAATCGAGCGCTGTGCAACAAATTGCTCCTACATCCACTTTATCGCCCATACCTTTTTCTCTCAGATAATCAACTAGCTCGATCCCGGGAGCTACATTATGCCCAATCAACAATATAGTTGCTTTGTTTTCGAAATCCATTGTACCCATGCCTAATTCGACGATTGGGACATCAGGGTCTCCGCAGGGAAAACCATAAGCAGCAATTTGAACGGCATCACTTATTTCCATTCCTACATGGTCGCAAAGACCAGCTAGAAAAGATTTTGCTTCGTAGTCTAAGTAAGAAGCTTCTTGGCCTGTGTGTCCCGATGCTAGAAGATGTGTGATATTAAATTGAACCCATTTCATAGCCTCTTCTAAGTCCTCTAAAGTTTCTGGCTTCATTCCGACGATTAATCGGGTCATTGGCATTTCAATTGCGATATTGTTCCCAAAATCTATAGGAATGTTACCAAACTTTTCTTTTAGCCAATGAAGTAAATGGTCTCCGTGTGCAGAATGGCAACTAGCACCTATGCAGCACGCAATTTCGACAATCTTTGCACATGCACCTTCCATATTAATTCCGCATGCACCAGTTCTACCCTTGGAAAGATTACACTTACCGAATGTGCATAAGCAACACATATCACAAATTGGCATGTAAAAAGGCTTATACCTTTCCATGAGTTTAAAAAACCAACTTCTAAGCGTGGGAATGTGGGGCTTCATATGAGGGCCTTCTGGCTCCCACTCTGTCTCATCACCGTAAGATACTCTGCCCGTAGTCAATTCAAATCCTTTAATTTGCCCGAGTGGACCTGAGTAGCTATCAATCTTTAATTTTGCGCCTTTCCTACTCATATTTTTCACTTATTTTTGCAATTTTTTTTTTTTTTTGAATAATTATTACTTATTCTAACGATAAATAGAATTATATTATATATTATTTTAAAATTTATATTTTCTATTGAGAGAATAATTTAGTGCATTTAAAGGTATTTAGAAGATTGTAAAATAGAAATTGGTTAATTAATTTCAAAAAATTAGTGTGAAATTCCATTTAGTGAGTAAATTCGTTTTAAATAGGGATAGAAATTGAGTTTAAAAAGTTTTTTTATTACAAAGAGGCTAAAAAGTCTGATACTTTCTCATCAGAAAGATCTTCATCTACTAAGCGGTCTTCTATTTCTTCTGTGAGGAAATAGAATTTAAATGTGCATTTTTCACCCCCAGTTAGAACACATTCTACTTCTTTACCGTCGACATTGATATCTAACTCTTCAAAAATGCCGTTGAATATTCCGAGATAAAGTAAACACAAATTTTTCGCCATAATATTTTCTTTTTCTTTAACGGCTAAAGAATCGTACACATTTATGATAATATGATCTTTTTTAAATACACAAGTTATACTACCATATCCCATGAGCACCAATGCTTCAAGAGTGCCAAAAACTACTTCTTTTTTAATATCCATTAATTCTTTGGTCCAATCTTTATTATAAAAGAACTTTTCCATAAATATTTTACCTAAAGTCTTTCCGGTCCAAATTAGGATGTCATCCGCATTTGTTCCTGCGAATTCACAGAATTCCATGATTTCGTTTGGACGTAGCATTACTAGGCGCATGTCTTTATTTTTTTCGCCTAAAAATAACTGTCCCTCTTTTTCATCAATATTAATTTGGAGCTCTTTTTTTAGTCTTTTAATCATAATTTTACCTACTAGATATATTCTGTAATTTTTGATCTATAATTACAATATCTTAAATATTTATTATAATAGAAATTTATTTGGTTTAAGTTATAAATTTAATGATGATGATACAAATATTTGTTAGATTAATTAGAATAATTAAGGTGAAATTAAGGTGAAGATTGTATTTATTAATTTTTCAATATTATAATTAGTTTTAACAGAAGAAAATAAAAATTCCCACTTATTAACTAGTTTATCAAACTCAAAAAATTCAATAATTTCTTTCATTGTCCTCTCAAGCGGTTCTTTCTTGTCGTGGCTAAGGTTATTGTCAAATAAATCGACTTTATTTCCTAAAATCAAGAGTGGGATATTCTCAAATTTATTTTGATTAAAGATATTCCAAAATTCTCTTTTTGATTCTTCAAACCGCAATTGGTTGGCAATATCAATTATGTATATTATTACGTTCGAATCTTGAAGCCCTAATAACCATTTTTCTCTAAATTTACTCTGTCCAGGCATATCCCATATAGAAAGGAGACCATCTTCTCTCTGGATATATTCTATATTGAACTTTCTTGTTGGAGTAAAAAAATTATCGTTAAATTGACCAGTTTTTAATCTCCTTGTTAAACTTGTTTTTCCGACTTCGTCAATTCCAAATAGGAATACTTTTGTAAATAACCCTGCCGGTCGGAAGGAAATTTCGCTAACTTTTTCAAGTATTTCCTCTCCGTATCTTTTTATATCGATGAATAGTGTTATCAAAAAATTCTCAATTTCCATCTCATCTTCGAAAGAACAACTTTTCTCCGTATTTAATAACTCATTTGACAAATCTTCAAAAATTTCTTTGTAATCAAAAGGGTTATCTTCTTTTTCAAATATTAATCCAATTAGCATTTCTGAATTAACGCAAATAGTATATATGTTCTGGTCGCCAATAATTTGCGGAATAGGGCTACCAATTTCAAACAGATTAGAATTGCTGTTTATATCATTAGAGTCATCTAATTTTTTAATACTTTCACTACAATTTCCTATTAAAGAGCCGTGATCGTGACCATAGATGATTTTTGAAACGATATCTTTGTTATCTTTTTTCACAATATCTTCTGGGTAGCTAAAAATATCGAAACGGTTTAGATCATGGGAATTTTTCCGTTTTAACAAAAAAATTTTTGATAGCAAAAAATCGTCCTAATCTTTTAATTCCTTAAGGATGTTAATAAAAAATGCTTAAAAAAAGTTTGGAATTAAGTGGATATCCTTTCTTATTAACTTTATCCTTTTGAGCCTTTAATAAATAGATAGAAAAAAGTATTATATACTAATTTATAAAATTTAATTTAAAAAATTAAAGAAGTTATTTTATATCAGGATCATCTTCTTTACTCTCTGGTTCTTGGCTTTCATCTTCGTTTTTATCTTGGTTTTCATCTTCGTTATAATCTTCGTTTTGATTTTCATCAATTGATTCCTCTGGTTCTTCTGGTTCCTCTTTAACTTCTTCAGAAGATTTTTCTCCAACAGGAGTATCGCAAACAGGACATTTCGCCCAACCAGGTCTCAAACTATATCCACAATTAGAGCATTCTGTCATATCATGGTCAGGTTGCCATTCAGGTATATTCAATCCTCCGCTTCGCCTTTTTTCGGCTAAATCTAGCAATTCATCTTCTTTCCAAACTTCCATGCCTTCAGGAATTCCAGATCCGCGACTTTCGGCAAATTTGATAATTTCTTCTTCTGACCAGGAAGGGATATTTGGTTGCGCCGCTAACCTTTTTTGAGCTTCATTAGCGAGGTCTTCTGCCGTCCAAGTTTTTAATTCTTGTCCTCCAGAAGTTCTAATCGGACCTCCTGTTTGTCCCGTGGCAGACCCTACTTGAGGTGGAGCTTCTTGGCTTGGTGAGGGCACTTGACAACACGCAGCAGAAAATTTTAACAAAGCTTCGAAACAATTACCAAATCGACTCTCTCCCTGACCTTCTTCAGTAGTAATAATTAAACTTCTTTTATCGGAGGGTAAAGGAACAGCAATGCTGCTTACGGCGATTTCTGACTTACTTCTTTCTGATTCTAAAGCAGTAGTAATTTTTTCCATGGAATTAAGCAATTCATCATCTTTCATTAAGAAATCGCAGATTGGATCGCCATGTCTTTGGTATCCTTCGTTATACTTAGCTAATTGGTTTTTAGTTATTGCGGAATCTAAAGAATTAATTATAGCATCTACATAAGAAAACACTTGAGACTTAGGTTTATCTTGAGATTCATCTAACTTATATCCTCCTAAATCAAGATTTCCCATAAAAGGGGCAAAGAGTGGTTCACTAGAAGGATCTTTCATCTTTCCAAAGATAGTTGTTCTACCAATGAAACAATTAATTTCACCATAATAGGCAATTGCGTTATCTAAAAGGTGGACTTTATCGTCGAATGTAATCCGTGGAATAGATCGAAAAACAACATCGGTCCATGGCAATTCTTTTACTGGAATAATTATAACACAGGTTTTAATAATTAATTCCGATAGTTTTTTAAGATAATCCTTTAAATTCTTCTTAATATCTTTATATTTATCTTTCTTAAGTTCCTGTTCAGCTTGTTCCATTAATTCCTTGAACTTCTCTTCATTTTTTTTTACAGAACCTCCAAATGATTTGGGGGGGACGTCCCCTACGATGTTTTCTTTTAGAATGAATGTTGCATCGTCTACGATCTTTTTTTGAAGTTCTGTGAGTTCTTCGACTAAGTATTCGCTCACATCGAAGTTAAGGCTGTTTACAAAGATTTCAAACAATTTTGTCTCAGACAATTTCTAAACCTACCTAGTTTGATTAAATTCTTTTATAAATATATCAACGAAATGAATATAAAAATTTATTTAAAACAATTATGATTCCCTATTAAGTTCCCTTTTTACACTCTTGATAACATTATTCTTTTGCCACATAAGGGATCCTCCCCCTTCAGCGATCTATTAAAGTGGAATAAAATGATTGAAAATATAACCCAGATGACTGAAGGTCGCAATGTTTTGATTAATATTGTTAGGTTCGAAGAAGAGTATTAAGTTCTGTATTGTACTAAAAACAATTAGCTTCAATAATTTTCAAAATTAAAAAAGCACTATAACATTTTAATTAAAACAAATTTTTGGTTCAGATTTAAAGCGTTATAAAACAATTTTTTAAATTTTAGATATTTCATATGTAAACACATGCATTTCTATTAGTTTTTTAAGATTTTGCGCATACATTAGCATTGTTTAGTGATTTCCAAATATTATTGTGAAAAAAAAGATATATAATTTTTTTTTCAAATTTTAAAATTAACTATTTTTTCTTTTTACTTATTTTAATTTTTATAAAAATTTTTTAGATAGTTTAAAGAATTTTCAAAAATATTTTCATAAAAAGTATTAAAATTGAGAATTATCAATTTCCTTTTACCTTTACCCCTAAAAGGGGGGATTGATAACAGATTTCTCTTAAATCTATAATCGGGTAAAAACAATATTGATGAAAATATATTAACCCACTAAAAAACAATGTTTAAATATCAGCTAGCAATAAATAATTATATAAAGTAAAATCTAAAAAAATAAAGGTTAAGGCGATTGAATGAAGATTGTTACCGTTAATGTACCTGAAAGTTATATAGATGCTATAAATAAATTAATTGGGGAAGACGGACTGTACCCCAGCCGCTCAGAATTGATTAGGTGTGCTGTCAGAGATTTCCTTTTAAAAGAACTTAAAATGGCTAACAATATGGCTAAATATAATGAAGCTGAAATTGATGATTTTGACGATGAAAATTTTGTACGAGTACCAATAGAAAGTATAAATGAGAAGTCTGAACCGGTACGCGAATTTAAAACTTACAAAATTATAAAAAGGTTAGAACACTAACAACATTTAATAATTAGTATCGTGAAGTATTTTATTTAACCATTAGTGTAATGGAGTTCTTTATTTTTTTTTCTTTTTTTAATTTACTGGTTTGAAAATGAATTAAAATATAATAGATTCATTACATTTTTGTGTAAAAATTGATTGTTGTTAGATTGAACAAATTTTAACATTTACTAAACATTATTGTAATTTATATAAATATTACTATGAAGTTATAAGTTAAATATTTAATAATAGTATATTCTAGTCAAGATATGATCTAGAAACTATGGGTGTTGATATAATTTCAAACAAAAGAATGTTTCCCGATTTTATGGAGTGGGGAATCATAAATAAGGAGAATTTTAAAGGTAAAACCTCTTATGATGTACCTATTAAGAGATGGGACCCCCTATCTACAGTTATCATTCAAACTAAGGACTTTGGCTTTAGAAAAGAACGAGTAAGATACTACGGTCATTATGCTTATATAAGTCCTATTCGTGGAAAAAGACCTAAAGGTTTTAAAACTGAAGACGATAAAAACCAATTTTATGATTGTTCAAAAAAAATAAAAACCAGGTATAAGGACGTTTTTACATCGGTAACAGAGGGAAACCCAATATACGATGATTGGGGGAAACAGATTGGTGATGGCTTTACAATAATTATAACTGAAGACAAAAAAAAGAGAGACAATCCCTTTTTGGAAACACCGCATCAAATAGGAAGAATTCCTGATTCCTGCAAAGCACTAACATTAATAAATAGATACCCTTCTATGGCTCGAATAGTGGATTCTGATATTGCTAAAGAGATTAAGGCCAATATGCCTTCTCATTTAAAGCTTTCACGGGGCATTAATTTAGTTACGCTCTCAAGGCATTTTTATCCAGCATTGTGTTTTAATTTAATTCCAGAAGATGTTTTAGCGGGTATTTTATTATCTATGAAAGCGGCAATTCTTTATTGTGTTCAAGTAGCTATTGAGAAAGACTATTACGATATTCCCGTTTCACCGTTTTTTAACATAGGAACTAAGGTTGGTGGTTCTCAACCTCGTATTCACGGTCAGGTATATATCGATTTAAACATGGATGGTCATGGAAGTCGATTAGAAGGACACCTCGAAGCATTTAAAGAAATGGGGGATGATTGTCGTTTATGTCAAACCACTCATGGGGATAGTGATCGGATAATTTTAAAGACTGAATTTTGGACTTTTTATGCAACGGGAAGTCCTGTAAGAAATTATCACATTCGCGCTTATCCACACGAGCATATTAGACGTTTTACTCAATTAAAAATAAACCAAATCAACGATTTTGCAAATGCGATTAAGATGGTCTTCCAAGCTTTGGATGATACTTCAATTGATCAGAACCGAAATATTTTATTTAATTGTTGTCCGTATGGTTATGATGCGGATTTTCATATGTTTGTTGATATAATTCCACATGAAATTATTGGTGGAGCAGAAATGGCAGATGATATGAGAGTTGCAAGAAAATTGCCCCATATAGCAGCAGCAGAAGTTAGGAAATCGTTAGAAAAATATCTAAACTAATAAGTATAATCTTTATTTCATCTTCCTGTCTTTTACTTAGGTATATTTAATATTCATTTTTGTAAACAATCTAAATATTTAAATTTCAATTAAAATTAGATTTATATCTATTAAGCAACATATAATGAATTAGTAATTTTATGAGAGGTTCAACATGCGAGAATGGTCTGCTATAATATTAGCTGGAGGAAAGGGGTCGAGGATGATGCCTTTAACATCAATCATTCCAAAACCGCTTGTAAAAGTAACTAATAAAGCTATGGTGGATTATTCTATTGCTCACTTAATATTTGCTGATATAAAGCATATAATTCTTGCTTTAGCCTATATGGGTCAAGAATTAAAAGAATATGTGGAAAAAACATGGACTCCCGATAAGTTAGGAGATGTTGAACTTGAATGCGTAATTCAAGAGAGTAAGGGTACGGCTGACGCTTACCGATTATTAATAAATAATGTTGATTCCGAAAAGATTGTTGTTAGCATGGCAGATATCGTGACAAATCTCCCAATGAAGGAGTTTATGGATTTCCACTCCGAAAAAATGGGAACTGCTACTATTTCCATGAAAACCAGCGAAAGTCATACAAGTCAATATGGAGTTGTGCTTCTCGATCAAAATCGAAAAATTTATCTCTTCTTAGAAAAACCTGCTCCTATGGAACTGTATTTAAGTAGTATGGCTCAAAGGACCGATTTATTTTTGCATACAAACATAATAAACACAGGAATTTATTGTTTTAATAAAGAGATTGGTGGTATCTTACAAGAAACGGGTTTAATGGATTTTGGGGGGGAAGTTTTCCCTTATCTCCTCGATAATAATTACGATTTATTTGGATTTGTTAAAAATTATTATTGGCTTGACTGTGGAAACGTTCAAACTTATCTGTGGGCAAATTGGGACTTATTACGTAAATATTCGTGGCCTATCACCCCAAATGGTGAGGAATACGATGGAATTTACGTAATGGGCGTTATTAATTCGGGACAAAATGTATCGATCGAAAAACCGTCTTGTTTTGGGGAACTTGTAGAATTACATAATCGAGTAAAAATAAAACCGTTATGTTCAATTGGAGCCCATGTTGAAATTGGAGAGGATACAATAATCGAGAAAAGCGTTATCTGGGACAACGTAAAGATTGGAGCTGGTTGTCATATTGATGGTTCTATCGTTTGCAATAATTGTGAAATAGGCGATAATGTTATTCTACATAACGCGATAGTTGCCCCAAATAGTAAAATTAGTGATGATATTCAAATTCGAGATAAAACTCTTGATCTTGGTACTAATATATAATTAAAAGTATATCATAATTCTATGATGATATAAATCATAAATTTATATGT
>Ga0209345_10002769_pt1 | contig 18873 bp, 18 predicted proteins | sample Cruoilmetagenom7_FD_187294 | JGI IMG/M metagenome (GOLD analysis project Ga0209345, IMG submission 187294) | Oil polluted marine microbial communities from Coal Oil Point, Santa Barbara, California, USA - Sample 7 (SPAdes) (version 2) | ecosystem: Environmental > Aquatic > Marine > Oil seeps ...
CATGGCTTTGAAATATCTATGAGCGGCAAAGGAAATTGTTACGACAATGCAGCCATGGAAACCTTCTTCAAAACCATCAAGGCGGAGCTAATCTGGCGGGATACATGGGAAACCCGAAGGAAGGCCGAGATAGCCATCTTTGAATACATCAATGGCTTCTACAATCCACGCCGCCGTCACTCAACATTGGGCTGGAAAAGCCCTGTCGCTTTCGAACGAAAGATGGCTTAAACGAGCACTTGGGGCGGCACGAAAGCGCGACAGGTCCACTTGCGAATAATGCACTTGCCCCTTACCTTACAACAAACTCGGCATGCAACGCACCCGCCGCTTTGATACTTTTCAAAATATCGATCATATCGCGGGGCGAAACGCCCAGCGCATTCAAGCCCGCAATCACCTCGGAGAGGGAGGTGCTTTCTGGTATCTCGGCCAACCCTACTCCCGGCTCCTCTAAAATCGAGGTCGAAGTGCGGGGCACAACAACGCTTTGTCCTGCAGCAAATGGATTTGGTTGCACGACCATCGGTTGCTCTTCTATCCGCAAAGTCAGGTTCCCTTGTGACACGGCAACTCGTGAAATTCGCACGTCATCACCCATAACAATCGTGCCCGAGCGTTGATCCACCACGACCCGGGCTTTGCGCTGTGGTTCGACCAACACATTTTCAATTTTGGAAATGGCGTGTGCTGCAGAAACTTGTCGCGTCGCCCTGATATCCAATTGCACTGTTCCGGCATCCAGCATCCGTGCAACCCCCCTGCCAAATGATTGATTGATCGCTCGCTCAATTCGTTCGGCGGTGGTAAAATCCGGATTGCGCAGCGCCAACCTGATTTGGGCCAGATTGCTAAAGTCAAATTCAATCTCGCGCTCTACATATGCACCAGAAGGGATCACCCCCGATGTAGGCACCCCTTGCACAACACTGCTCGCATCCCCTTCTGCGGATGCTCCACCAGCTATAATTGTGCCCTGACTAACCGCGTATATTTTGCCATCTGCCGCATTTAGCGGTGTCATAATAAGTGTGCCCCCCAACAAGCTTTTGGCATCCCCGATGGCTGAAACCGTCACATCTATACGCCCCCCAGCGCGTGCAAACGCAGGCAGGTTGGCCGTCACAAATACTGCAGCGACATTTTTTGGGCGAAATTGCTCGCCCGTTATATTCACTCCGAGGCGTTCCAGAATATTGGTCATGATTTCTTCGGTGAAGGGCGCGTTGCGGATGCCGTCACCAGTCCCGTTCAACCCGACAACCAACCCGTAACCAACTAAATCGTTTCCGCGAACACCGTCAAATTCGACCAGATCTTTGATACGTATTGGGCTGGCCATTGATTGGGCTGAAAACAAGAAAACAGCGACGAGGATAACAAGGAGACGGTTGATCATGTTAGAAAATCCACAAGACTGAGGCGCGACATACGCGCGGTTGTAGCATAAAGCGTTTCCAACTGGGTCTGGACGGCTTCCAGCTCGCTGGCCGCTGTGTAGGGGTCGACCGAAAGCAGTTCGGTTTTAACAATTTCAAGCGCTGAAATTTCTGATGCTGTTTGAGTCAAAGTCGTTTCAATTTGGGCCTCTATTGTGCCCAAATTAGCCCGCATTCCGGTTTGCCTGTCGCCAACCGAAAGCAGTGCGGCACCCGCATTTTGCAGTAGTATTGTCTGTTCCAAAATATCGCCCGCAAGCGCACCTTCAGAAACCATTGCAGCCAATGCCAAGCCTTTAAGAGTGTCTCGCAATTCGGAATCAGACGCCGTGATTGAAACATCCGCCTCTTGGTGCGCGCCGATCTTGAATGGCGTGAGCGGCGTGGCTGATCCCAGATAGCCAACCGTCTCGTATCCACCGCCAGGCGCGTCAAACCATGTGTTGACCGCCGTCTCAATGTCGGCAGCGGTGGTTAGCCCTGCAATTACGATCTTCAAGTCGGTAATTATGACGTCAGCCGAAGCGGTTGCCGGACCATCTGTTGCTGCCCCTGCGAATATACTGCGCCCCGCCGCCTGCGTATTTAGTGAAGACACCACTGCATCAAATTTCTGACGCACATCAATTGCAGTGTTTTGCACCTGTATTTGACTGGCCGAATTTCCGGTTAACAAAAGCGCGGACACAGCCATCGTCGTTTGATCTTGCACCACATCCAGCGCGGCCTGCATTACAGTTGAAAACTGCCCAGCCTCATTTGCAGCCCTCTTATAGGATTGCAAAGACGTCAATGAGGTTTCGATCGATGCTACTATCGAAAAATCACCCGAAAACCGCTTGGATACATCGCTTGTCTGCCCGGTGGCCAGCTCATTGGACAACCGAGTGGCCGTCGTTTTTAACTGCGAATTTTGACGCCGTATCATATAGGTTTGCGCCATGTCACCGATCGAAACGTAACTCATAATCTACATCCTCAGCAATGTTTGAATTAGGTCATCCACAGTCTGCATAACGCGAGCGTTGGCGGCAAATGCCTGCTCAACCAACAGCAACTCCTGCATCTCGTGATCTGTATCGACGCCACCTTGCAGTTCTTGTGTTTTCAGCGTGTCTACTTTTGTCATCGAGAACACAATTTCAACTTCGGCGGATTGGCGCCCTGTGCTGATGGCCGAAAGGAAATCTGACGCCAACCCCGAGGACGAACGTGTTGCGTTTGTGATATTGCCTGATACGGGGACCTGTGTGGTCGTTAGCGCCGATGACAGGTTTTGCAATAATGTTGCGTTGCCGACATCGCCTTGAGCAACGGCGCCAAGCCCATCACGCAAGCGCCATATATCGCCACCAGCCAATGGGTCAACCAACCCGTTGATTGACAAACGCGTTGACAGGCCAGCCTCATTGGCTGGATCAAAAAGTGCACCGGCGTCGGTAAATATGCCGGCGTCTAACAATCCAAGGGTTGGATCAACCGTAGGACTTTGAAACCGCTCCACCAAATCACGGGCGAATGAATCGAGATTGTCTTGTGCGGTGATTGCCAACTCGTCCCGCACCTCAAACAACGCGGTTAGTGATCCGCCTGACATAATGCCGTTTCTACTTGTGCTGAGCGCATTGCCGTTCAGTGTAAGGCCCGATAGTGAGCCAGCATCTAGCGTCATATCTTCAGTAATCAACCCGACAGAGGTAAACCCGACTTCTGCTGCGCGCCCGTCCAACAAGATCGCACCCCCAGTTGTGATCAGCGCAATCTGGCCCCTTTCACGTGGAACAGCCCGCATCGGCACAATGGACGAAATCTGATCTACTAGCTGCTGGCGTTGATCCATCAAGGCTGACGTATCACGCCCACCGCTGTTTTGGGCTAATATGGTATAATTTAGTTGCTCAATTTTCTGCAACGAGTTGTTTAGTAAATCTACTTGATTTGAAATCGATTGATCCGCTTGTGTCCGTTGGCTTTGAATTTCGCGTGAAATAATGTTGATGTGATCGGTCAAGCCCCGCACATTACGCAAAACATTTTGCAAACGCGGCTCTGAATCAGGGCGACTCGCAGCCTCGACAAATGCTGCGTCTAGCCCGGCCAACCGATCCGAGAGAGAGCCAGCCACGCCTGGCTCGCCAATCACATTCTCTATGCGTTGCAAAAAACCGGCATGTGTTGACGATGCGCCCAGTGAGGCGTCTGCCAACCGTCGATCACCAATTACAACTTGGTCGACCATCCGTGATATGCCATCAATATGAACGCCCGAGCCTTCGCCGCCCAACACACGGGATGACAGGTTAATTTCACGCCTGCCATACCCGTCTGTTAGTGCATTCGCAATGTTTGACGACACCGTTTCAGCAGTGCGTGATGATGCCGTCAAACCCGAAAGGGCGTTGGATAGTGCGCTTGACATGCTCATGGTCTAGCCTCCTTCAATCCCCCCATTTATCGTTTGATATTCGTTGTCTCCTGTAGCATTTCATCAACAGTCTGGATCACCTTGGCATTCGATGAATAGGCCCGCTGTGTTTGAATAAGCGCCGTCAACTCGCCCGCCACATCAGTGGCAGAACTTTCACGGGCATAACCCTCAATTGATCCGGTCGGGCCATCGCCAGCGTCCCACAGAAAGAACGATCCAGAGCTAGGGGATACCTGATAGGATTGGTTGCTCAGAGAAATCAGGCCATTTGTATTTGGCACATCGACCAATGGCACCTGATATATCCGCCGGATAAATCCTGTATCATAGGTAGCGCTGATATAGCCATTGTCATCAATTTCAACAGACGTCAGATTGCCAACAGGCGAGCCGTCCTTGGTGATAGATGTCGGCGCAAAGCTGTCAGAAAGCTGTGTCAGCCCGTTCGGGTCTCCGACTTTGCCGATGGTCATTGTCATCGGACCACCATCCACCGTAAGGGCCAATGTGCCATCTGTCGCATTATATGCCCCACCTGAAACTGCCGTCACCGAGGCAAGTGTGCCACCATTGGCCCGTGTATCATCAAAAACCAGCGTATACTCTCCGATCACGGCTCCGCCTTGGGCCGAATCCGATATTTGCATAGTCCACGTGTTTGAGCTCCCTGTTACAGGGATTGTCGGTGTAAATGAAATATCCAGCGTTTCAGATGTGCCGAGATTGCCGAAATATTCAACCGACAGCGGCAATGCGTCCCCCGTAGCACCCGCGTCAGTATTGGTCGCGGGTAGGTTTACACCCAGATTCATTACCGTAGTGGGATCACCTGCGGTTTGGTTGGCATTAACCACAACCGGCTCTAAACCCGCCATCGTATCACGTGGATACGTCGAAATTGTCCCATCCGATTCTGCTGGCCACCCCAGCAGCACCAAACCAGACTCGGTTTTCAAAACTCCGCTTGAATCGGTGTGAAACGACCCTGTTGTTGTCATCATCAGGGGCTGGTCGCCAGAAGTATTGCCCAGCGACACCGCCGTGGTCACTGGCAACATCCCACGCCCGCCAACTGCGATATCCATAGCATTTGAAGTTGAAACCAATGCACCGCGTTCTTCGATCAGGCGCACGGTAGACGCCCGAACACCGCCTGCCGAATACTTGCCGGAGCCGGGGTTGTTGTTAATTACGAGGGATTCAAAATCTGCCTCGGCTCGTTTATAACCATAGGTGCCAGAATTTGCGATGTTGTCGGAAATTGCGGCCAAACGTGTTGCATTGGCGGCTAGGCCGGCAACGCCTGCATTTAGCGAAGATGATATAGTCATGGTGCGCCTTTCTGCTGCATCGACCAATTTGGTCTCGTTGATCAGCAATAACGGCGCGCCATTAACAGAGCGCTAACAGCTAAAATTCAACCTATTTTTAACCCACGACAGCTCCAATGAGCTGTTGCTTACATATACAAACCGCTACCCTTATTTATCCGACCGCAGCAAGATCAATTCTATCCGGTTGTTCCGCATTGCCATCGGGTTCCTAACCGCTGGTTTACGGTCCGCATATCCCGTCACCCGCTGAATGCGTTGCCCGTCAAACCCGTCACCTTCCAGAAGGCGGCGCAATTTGTCTGCGCGTGCGGATGACAAATCCCAGACCGGATTTTCTGCCAAAACGATAGGTTGAGACCGAATATGCCCGCTCACAGCAACTTCGTTGTTCACAATCGAAAGGACATCCACCATCATCTTGCTGATCTCGCCTAACAAGGGTGTAGGCGTTGCAGACCCTTCTTCAAACAGCCGGACATCCTTTAGATCGAACAACTCGATGATCAAACCCTCGTCGGTGACACGGGTCACAATATGCTTCATCGCATTTTCCATCACGAGGCTTTCACCGCCACCACCAGACAGCATCGATTCAACCTCGGACAGGCTGTCGGCGTCCTCGGTGGATTGGCCACTAGAGCCTTGCTGCATCGCGGCTACAAAGGTCGCAGCCCCCGTACCGTTGCGCGCCAATGTCTCTTCGGTGAACACACTGTCCCCCCCAAAGGCACCATCGCCGCCACCCGAAACCCGGGCCAGTGGAACTGTCGGGCTAAAATAGTCCGCAATCCCCTTTCGTTGACTTTCAGTTGTCGCGTTCAACAGCCACATCAGCATAAAGAAGGCCATCATGGCCGTCACGAAATCAGCATAGGCAACTTTCCAGGCACCACCATGGTGCCCGCCGCCTGCGATAATTTTCTTACGCTTGATGATAATGACTGGCGCGTTTGCTTGCGCACTCATTCCACCACCTCGTTTATTCACCCGAGGCCAAGGATAGCAGGCCGGGGTAAACACCCTCTTAACTCTTCAAATTGTTAGTATTTTGGGAGTGGTGCAGGTTCAGGTACCGGAGGCGCATTCAAACCTCAAATTCTCTCATCTTTTCACCAAAGCGACTCGGTTTGAGACGACGTATTAGTCAAGGGTAGACGGGGCATGGTCGAATTTAAGGCTTGGAATCACATTTCGTGGTGAAAGGTAGGGCTGCTGCCGCTTTCGCTGGAAACAAGATGGCTCATATGAGCCGAAAACAGCAACCCCAATCAAACCAGACGCTTACACTAACAATTAGCCGTAAACGGATTCTTTGCCGAAATGTTTGGTCAGCATATAGTAAACCACAGCGCGGTATTTGTTGCGCTCGGATTGACCATACGTCGTCAAAACAGAATTGATAGCATCGTCCAATTGCGGACCATCAGAAAGGCCCAGTTTCTTGATCAGGAAGTTGTTCTTAACGGTTTCAATTTCATCAGGCTGCGTAGCGGCAACAGTCGACGCGTCGGCGTTATAGATGGCAGGCCCACAACCGATGGTAACTTTTGTCAGCAGATCCATATCGGGCGACATGCCGCATTTGTTTTTCAGATCATCAGCATACTGCGCGATCAAGTCATCTCTTTTGCCCATAAGTTTACTCCACTAAATTTACCGAAGCATCGCTCCGCTTAAGTGACCCAACACGGGTCACTACGCATAAAATATAGCTAATCGTGTCAAAAACAAGGTTATTTTCTGTAACACGCGTTTCTTTGCCTCCCAAAACCAAACCGCCGCCCTGTCTCATACAGGGCGGCGGCCAAATTCGTGTCTTTATTTAATATTTACAAGAAATTAGTAACGGTAATGCTCTGGCTTATAGGGGCCATCAACCGACACGCCGATATAATCTGCTTGCGCTTTGTCCATCACAGACAATTTCACGCCGATCCGGTCCAGATGCAGACGTGCAACTTTCTCGTCTAAGTGCTTGGGCAGGATATAAACGTCGTTCTTATAATCATCGCCTTTGGTCCACAGTTCGATCTGCGCCAGTGTCTGATTAGTAAATGACGCCGACATCACGAAACTTGGGTGGCCAGTTGCATTCCCGAGATTCAGCAAACGGCCCTCGGACAGCAGGATAAGGCGTGCACCCGAAGGCATTTCAATCATATCCACCTGGTCCTTAATGTTGGTCCATTTGTGGTTCTTCAAGCTCGCCACCTGAATTTCATTGTCAAAGTGACCAATGTTACCAACAATCGCCATGTCCTTCATCTCGCGCATATGCTCGATACGGATCACGTCTTTGTTGCCGGTTGTGGTGATAAAGATGTCAGCGCTATCGACAACATCTTCCAAACGAACCACTTCAAAACCGTCCATCGCCGCCTGAAGCGCACAGATCGGGTCAACTTCGGTTACCTTGACGCGGGCACCTGCACCAGACAATGATGCGGCCGAACCTTTGCCAACGTCGCCATACCCACAAACAACAGCGACTTTACCAGCCATCATCGTGTCGGTTGCGCGGCGAATACCGTCTACCAGCGATTCCTTACAACCATATTTATTGTCGAATTTCGACTTGGTCACACTGTCATTCACGTTGATCGCGGGGAAAGGCAACTGACCTTGTTGCACCAGTTCATACAGACGGTGAACGCCAGTTGTTGTTTCCTCGGAAACGCCTTTGATCGCGTCACGTTGTGCTGTGAACCAGCCGGGGCTGGAAGCCATGCGCTTTTTGATTTGCGCATAGATGGCTTCTTCTTCTTCGGACTGCGGGTTTTCCAGCACTTCCAGTTCGCCAGCTTCGGCGCGGGCGCCCAGCAGGATGTAAAGTGTGGCATCGCCACCATCATCAAGAATCAGATTACATGTGCCTTCTTCAAACAAGAAGATACGATCCTGATAATCCCAATGTTCAACCAAGGACTGACCCTTAATGGCAAACACAGGAATGCCGGAATCGGCAATCACAGCAGCTGCGTGGTCTTGGGTGGAAAAGATGTTGCAAGATGCCCAACGCACCTCGGCACCCAGCGCCACCAGTGTTTCAATCAAACAGGCGGTTTGAATGGTCATATGCAACGAGCCGGCAATCCGCGCGCCTTTCAACGGCTGGCTGTCGCCGTATTCCGCGCGCAGCGCCATCAGGCCTGGCATTTCGGTTTCAGCAATATCCAGTTCCTTGCGGCCATAACCGGCCAGCGCGATGTCTTTTACAATATAATCCGTTGCCATTGGGCTGTTTCCTAATGCTAATGATACTCTTCTCAGGGCAGATAGCATTGGTTCATAGCGAGGGCAACTTATGAAGCCATTAACTGGCGATTCCCGCCACTTCGGCCTGCTTAGTGAAAATTGCGAATGACGCGTGTGCACAAATGCGTCAATATCCGCGAGCAGCTGCAATTTTTCCAAGCCAAGGATACCTAGAATATGGCCCCCCAACCCCGCGCATGGCAACGTATGCTATCTGGTCGCAGACTCGACCTGCTGGACCCGACCCCGATGGATATCGAGATAGAAGACATCGCCCACGGCCTTGCATTTGTAGCGCGCTGGAATGGGCAGACCATTGGCGACTACGCCTATTCAGTGGCTGAACACTCGTTACTGGTTGAAGAAATTTATTCTCTAATCCAGCCCAAAGCACCGACAAAGTGGCGTTTGGCCGCGCTTTTGCATGACGCGCCGGAATATGTGATCGGCGATATGATTTCGCCGGTTAAGGCCGCAGTCGGACCGGGATATGGCGAGCTAGACATACGCCTGACGGCCGCCATTCATATACGGTTTGGTCTACCCGCAACTATCCCGGTAACTGTTAAAAAGCAGATCAAAACCGCCGACAAGATCAGCGCATGGCTAGAGGCGACCCAAATCGCAGGATTTACCGTGAGTGAGGCGGACAAACTGTTCGGCAAGCCTGCTCCAAACATAATAAAGGGGTTGCGCATCCATTTGCGGCCTCCCTTGGCTGTCCGCCAAGATTTCACCGCACGCCACAATGAGCTTCTGGGGGAAATGTAAATGATAATTCGCACCGCCACCGTTTCTGACGCCGCCGAAATAACCGGTCGCCTGCTTGGCTACCAATCGCTTGAATATTATGAAGGCCTGCCAAAAACGCTCGGCATCATTGCGGCCTTTAGCAAAGTTGGCGGCACCAAACGCGGCGTTGGAACCGCGCTGTTTTCCGCCACCCACGCCATAGCGCCCAAACTTGGCTTTACCGAAATTGACGCAACCATTCGTGCCGACAATACCGGCGGACTGGCCTACTATAGCAAAATGGGGTTTGTGGATCATTCGATGGGAAAATCTATGCAGCTGGCGGACGGCACCTCCGTTGAGCGGATCAGCAAACGGCTGATACTTTCGAGCGAAACCAATCTAATCGAGGCCAAGCATTCATCCGAAACCCCGAGGCAGCGTTAACGTAAGTTGGCGCGTTCGGAGTGCCGAATGAATACAATTGGATTGGTTTTGCTTTAGCCCGCGTTATGTGTGTCAAATCCGCAGGTGTTTCCGGCGGCCGTTGACGGGGTTTGCCATATGGGTGGGCCGACAATCCAGCCAACAAACCGGCCCTGATCAAAGACCAGTTCCAGCCCGTTTTTCCATTTACGCAGATCGCACCCTTGGGCGCTGATACCACCGTTGACCGGCGGCGCCCCAACCAACTTGTTGATCGCATTCACGACCCCCGGCTGCACTCGGCCAAAACTGATTTCCTGACCCCCACTATTGGTAATCTTCAACCCGCCATTTGCGGGAATAATCCGTTGTGGCAAGGAGGGAGAATCCGGCACAGCGGGGGCACATCCCGACAACGCAATTGCAACCATTATGGCAACTCTAGGGGAGGTGAACATTGCAGTTCTTAATCCTCATCTTCCAGTCGTTGGCGCAAGTCTGTTTTAAGCACCTTACCATAATTGTTCTTGGGAAGATCAGATACAAAACGGTACAGTTTAGGTCGCTTGAACCGCGCGATTTGATCCAGACAAAACGCATCCAGCGCGGGGGCATCCACACCGTCGGCCACAACAAAGGCTACGACGATCTCGCCCCACTCGGGATCAGGTTTTCCAACAACTGAAACTTCGGACACATTGGGGTGTTGCAGCAGCACCTCTTCAACCTCGCGCGGATAAATATTGGAGCCGCCAGAGATCACCATATCCTTGGCTCGGTCATGCAAGATGATAAACCCGTCCGCATCCATCGCCCCCATGTCGCCGGTTTTCAGCCAGCCATCAATGACCGTGTCCGCCGTTGCGGTTGGGTTTTGCCAATAGCCCACCATCACAGGGGTACCGGAGACACATATTTCGCCGACTTCGCCTGTGGGCAATTCAACCCCCTGCGCATCGCAAATACGAACCGACACCACGCTTTGCGCCACACCGACACCTGCGAGGCGCTGACGCCAGTTGGGATGGCTGCGGTCAGCTAAATATTCGCGCGAAAGCACCGTGATTGTCATCGGACATTCGCCCTGACCCAGTATTTGGATAAAGCGCGAGCCCATCACGTCAACTGCCTCGATGATATCGGCCAGATACATCGGGCCGCCACCGTAAACGATGCTGCGAATGCCGTCGCCATTCTCGTTACGGGCCTTGGCGCGATCAATCAGGCGGCGCACCATGGTGGGGGCTGCAAACATTGAAACGTTTTGGAGTTCAGGGGCGAGCGTCAGAATTTCATCCGCGTCAAACCCGCCGGACAATGGCACAACGTGACGCGCCGCTCTGATCACGTGCATGAAGTTGTAGATCCCAGCACCATGCGACATTGGGGCGGCGTAAAGGACGGCATCCGTGCTGTGAACCTCGTCAACATCGGCGAAATAGGACAGGGTCATCGCGGTCATATTAGCCGAGGATAACATCACCCCTTTGGGTTTTCCGGTGGTGCCCGAAGTGTAGAACAGCCAAACCAGTTCATCATGATTTATAGGGGCGGGGTTGGGCAGCGGCGTTGTATTGTAAAGTGCCTGGCAGGTTTCATTGTCGGTCGCGATAACGCGGACATCGGCATCCAAATCAAGTGATGCCTTGGTGAAAACCACTTTGGCACCCGCATCGCTGATAATCCACGCGGCCTCTTTTTTATGCAGCTTGCCGTTGATCGGAACCGCAACAGCCCCCAAAAACCAAATGCCATACAACACCTCGAGATATTCGGTGCAATTGGACAAAAACACAGCCACGCGGTCGCCTTTGACCACCCCGCATTCAGTCTGCAAATACGCACCGATCGCGGCTGCGCGGTTTGCAAATTCGGCGTAAGTTGCGCAACAGGTTGATCCATTGAACAACGCTGGCGCATCAGGGTGCAGTTTCGCAGTTTTCACCAACCAGTTTGCGAGATTCATCCACGCCCTCCGTTTTCAGTATGTTATAATAATTGGCCGCACTCGCACCAGAGTTAGCGCGGGCTGCGTTTGGCCAAAATCCGTTGCAAGGTGCGACGGTGCATATTTAGACGTCGGGCGGTTTCGGACACGTTACGATCGCACAGCTCATAAACCCGCTGGATATGTTCCCAACGCACACGGTCCGCCGACATCGGGTTTTCCGGTGGTGGTGGCAGCTCGTCTGGCTTGGCCAATAGCGCCGCTGTCACGTCGTTGGCGTCCGCAGGCTTTGATAGGTAATCCACAGCGCCAATTTTGACCGCAGCGACCGCCGTTGCAATTGCTCCGTACCCGGTCAAAACCACAACGCGGCAATCAGGGCGTTTTTCACGCAGCACTTCTACCACGTCTAATCCGTTGCCATCCTCAAGCCGCAAATCCACAACCGCATAGGCCGGTGGGCGTGCTGTCGCAATCGCGCGCCCCGCCGCAACAGACCCCGCCATTTCAGGTGCAAACCCGCGCTTTTCCATTGCGCGGGCAAGGCGTTTCAAAAACGGCTCGTCATCATCAACAAGAAGCAGCGTTTTATCTTCACCGATCTCACTTAGATCGCCTTCGGCCATGTGTTTCCCCTTTGGATCAAACTGTTCTACCCCACCCTAGGCGTTCCCATAGGGCGGGTCAATTTGGACTTAGGACGCGGCGTCCACAAAACAGGCCACACGCTTTGCCATATTTTCGGCGGTCTCGTCGCGCCGGAAAAACTCCACGAACCCGTATTCTGGGAACATCAGGTAGGTCTGGGTTGAGTGGTCGACCAGATAATACTCTGGATCGCCCTCTTCCTGTTTTTTGAAATAGGTGTGATAGGCCTTTGAGGCGGCTTTGGTTTGTTCCGGTGTGCCCGTTAGGCCCAACATCCGTGGATGCATGATATCGGTGAACTCGGCCATGGCTTGGGGCGTGTCGCGCGCAGGGTCAATCGAGATAAAGATTGGCTTGACGATTTTACCCATCTCTTCTTCTAGAATTGTGACGGCTTCGGCATTGCGAGAATTATCAAGCGGACAAACGTCAGGGCAAAATGTATAGCCGAAATAGACCAGCGTCGGGCCGGTAATGACATCCTTGTCCGTCACGGTTTTTCCCGTTTCATCAACCAACGTAAACGGCCCGCCGATGTTGCTGACCCCGCCAGCAACATTGCTGGCACGGCATTGTGCAAACAGATCATCCGCGCCCTGTTTTGCGGTCAGATACCACAATACACCCAACAACGCGGCCACAACTGCAACCGCCACTATCGAAACCATACGCATTGTTCTCATTCTCCCGTTCTTGGATTACTGTGCATTGATCGCCTTATCGGACCCGACTAACAATAGCGCAGGTTGCCGCACATATATCTAAGGGAAATCATGACGAATAACAGCACCAATCTATACGTTCGCAACAATCGGAGTGACTGGATTCGCTTGCAAACCTTCATCGTGTTGCGTTGGGTAGCCATATTTGGGCAGATCGCGGCGATCACAATCGCTGTGCGGTACTACAATCTACAGTTAAACTTGGGTCTGTGCTTTTTGGTGGTCGGTATATCAACCATTGCCAATCTGGCTGCGATGTTTGTGTTTCCAGACAACAAACGCATGACCCAAACGCAATTAATGCTGATGTTCTTGTTCGACATCTTGCAATTGGGTGCGTTGCTCTTTTTGACAGGCGGTTTGCACAATCCCTTTTCGCTGCTGATCCTCATTCCCGTGGCTATATCGGCAACCGTTTTGCAGTCTCGCGCAACGATCTTTTTAGGGCTTGTGACCATTAGTGTTACGACACTTGTTGGGCTTTACAATATACCGCTGCGCACCAGTGACGGGTTTATCCTGATCATGCCGGATGTTTTTGTGTTTGGGTTTTGGGTGGCGATCCTGATCGGCACTGTGTTTTTGGGGCTTTATGAGCGCCGCGTCACAGCCGAAATTGATTCTATGTCAGAGGCGTTATTGGCCACACAAATGGCCCTTTCCCGCGAACAGAAGTTAACTGATTTGGGTGGCGTTGTTGCGGCCGCCGCGCATGAATTGGGCACGCCGCTTGCGACAATCAAGCTGGTCAGTGTCGAACTGATTGATGATCTGGCCGAAATGCCGCAACAAAAGGAAGACGCTGAGCTGATCCGCGATCAGGTAGATCGGTGTCGGGACATTTTGCGCTCGATGGGGCAGATCGGTAAGGATGATTTGCATCTGCGTTATGCGCCGCTGTCCGCCGTCATCGAGGAGGCCGCCGAGCCCCATATGGATCGTGGCAAGCCTGTTTTGATCACACTGCTGCCCGGTAGCAATACCGCGCCCGAGCAACCAGACGTGCGCCGCCAGCCCGAAATCATTCACGGGTTACGAAATCTCATTCAAAACGCGGTCGACTTTTCCAACGCCAATGTTTGGGTCGATGTTAAATGGGACGACGACAAAATATCTATAAAGATCATCGACGATGGCCGCGGGTTTCCGCCCCATTTGATCAAACGCATAGGGGATCCGTTTATGCGCACACGGCGCCCCGTCCAAGATCAGAAAAACAGGCCGGGATATGAGGGCATGGGGCTTGGACTGTTCATCGCAAAAACTTTGTTAGAGCGATCCGGCGCCGAGTTGAGTTTTGCCAATGGGTGTGATCCATTTTTAAGCGGCAGTGAGCGCCCCGAGCGATGCGGGGCGATCGTTCAAGTCGTATGGTCAAGGCAATTGATCAGCCGTAGTAAATCCGAAGCACAGCAATCTGTGGGAGAAAATCAACCGATACAGGTGTAAACCTATGACCCTTAACGCCGTATTAACCATTTTCGCCGCAAAGTTTCTGCAATGTAAATAGAATGTGGAACGGGCCGCGAGTCATGCTGGAAGTTGATTTAAATACCATCGTGTTGACCACAATAATTTCGTTTCTCGTGGCGGCATTGGCCCTGTGGGTTGTCAGCCGGACGATCAGCAACGGTGGCCCGTCAACGTACAGCCTGATGATCGAAAGCGATGCCCAAACCGCCTTTCTTTTTGATAACGACACATTGGTTGACGCCACCAAAAGCGCCCGAGACCTGCTCGGGCCAAAAATCGGTGATGTCACTGATTGGCAGCGATTTATCGTCGCGCTCAGCGGGCGTTACACCTCGCTTGCTGATGATCTTGAGATGCTGGGCGATGCAGGTTCAATGACCATATTGCCGGATGATCAAAACGACACCACCAGTATCAAGGCCGAGTGGTGGAGCGGGTTGGCCCGCCTTGTTGTTACTGAGCCCGATAGCGCGGAGGAGCCAAAAATTGACGGGCCGGGCCTTGCTGCACTGAATGTTGAGTTGGAAACCTTGCGACATACCGCCAAGCTCGCACCCTATTTGGTGTGGCAAGAAACCCGCGACAGGCAGGTCAATTGGGCGAATGCGGCGTATCTGTCTTTGGCTAAATCAACACTCCCTGACAGCCAAAACAACAGCTGGCCTCCGCCACGTTTGTTTAGCCACGTCTCTGTTGCGCACCACGGTGCCACGCCACAAACCGTGCGGGTGTCATTGGAAAACAAAAACACAAATGAAACCCATTGGTATGACCTGACGTGCAAAAAGGTCAATGAATCCACACTCTGTGTTGCCACCTCGGCAGATGCAATTGTAAAGGCAGAGGTGTCTTTGAACGGGTTTGTTCAAACCCTGACGAAAACCTTTGCACATCTTTCCATTGGACTGGCCATTTTTGACAAAGATCGCCAGTTGGCCCTGTTTAACCCCGCCTTAACCGATCTGACAAAACTGCCGTTTGATTTCCTAAGTGGGCGACCAACGCTTTATGCATTGCTTGATCGACTGCATGAAAACCAGATGATGCCTGAGCCCAAAGATTACAAAAGCTGGCGCCAACAAATGACTGCGCTTGAAGAAGCAGCGGCAGATGGCACCTATGAGGAAATATGGACATTGCCGTCAGGCCTGACATATCGGGTGATCGGCAGACCACATGCGGACGGGGCTGTCGCGTTATTATTTGAGGATATCAGTGCCGAAATTTCCTTGACCCGAAATTTCCGCCAGGAGCTTGAGGTTGGGCAAGCGGTTCTTGACGGATTGAAAGATGCTGTGGTTGTTTTCTCGTCAACGGGGCTGATCACAGTTTCAAACGCAGCCTATACCGATCTGTGGGGTGTAGATCCAAGCACCACATTTGGCGAAATGAGCATATCGGACGCCACACGTTTATGGCGGGAGGTTTGTGACCCGACACCTCTGTGGGACAAATTACACGTTTTTATCAGCGTCCAGAATGAACGTATCGAATGGTTTGGCCGCGCCACACTGGATACCGGCCAGAACCTTGCCTGTCAGATTTCACCGCTTGCCGGTGGCGCAACAATGGTGACATTCTGCGTCGAAAAATCCTCTGAAAAACTCAAGGCAGCAGGAAAAAAACCAGCCAAGACATGAACGGGTTTGCACCGCCCAATTGTGGCGTTAAAGTCGCGTTATGTGTTCGCATTCAATTTCCATTCATTTGTCATCTCAAGGTGAAACCGAAAAACTGGCAAGGGCCTTGGCCCCCCACGTTACAGGCGGCGATGTCATTTTGCTTGAGGGGCCAATCGGGGCCGGCAAAAGTTTCTTTGCGCGCGCCCTGATCTTGGCGCTTTTGGACGAACCTGAAGATATTCCATCACCAACTTTCACTTTGGTGCAAACCTATGATGCGCCAGAATTTGAAATTTGGCACTGTGATCTATATCGTCTGACAGCCCCGTTTGAAGCACAGGAGCTTGGTCTTGAAGATGCGTTTGAAACAGCTCTTTGTTTGGTTGAGTGGCCTGACCGGCTGGGGAAATTAGCACCGCAAGATGCGCTTGTGTTATCGCTGGAAACCACTGACACACCACAGGCACGTCGCGCAAATTTGCGCGCAACAACACCGCATTGGTGCACAATACTGGAGAGTCTGGATGTCTGACCGTAAGGCGCTGGCTGCACAATTCTTGACAAATTGCGGCTGGAACGATGCCAAACAAACCCACCTTGCCGGCGACGCGTCAAACCGCAGCTACCTTCGTTTGACGCGCCGCGATGAAACCGCTGTGCTGATGAACGCACCGCCCTCCCAAGGCGAAGACACCCGCCCTTTTGTTGCAATCACAAACTATCTGTTGGATCTAAACCTGAGCGCACCTCGCATACTGTCGCAAGACAACGAAAACGGGTTTTTACTGATCGAGGATTTGGGCGATGCCCTATTCGCGCGGCATATCCTTGATCAACCGGATATGGAGCATACGCTCTATTGCGCTGCGGTTGATGTGCTGGTCAATTTGCACCAGCATCCGGCACCAGACGGGTTGCTCGATTATTCGCCAACCAAAATGACCGAAGCCGACAACCCTGTTTTTGTGTGGTATCACCCTACCTCGGCCAATGAAATTGCCGCAATCACAACCGAGATGAAAACTGTTCTAACAAGGCATTGCCAAGCAGAACCCGTAATGGCGCTGCGTGATTATCATTCAGAAAACTTGCTTTGGTTGCCGGACCGGGCCGGGATCAAGCGCACAGGTTTGCTGGATTATCAGGATGCGGTGATGACGCACCCGTCTTATGATCTGGTTTCATTGCTTGAGGACGCGCGGCGTGATGTTCCAAAGCAAATTCAAACAGAAATGGTTGCACGATATATTGAGGCAACGGGCGCCGATCCGCAATCGTTTCACGTGGCATATAATGCACAGGGTGCACAGCGGAATTTGCGAATTCTCGGCATCTTTGCCCGCCTTTGCATTCTGGCAGGCAAGCCCGCATACATTGACCTGATCCCGCGCGTGTGGAGCTACCTAAAACAAGACCTATCCGACCCCGCCTTGCGCAACCTGAATACATTGGTGTTCAATATCTTTCCGGAACCTACCCCGGAATTTTTGCAGGGGTTGAAAGATAAATGCCAATAACGCCCGACGCTATAATGCTTTTTGCCGCCGGTTTTGGAACGCGCATGGGGGATTTGACGGCAACCTGCCCCAAGCCATTAATCAAGGTCGCGGGCATTGCGCTGATTGATCACGCACTAACAATTGTCGAGGACGCAGACCTGAAAACCGTTGTTGCCAACACCCACTACATGCCCGAAATGCTTGCCGCACACCTTGAGAATCGCAATGTATCCGTGTCGCATGAACCTGACATTCTTGAAACAGGGGGTGGACTGCGACATGCGTTGCCACTGTTGGGCGCAGACCCTATTTTCACTTTTAATACGGACGCGATCTGGACGGGGCAGAACCCGCTGACAACACTTGCGAACGCTTGGGTTCCAGAAAAAATGGATGCGCTTTTGCTGCTTGTTTCGCCAGAGCATGCTCGTGGGTATACGCGCGCTGGAGATTTTGAGCAGGCCGGAAATGGCAGCCTTAAACGCGGGCCCGGGATGGTCTATACTGGGGCGCAGATTATCAAAACCGATGGGCTAAAAAACATATCTGAGGCCAAGTTTTCTATGCATGAACTATGGGGACAGATGTATGACAAGGGCCGCATTTTCGGTGTAATCCACAAAGGTGGCTGGTGCGATGTTGGCACCCCCGCTGGCATCAAAATTGCCGAAGAAATGCTAGATGAACACAATGTTTAGCGCCACATCCACCCCGCGCGTGTTCGGCCTGCCAGCCGGTGTCGATTTCCCGAATGCGCTGGTGCAAGGGTTGCTAGAACGGTGCAAAACCTGCGCGCCCGACTACTTGCCGACGGTTGAGATTTACGTGAACACCCACCGTATGCAGCGCCGCATCCGCGATATTTTCGATGCTGGCCCCGCAATGCTTTTGCCGCGTATTCGATTGATCACCGATCTGGGGCAAACTGGCGCTCTTGCTGATATTCCGCCTGCCGTTCCGAAACTCCAACGCCGGTTGGAACTGTCGCAGCTGGTTGTTGAACTGTTGCGCCTCCAACCTGATCTTGCCCCGCGTGCGGCGCTCTTCGATCTCACCGATAGTCTCGCCGATTTAATGGACGAAATGCAAAGCGAAGGCGTTACCCCAGACGCGATAGAAGCGCTCGATGTTTCTGACCAGTCCGGTCATTGGAGTCGGGCGCTCGAATTTGTGAGGTTGATCCAGCATTATTTTGGTGAGGCCGCTGAGCAAAGCCCCGACGCGGAGGCGCGCCAACATATGGTGGTGCAACGCCTAAGCCTTGATTGGGCCGTTAGCCCGCCATCCAATCCAATCATTATCGCCGGATCAACCGGTTCGCGCGGGGCCACACATTTGTTAATGACT
>Ga0209345_10002770_pt1 | contig 18867 bp, 14 predicted proteins | sample Cruoilmetagenom7_FD_187294 | JGI IMG/M metagenome (GOLD analysis project Ga0209345, IMG submission 187294) | Oil polluted marine microbial communities from Coal Oil Point, Santa Barbara, California, USA - Sample 7 (SPAdes) (version 2) | ecosystem: Environmental > Aquatic > Marine > Oil seeps ...
GTCTTGGTTGCTCAAAGCCTTCAATATTCTTGCAAAATTCAAATCTTTGCGCGGTGGGAAGTTTGATATCTTTGGCAAAACGAGCGAGCGTCAAATGGAGCGCCGCCTGATTTCTGAATATATGGGCGTCCTAGAAGAACTCTGTCAGAATCTTAGACTCTCCAATTATGAAATGGCTGTCCAAATTGCAAACTTGCCGCGCGACATCAGAGGTTTTGGCCATGTAAAAGAAAAGGCCATCCTTGAGGTGAAAGAACGAGAAAGCGATCTATTAGCCAAATTCAGGAATAAAGAAGTTACCCCCATCGCAGCTGAATAATTGAAATGCCATCCGCCTTGCCTGAAAATGGTAGCGGGTGGCATTTTCTATTCAAACCCGGTATTTGAACAATGACAACACATGACAAAATAGTGATTTTATGCTAATGTACTGGATGTTCTAAGCCTTCACTTATAGGGGGACGTTATGACCATCCAGAAACTCACAGCCTTTTTTAAATGGTGTTCGATCATCAATGGGTCCTTGTTGTTACTTTCAACATTGATGATGGTTTTTGCCACTGACTTCATCTTTGACTTACAAAGCCTGATGTTTGAAATCAGTTTTACTGAATTCAACACTCTTTGGTATAGTTTGTTGGGTCTCTATGAAATTCTCTTCTACATCTTCAATCTTGCGCCCTACATCGCTTTGAAGATCATAGGGAGATAAAATCTACAGCACATACCACAAAAGCGCAGGCAGGACTGCAAAGCCCATGAAGGTTGAAACTATAACAAGGCCCGCGACTTCTTCTGGGCGTTGATCATAAAGTTGTGCAAACAAATAACAAAACACAGCTGCTGGCATGGAACATTCTAAAATCACAACACCAGCTGCGGGCCCCGTAAGCCCCATAATTGAAGCCAAAGCAACACCAACACCAAACCCCATTCCAAGACGTAAAAACGATAATAAAATAGGTGTTTTAAGTCCACGTACTTTAATGCGTGATAATGAAACACCCAATGTGAACAGCATTAAGGGAATGGTCAGATCCCCAATCAGCTTGGTTGTGTTAAAAGCCCATTCCGGTACGGGTGTTTTGGTAAATAAAAAGACTGCCGCCAATATGGTCGCCGGAATAATCGGCATTTTCAAAAATGCTTTAGGTGAAAAACTACCTGAAACAAAAGCCGCACCAACTGACATTTGAAAAATTGCGTAAACGGCAAAGAAAGTGACCGCCAAGGCTAAACCTTCATCTCCAAATGCAAGAAAGCATAAAGGTAAACCGATATTTCCAACATTAGGAAAGCTTAAGGCTTGTAAAAAAGCACGTTGCGGCAATTTAAAAATGGCAAGGACCGCCCCACCAATCACAATAAAGGCAATATTAGCGACGATGGCTGCAACCCCCATGTCAAACAAAGCACTGGGGTGTAGTTCGACCTTTGAGAGAGCATAGAATATCAGACAAGGTGTTCCGAAATAGGTCACAATCGCGGTGACGAGCTCAACATCATAACTACGCCCAGAGCGTGCCCAACCATAACCGATACCAACGCATATAAAGACCGGAGCCAGAATTGAAAAAATCTCAGAGAACATTATACCATCTCAAAAAAATTGCTCCTCCAACCTATGAGGAAGGAGGAGCATGCCAAATTCATCTAAAGAAGAAAACAGTTTTCTTTCTCTCTACGGGTTTTAGCTTACGGTCGCAATACGTAAAATATTGGTTGCCCCTGGCGTGCCAAATGGAACACCAGCAGTTACAACAAGGCTGTCACCACGCTTTGCAATTTTCTGTGCTTTAGCCACTTTCCTTGCGCCCTTAACCATTTCACTGAAATCTGCGGCATCTGGGGAGACAGCTGAATAGATCCCCCAAACAAGGGCTAATTTACGTGCCGTTTCAATCTTTGGCGTTAAACCCAAAATCATCACATCAGGCCTTTCCCGCGCGACACGATAAGAAGTTGAACCTGTCGTCGTATAAGTCACAATCGCCTTGGCTTTAATGGTTGCGGCGACTTGACGTGCTGCTGCACTAATCGCATCCGCATCCGTTTCTTCAGGGTTAGTGCGATCTCGTTCGCGGTTACGAAGATATAATTGATCACCTTCAACGCGCTTGATGATACGGTCCATAATTTCAACTGTCTCAATCGGGTAATCCCCGGCCGCAGTTTCAGCAGACAGCATCACAGCATCTGAGCCATCATAAACGGCTGTTGCCACATCTGATGCTTCTGCACGTGTTGGTGATGGACAAGAAATCATTGATTCTAGCATTTGTGTTGCCACAATCACGGGGCGGCCTTTGGCGCGCGCCGTTGTAATGATATGTTTTTGCAAAATAGGAACATCTTCGGGCGGCATTTCAACACCCAAATCACCGCGAGCAACCATCACCGCATCCGTCAATTCCATGATTTCTTCTAGATCATCAATGGCAGAAGGCTTTTCAAGTTTCGCAATGATAGAAGCTTTTTTGCCAATCAGTTTTCTGGCTTCACGAATATCATCTGCTTTTTGAACGAATGAAAGCGCAACCCAGTCACAACCAAGGGACAAGCCAAATTTCAAATCAGCAATATCTTTTTCTGTCAAAGCAGAAATAGGCAAGACGACATCCGGTACATTAACGCCTTTGCGATCACTCAGTTCACCATCGACCATAACTTCGGTTTCAGCAAAATCTGGTCCGCATTCCAAGACTTTCAAACGCATTTTACCATCATCAACTAATAATGACATGCCGGGTTCTAAAACAGCAAAGATTTCAGGATGTAACAAAGGTGCACGTGTCACGTCGCCCGGAACATCATTTAAATCAAGGCGAAAGCGTCGTCCTAAACCTAAAAGAGCCTTTCCGCCCATAAAAGTTCCTAGTCGAAGCTTGGGGCCTTGTAAGTCCATCATCACCCCAATGGGCCTGCCTAATTCGGCTTCCACATCACGGATCGCGTCATAGCGTTCTTTATGTTCTTCATGAGAACCATGAGAGAAATTAAGGCGGAAGACATCCGCACCAGCCTTATAAAGCTGTTCGATACGCACGCGGGTGGAACTAGCCGGGCCAAGCGTTGCGATGATTTTAGCACTTCTTGATCTTTTCATAACATGCATCATAACCGGAAACGTTTAGATTTCCACAACATATTCATGATATATTACAATCACCAACGAATTTCATATGGTTGAAACAAAGATTAATTTTGGAAATGTTCTCATCAATGTTTGAGTCTCTACAAAAATTACTGCTCAATAAAGCGATCGATAAATCATCATCGAAAAATAAGCAGAAAGAAAACAAGAACAAAAATAGCGAATTGCGCACGGCTTCTGGCATCGCGTTGGATGACGCCCTTGGCAAACTTCAAGGCAGTGGTGATCGTATGGACATGCGCTTGGATGAACAAGAAGCTTTGCTGGCAGAAGTCAAAGCCGAAGCTGCAAAAAAAATGACGCCAGAGCGCAGGGCTCTCATTGAGAGTGCACAAAGGATTCGCAAAGCCCAGGAAAAAATACTTGCTGACCTTGATGATGAAACTAGGGCAAAATTATATCTAACCGCGCTTCGCGCCTTTCAAGGCGATAAATAAGCTAACCCATTTTCGATATAATTTTCGGGCAGATGAAATCTGTTAAAAAACCACATCCGCGCGTTAAATCTGACCAGCTTTGAACATCAAAGGACAAATGCGCACAGGCTGCTGTTGGGTATTTAAAACCTAATCTCTCAAACGCTTTTGCATCACCATCACCACAAAGCGAAAATGCCATTTCTTCCATACCCGGGTTATGCCCGACAATCATCAAAGTTTGAACATCATCACTCACCCCATGAACCAATTCCATAATCGCACCATAGGAGGCTTCATATATTTTGCGGGTGAGCACGATATTCATAGGATGTGCATAGGCTTTAAGCAAATACCCCAGCGTTTCTCGCGTGCGCCTAGCCGTTGAACAGTTAATTTGATCAGGCTGCGGATAAGATTTAGATAAATAAGTGGCCATTTTATCTGCCGCACTATGCCCACGTTCATTTAAGGTGCGATCAAAATCGCGCACATCCGGATTAGACCAACTCGATTTGGCATGTCGCATTAGCAAAAGTTGTTTCATAACAGCCTCTATAAAATCATACCTAAATACTTACTAGAATATCTATTTTTTTAACTGTAATTCCTATATAGTATTTTATTATCATTAAAGTGTCATCGTTTTGTATTATCACACTTAATATCTCATCTGACTGCATTCGTATCATATAGCTTGCTTTTTCTTGAGTTCCATTTTCGAGGGGGAAAAACTCATGCCCACACAAGAACAAAAAAAAACAATCGCACCCAATATTGCACCGGATTCACCGGATCGCTTCATTAACCGCGAACTATCTTGGTTGTCTTTTAATAACCGAGTTTTAGAAGAAGCAGACAACGAACATCATCCTTTGCTTGAGCGACTTCGCTTCCTGTCGATTTCGGCCGCAAACCTTGATGAGTTTTATATGGTCCGCATCGCAGGTCTAAACGGGCAAGTCCACGCAGGTGTCAAAACCCTAAGCTATGATGGGTTGAACCCTGCCCAACAATTACAAGCCATTCACGCTTCTGCTGAAAAACTCGTTATGGATCAACAAGAATGTTATCGCAGGATACGCCACCTTTTAGCTGATGAAGGCATCAAGGTTTTAAAAAGCCAAGACCTCCCAAAACGCGATATAACTTGGTTGGAAGAACATTTTCTTGATCAAATATTCCCTTCTTTAACCCCCTTAGCAATTGATCCTGCGCACCCCTTCCCGTTCATTCCGAACTTGGGGCTCGCCATGATGTTCAGTTTGGAATCTACGATTGATCAGGAACCACTCAAAGCCTTGGTACCACTGCCTCAAATGCTGCCTCGGTTTGTACGTCTGCCAGATTATGGGAAAACCGTTCGTTTTATGCCGATGGAAGAAATAATACGTCTTTTCCTTTCTCATCTTTTCCCTCATTTCAAAGTTATTGATTCAGGGCTTTTCAAAGTCATTCGTGACAGCGAGATGGAAATTGATGAAGAAGCAGAAGATTTGGTCAGAACTTTTGAATCTGCCTTAAAACGCCGTCGTCGTGGCTCTGTGATCCGTATGTCCTTTGACGACGAAATGTCAGAAGACTTACGCGATCTCGTTATTCAAGAGCTCAGTGTTCATACAGAAGATTGCTTCATCCTTGACGGTTTGTTGGGACTTGCTGATACCAAAGAATTAATTGTCGATCAACGCTCCGACCTTCAATTCAAACCCTATAATGTGCGTTTCCCTGAACGTATCCGTGATTTTGGTGGTGATTGTTTCGCCGCCATTCGCGAAAAAGATTTTGTCGTGCATCACCCTTATGAAAGCTTTGATGCGGTTGTTCAATTTGTCTTACAGGCCGCACGCGACCCTGATGTTGTTGCCATTAAACAAACGCTATATCGTACATCAAACAATTCCCCCATCATCAAAGCCTTGGTCGAAGCGGCAGAAGCTGGCAAATCTGTCACAGCAATGGTTGAATTGAAAGCCCGTTTTGATGAAGAAGCCAACATCCGTTGGGCTCGCGATTTAGAACGTGCAGGCGCTCAAGTCGTTTATGGCTTTGTGGATAAAAAGACACATGCCAAAATTAATTTGGTCGTGCGCCGAGAAGGTAAGAAATTGCGTTCTTACGTTCACCTAGGTACGGGCAACTATCATCCGATTACTGCCAAAATTTACACAGATTTGTCCTTTTTCTCGTGTGATCCGAACCTGTGCCAAGATGCGACCAAGTTGTTCAATTACATGACGGGTTATGCTGAACCTGAAAAAATGGAACGGATCAAATTTTCTCCACTCACGCTTCGCGACACCGTAATTGATGGTATCAACAAGGAAATAGCCAACGCCAAAGCAGGGAAACCAGCTGAAATTTGGGCAAAAATGAATTCCATCGTTGACCCCACCATTATTGATGCTTTGTACGAAGCATCGAACGCTGGTGTTCAAGTCGAACTCGTCATTCGTGGTATTTGTTGCCTGCGCCCCGGTGTAAAAGGCCTGTCTGAAAACATCAGAGTCAAAAGCATTGTTGGACGCTTTTTAGAACATTCACGTATTGTCTGTTTTGGAAATGGCGCAAAATTACCCTCATCCAAAGCTAAAGTTTACATCTCATCAGCTGATTGGATGCCACGTAACCTTGATCGTCGCGTCGAAACATTAATCCCAATTGAAACCGACACAGTTCATCGTCAAATCACGGATCAAATTATGGTCGCCAGCCTTAAAGATGAAGCCCAAAGTTGGACTTTAAATGCCGATGGTAGCTTTGATCGTGTCCCTGCCGATAAAGGTGCTTTTTCAGCGCATAAGTACTTCATGACAAACCCCAGTCTTTCTGGGCGTGGTTCAGCCTTGAAAAAAAGCAGCAAAAGCTTAAAAAAACTCATGTTGGATTAAAGTAACACTATATGGTCTATGATTTCAGCTACCAGACATCCACGTCCAAGGACAAAGGGCGATTAACAGCCATTGTCGATATTGGATCAAACACAGTTCGTTTGGTGGTGTTTCATGGACCATCACGTGTTCCACTACCCATTTTTAATGAAAAAGTCCAATGCGGTTTGGGCAGAGGTATTGACGAAACCAAACACTTAAATCCTGATGGTATTCTACTCGCTTATGAAACGCTCAATCGATTTATGAAATTGGTTGAAGTGATGGAAGTTGACCATGTTAGCTTACTCGCTACCGCTGCTGTGCGTGAAGCCCTTGATGGTCCAAAATTTGTTGCTGAAATCAAGCATAGGTTTAATGGGGATGTGCATGTCCTCAGCGGTGAAGAAGAAGCTAAGCTTGCCGCTTTTGGCGTGCTCAGCGGTCTACCAGAAGCGAGCGGCTTATTAGGCGATATGGGTGGTGCGAGTTTTGATCTTGTAGCCTTAAACAAGGGTTCTTTTTCAAAACATGATACGACGCCACTTGGACATTTACGTATCATCGACGCCGCCCAAAATGACCATGTAAACATGAGTGAACATATTGCACAAACCCTACAACCATTAACATGGCTGCAAGAAATGAAGGGGCTGCCTTTCTATGCGGTCGGTGGGTCTTTGCGCGCTGTTGCACGGCTTATTCTGCACCAAACAGATTACCCTTTGCACGTCATCGATAATTTTAGCCTATCCCTTGAAGATGCCCAATCCTTGCTCAAACAGCTTGCAACACTTGATCAAAATGATCTGGACAAGATCCCTGACATTTCAAAAAAACGCCTTGAAACCCTCCCCGCTGCAATTTCTTTGTTGCGAGAAATATTAGATGTTGTGCAGCCCTCTCATTTGATTTTTTCTGGTTTTTCCATGCGTGAAGGACAATTCTTCTTATCCCTTCCTGATATCATTAAGAACCAAAACCCCTTGATCAGTGCTTGTAGCGACCTTGTTCAACGCGAAGGGCGCTTTGGGCCTCAAGGTGAAGAAGTTTACAACTGGATGACACCTCTTTTTTCAAACGAGACAGATACTCGTATGACCTTGCGCCACGCTGCCTGTTTACTCCACGACATTGCCTGGGCAGAACATCCAGATTACAGAGCTGACCATGGGCTTTTACGAGTCTTACGACTGCCTGTTGCTGGTTTATCGCATCATGATCGCGCCCTCATGAGCGCTTGTATTTACAGCCGCTATAAAGGTGACTTCGATCATCGCATAGCAAAACCGTTGCGTTATTTCTTGAATGAAGATGATGCACTTTGGACAAAAACTGTGGGTGCAGCTTTACGTTTGGCCCATACACTGGCCAGTGGCACGCCCCATTTATTAGATCAAACGAGACTAGAAGTCCGCGCAGGCGAATTAATTTTATCCCTGCCCGAAAATGAAGATATCTTTATCGGAGAAGCAGTCGCAAAACGCGTTCAAACCATCGCAAAACACATGAACCTAAGTGGACGATTAGAACGCGGCTAGTTTCTATTCTTTGGTCAGATCAATCACTTTAATGTTCTTACCACGCACAGCCAATGCAAGGTCTCCATTTTTTAATTTCAGCGCATCATCACCAAACAGTTTACGCCGCCAACCTTTTAAACTAACGACTCCGGCCTCATCACCAAAGGCAGCGAGATGTTCAAGATCTGATGTATTCGCAATAAGCTTTTGCGCCACATCATTTTTTTCAGATTTGAACTTCAACAAAACTTTCAGCAGATCAACCACAGGGCCAAGGCCCTTAGGTAGGTCTTTCTTAACGGGCGGTTTTGGGTATTCGCTAGGGTCTAAGTCCAAAGCCGTGTTGATGGCTTTAATCATTTCCAAGCCATAACGCCCATTGGCCAAGCCTTTTGTCATGCCGCGCACACGTTCTAATGCTTCAACATTGCGTGGGGCTTGATGGGAAATATCAATAATCGTATCATCACGCACGATACGGTTTCTGGGTACGTCTTTGCGCTGGGCTTCTATTTCACGCCATGCAGCAACGCCCTGTAACACTGCCAAAACTTTACCGTCTTTTGTGCGTGCTTTCAGTCGTTTCCATGCAGATTGTGGATCAACAATATATGTAGCCTCATTCGTCAGTGCCGCATTTTCTTCTTCAAGCCAAACAGAACGGTTGTTTTTTTCAAGCTGAGCAAACAATTTACGATAAACCACGCGCAGGTGTGTCACATCACCCAAGGCGTATGTTACTTGGCGTTCAGTTAAGGGACGTTTGCTCCAATCGGTGAAACGTGAACCTTTGTCTAAATTTTGTTTCGCAAGGCTGTTTACCAAAGTCTCATATCCAACAGACTCACCAAATCCACACACCATACCTGCAATTTGAGTATCAAACATAGGCTTAGGCGTAACACCTGTTAAATTAACAAATATTTCAACATCTTGGCGTGCTGCATGAAAAATTTTAAGAACAGCTTCATTGGCCATTAAATCATATAAAGGCGACAAATCGATGCCGTCAGCCAGCACATCAATGCAGCTTGCTTCCTCATCCCCACCTAACTGCACAAGGCACAGTTTGGGCCAATAAGTTTTATCGCGCATAAATTCGGTATCGACCGTGACGAAAGCTTCATTCGAAAGGCGGTCGCAAAACGCAGCAAGCGTTTCAGTGTCTGTGATCATAGCCATAGGCATGTCTATACACGTAATTGCAAAACGTTAGAAGAGACGATTTCAAACAATTGGAAAAATCAGTCCTTCCGACTAAGGTTGTATCCAGTTTCACTTGCTTTCAGCCCCGGAAATATAGATAATAACATCGTTATGTTATTTGAGACATAACGATGTTAGACTTATCGCAACTTACATTTTTATGGTTTAATGAACATATGAAACGCTTATCAATTTTTCTTTGTGCAATTAGTGCTTTAATTTTAAACCCTCAACTGGCGACAGCAGCACAGCCTTTCATCACGGTTGCCTCGACGACATCTACAGCCAATTCTGGTCTTTTTGAATCGATCTTGCCAAAATTTACCAAACAACACGGTATTGAAGTTCGTGTCATTGCTGTTGGTACAGGACAAGCCGTTCGACTGGCGCGCAAAGGCGATGCGGATGTTTTATTCGTGCACCACCGCCCTTCAGAAGATAAGTTCGTTGCTGATGGATTTGGAAGCAAACGATATGATGTGATGTATAATGATTTCATTATTGTCGGGCCACAAAGTGACCCGGCACATGTGAAAGGTTGTTCATCCCCAACTGAAGGGCTTTTCGCAATCAAATCTGGTGAATTTGCTTTTGCCTCACGCGGGGACGACAGCGGTACAAACAAACGTGAATTGGCACTTTGGAAAGAGGCCGGCGCAACTAAGAATGATCTAAATAAATCTTGGTATCGCAACACAGGTTCTGGTATGGGCACAACCTTGAACATCGCATCCGGCATGAACGCTTATGCGCTTGCAGATCGTGGAACATGGCTTTCATTTAAAAACAAAGGTGATTTAACTGTTTTGTGCGAAGGCCATAAGTCTTTATTCAATCCTTATGGTGTTGTCCCTGTAAACCAAGACAAATTTCCGCATGTAAAAAGTAAAGAGGCACAAGTTTTTATAAATTGGTTGATTTCAGTAGAAGGTCAAAAATTAATTGGCGATTTTAAAATCAACGGCCAACAACTTTTTATTCCGAGTGCGAAGTAAACTTAGCCCTTTCTGCACGTTCTAATCCAGTAAACTATCCAGTTTTTTTAACAAGGGCGAGGCACCCTTGACGGCCTCAGTTTCAGCTTCGCGATATAAGGTAATGAGATCTTTACCAACAGATGTGAGTTTCGCCCCTCCTCCGCGCTTGCCACCAACCGATGTTTCAATAACATCTTCACTTAAAACTGTTTGAACAGTTTCCAAAAGATGCCACGCACGACGATAAGTCATACCCATTTTTTTTGCAGCCGCACTGATGGAGCCTGCTTCATCTATTAGTTCTAGGAGAGCAATTTTCCCCGGACCAATATGGCCTTTAGGAAAGGCAATACGGATGCGTAATTTCGTTTCCATTGCCATATCTTTTTATTTCATTTTGGCGTAAATCGATTCTATACGCTTCAACAAATCAGCTTCACGATAGGGCATTAAGACATATTCAGTCACCCCATAACGTTTAGCTTCCATAATACTAGCTTCCGTGCGTTTATCTGACAATAAGACAAAAGGAAGACCATCATCTAAATCGCGGACCTCCTCTAAAACTTCTTGTGCTTCCATATCGTCAAGATTATCGGAACAGATCATCAACTTTACAGGCGTGCGTTCTGCTTCAAACACCCGCAATGCCGTTTCGCCATCACCAACCGATCGAATATCAATAAAGCCTATTTCGGTTAATGTATTTTCAATCTCACGACGTGTTTCTTCACTTTCTTCCGCCAATAAAACACGGCTTTGTGCATATTGTTCAGTATATTTGCTACGGACTTTGTTCAAACGATTAAAGACGGTGCGACGTAAATTCATAACCACATCATTAGGCAAATCATGCTTGGAAATCATATGATTAACCAAACTTGTGCTGACGTAAGTAGCTACATTTTTAATGGATTGTTCAGGCAATGTGGGGCGGTTTACCAAAGGTCCATGCCAATTTTCATGATCCTTGGCTTTTTCACTGATGAAATTTAATGTTTCATCCCCAATCTGGGCCGATTGGTTTTCCAACAAGGCTTGAACAGCAATATCATTTTCTGTTTCCGCAACCGCATTGGCAACAGTTTCACCCAGACCTTTTCGTTTCGCAATGGCTGCGATGGCCTCACCTTGTAAACTTCCTGCCACAATCTCTATCAATTCTTTATCTTCTAAAATGGGTGAAAACTCTAACATAGGTGAAGAAACTGAAATTTCTTCATCATGTGCTAATTTTGAAACAGTTGCATGTGGAATATTATCCATCTGTTTCAGTTCTTCTGCCAAAATAGCACGAATAGTTGGAATTTGATCGCTTGCTAAACCTTCCAGAACGCCAATGACCATATCACTGGCACGACTTGAGGACTCATCATCCAAAGCTGGCGTTAAATCGCTGATCCGACTGGCAAGCTTTTCGCGTACCGCGAGGTCTTCATCTTTTGTTAAAAGAACTTTGGCTTGAAGGGGGGCTTGTACATTCTGTGCAACAGCTTGACGAACTTCAGGGTTTTTATCCGTTGCAAAGAAATAAAGGAGTTCTGGTTCAAGATCGTTCAGAGCCGCCAAGTCACGACGAGCAGCAGCATCACCCTTCATGGCGATCTCTTTTGCTTCGTCATATGACGGGCGTTTATCACGCTTTCCTGTTAACCAACCAAACACAAGGCTTACTCCACATCTTATTATAGGCAGCTTATGCGCATTTCCATTTCAAGAAACAACGCTGTTATTATAAAATCATCGTTCCGAAAAAGCATTTAGTAAGGATACGTAAACGGGACGCGTTAGATACTCCAACAATGTTTGCTCTCCCGTTATGATATTTGCTTGAACAGTCATGCCGGGAACTATTTTATGTTCAACACCATTTGCAAATAAAACATCTTCTTTCAACATGATTTGACCATTGAAATAAGGGTTTCCTTCTTCATCCGTCAGTGTTGTTGGTGAAATTTTAGTCAACTCACCAAGAATTGTTCCATATCGACGCGCATCAAACCCCGTTACAGTCACTTTTGTTATTTGCCCAACAACAATATGACCAATATCACTGGGTTTAATCTTATTTTCAATCACCATGCGCCCTTCGGCTGGGATAATTTCCAAAACAATTTGTGCTGGTTCAATTACCGCACCGGGGGTATTAATGGCAAGATTATGCACAATTCCGCTAACAGGTGCGCTCAGTTGAAGTCGTGTGACCTTATCTTCAAGACGTGCTATATTTTCATGGACTTCAGCAATTTGCGCGCCGACTTCATCCAATTGCTCCAGCGCTTTACCACGTTCTTTTACATTAATTTCAAGAATTTGATTTTCTGTTTCTTCAATACTAACCAATTCTTTTTCTTTTGAAATTTCAGTTTCTGTAATGGACCCCTGTGTTTTAGCCAAGTCCAACTGCGCCGTAATCAAATTTACTTTTGATCCATGCCCAGACTTAAACAACTTACTTCGCATGCTGACGTTTTGCTTCAACAAGCCCAGTTGTTTTGAAAGACTTTTGATTTGTTTTCCAAAACTTTCGACAGATTTTCTTTGCTGTTGGATTTGAGAACTCAGAACGACTTTCTGACCTTCAATCCGCGCTAGAATACCTCTTAAGTTAAAACGACTTTCTGCCACCAACTGAGGATATTCTGCTTCAAATTTTGAATAGTCAGGTTCAATTCCATCAATAAAAGCATGTAGTCGCTCTAATTTAATAGCAAGCGCTGCATCACGGGCACGTATCTGGTTCAATTCAGCCGTGCGCAAAGTGGGTTCAAATTTCACTAAAGCTTGGCCTTTTTTTACAAAATCACCATTACGCACCAAAATGGATTGTACAATGCCACCTTCTAAATGCTGTACAACACGTTTATCGCCTGATGGGATCACGGTGCCTTGTGTGGTCGCAGATGTTTTAATTTCAACAAAATGTGACCAGACGACTGATGATATAAGCAGAGACATAATCAATAAGATCAAGCCAGAAGCCATGCGTGATGGGCCCGCTTCTTCCAACATAGCCTCATGCGACAAAAGCTTTAGTTGCTCTCGTGGCATAGTGCGTTTTGAAGATAAGATGTCTTTTTCTACATGAACAGGTTTGTTCATTGGCCAGCCTCTTTTTCTTTAGGTTTCGCTGCTGGCTTTGCAAACATGCGATCCAGCACATCTTTCGGTTTACCCAGCATGTCAATCTGCCCTTCTTTTAAAACCAAAATTCGGTCGCACAAACGCATGTGACTCGGTCTTTGTGTAATCATAATAATAGTCTGGCTTCCACGCGCACGCTCCAAAGCCTCGACAAAGACAGCTTCATCTTTTTCATCCATAGAACCCGCTGGTTCATCCAAAATCATAATGGGGGCTTTTCTTAAGAAAGCACGGCCCAAAGCGATTTTGCGCAAGAAACTCTGTGGCACTTGCGTTTGTAAACCTTCTTTAAATTCAGTTTCAAATCCATTTGGCAAAGCTTCAATTGTGTCTAGTATCCCTGCTTGGCGACAGGCTTTTCGAACTTGGGCAAATGAAGCCGTCGGATCTGCTAAAGTCAGGTTTTGATACAAGGTTCCTGGAAACACATGATTGCTTTGCGGCACATAAGATAATGTCTGGCGTAATGTGATTGGTTTTAACTGACGGATATCAACCCCATCTAAAGTCACTGAACCTGCCTGAGGACGGTACAGTCCTAGAATCAGTTTAGCCAAAGTCGTTTTACCCGATCCACTATGGCCTGTAACAGCCAACATTTCCCCTGGCTTAATCTTGAAGCTTACGCCTAACAGAGCTGGGTTAGCATCTGCTTTATAACGCATACTGACTCGATTAAACTCGACCCCACCATTATATGTAATCGTCGTTTGAGGTGAATCTCCGGGTTCTTGTTCCGGATCAAAACGCAAGATACCTTTAAGCTGGCGAATACCGTTTTGCATTTGCTCAATTCTGTTCGAGACATTAAACAACGCCTGTAAAGGTGACAAAATGCGCCAGACCAACATCATGGTCGCAACCAATGCCCCTAAACTCATATCCCCTAACATCACGCTCTGTACACCAAAGATCAATGTGGCAACCCCTGCAGCCATCATCATTGATTGTGCAAGGTTTTGAACATGACCTTGAAGACGACTTACTTGTAAATTAGCCCAAGCCGCATCACCAGATAACGTACGGAAACGCTTACTCCAACGTTCTTCACTACAACGTTGCTTGACTTGGCGCATTTGCCAAACCATTTCCACTAAAAAACTATACCTTGCTGAACGGACTTCGCCTGAAACCTGCGAGCGCGCGCGAATTTCTGGCATAATAAGTGCCCCTAAAATCGCATAAAGCGCCGCAAGGACCAAAGGCACGACCACCATAGGTCCGGCAATAAAGCCAATGACAGCAATAAACAACAAAACAAAGGGCAGGTCTAATATTGTATTCGCCAATGTGCCTGAAAATATTTCACGCAAAGATTCAAAGCTACGAATACGCGACACTTGCCCCCCGACAGGGGCACGTTCGGTAAAAATTGGGGAGAGGTGTAATATCTGTTCAAACACTTTTGTTCCGACTAAATAGTCAAAACGCGCACCAATATAGGCCTGTTCTTTAGACCTTACGATACGCAACAACAATTCAAAACCCAATGCCAGACCAACACCACTCGCAACGTAATACAATGTTTCTTTTGATTCTTTAGCAATCACCTGATCATAGATCATCATAATTGCCAACGGAATCGTTAAAGACATCAAATTAATAAAGAAACTGATGCCAAATGACTTCATAATCAAAGGCTGGAACTGTAAAAATAAATTTCTGAACCAACGAGAAGAACGGTCTAATTCATCTTTATGTTCTCGATCCATTTTCTCGATTACATAAAAAATTCCGCGAAGTTTACGATTGGTCAGATAGTATTCGACCCCATCTTCTGGATCTATGGCCTTACCGAGCCCATTTCTATCGACAACAACATAAGCTTTGCCAGCCTTCGTCTGTAAAATGCAAGGGCATAATCTAAGAGAAATCCTGTTACTTTTGGGTTTCAATCGAATTGTACGAAACCCAAGGCGAGACAAAATATCACGCAAATCATGAATGGTTAAGTTGGTCGCATCATAAGGCAATGCCTCGATGATACGGTGCGCTGAGCCCTTCCACTCCATTTGTTCAAGCAAAGCTAAAAGGCTTGTAATGACCGGATCTAATTCTTCAACACCAGTGTGATTAAAAGCAGCTTTGCGCCAAAGTCGCACAAGGTTTTTTGGGGGCGGTTGATGAAGGATAACACTACTCATGTGCTTTGTCCTTCTGGTGCAGTTGTTGGTACAGGCGCTGCTTCAGGCTTGGCTTGCACAGGTGGTGTCCATGGTTCCCACTTCGTTTCAACGATTTTACCATGCGATACATCCAAAACTCGATCCGCAATTTGAATCATAGAGGGACGTTCTGTAATCATTAGAACAGTCGTTTTCCCTTTCAAGGTTTCAAGATATTCGCGAAGACGTCGATCTGCATCCCCGTCAAGGGCCGTGTTCGCCTCATCCAATAATAAAATTCTAGGATCGCTTGCAAAAGTAAGAGACAGGCTGACCATCTGTTGAACGGAACCGGACAAACCTTCTGCAGCAGACTCTCCAACTGGTGTATCCAACCCTTTTGGCATAGCTGCGATGATGTCAACAAGACCGAGTTTTTCTGCAATATCTAAGGCACCTGGCAAGTGTTCTCGCCCTTTAAACTTGATTAGGTTTTCGCGCAAGGTGCCTCTGAATAAGGGAGCGTTTTGACGCACATATCCCATTTGTTCTCGTAATGCCCGAAAACTAATTTCTTGGGAATCGACCCCATCAAACAACATCTTTCCTTCACCAATGGGAATAAAGCCAGCGATGGCTTCTAAGAAAGCTGATTTACCACCCCCGACTTGGCCCAAAATTGCAATGATCTCGCCAGCCTCAATGTGCAAGTCGACGTCTTTGAAAATGGGGAAACCCGTGTTTATTTGATAAATACTTGCTTTCTCTAAGGTAATTTCACCTGTAATTTTTGGCGTTTTCGCTATGTTTTCAGTGGATACATTTTCTTGTTTAATGCGCCCTAAATCTTGAAGGCGTTCATTCGACATTTTAAGCGCGCGGTATTGCACCCAGACACCGATCATCTTGATCAAAGGTTGGATGGCACGTCCACCCAATAAAGTACAGGCCATAAGAGACCCACCGGTCAAATCCCCATTGATGACAAAAATGCTGCCAAGAAGGGCGCAAGATACCATCGCAAAGTTACTTAAAATCGCCCCTACCGACTGGCCGAGCGAAGAATAAAACACCAAGCGTTCCATCACTTGTGCCAAAGGTGCATGCAAATGTTGATAATGGCGACACATCAGGGCTTCCATTCCAAGCCCTTTAACAGAATGAATGCCATTCAAGACTTGGAAGATAAAGTTATAGCGATCATCATCCAGTTCATTGCGCAGACGGATAATTTTATCCAAACTCATTCCCAGCCAAATTGCAAAAATCGCAGCGATCACACAAACCGCGATAGGAGCATAAACCAAAGGGCCACCAATTAAATAGATCAAGCCAACAAACAAAAATGCAAAAGGAAGTTCCGTATAACTGACAAGGCCTTGCCCTGATTGATGGTCACGCAACGATTCAATAGCTGAATAGCGTTCCATCTGCACACCAGGAGGCGTTGTTTCAAAATCTTGAATTTCTGAACCTAGAAACGAGTCCGCAGCGCGAATAGATGCAGCATGTTCAAATCGTGTGCCTGCCCATGTGGTAACATAAGTCCGCAATGATCTAAGAGCACCATCCAAGAAGACGACACAAACCAAACCCAACACCATAAAAGTAAAAGTGTCCGTTGATTGACTAGGTATAATGCGATCATAAACCTGTAGAACGACCAAAGGCAGCGCAAGCGTTAACAAGTTAAGCGCCATGGATGCGAACAAAACATCCAAACGACTAAACACAACGCGGTGCAGTGGCCGAATAAACCTAAAGTGCGGTTTCACTTGTCCCATTTGACATCTTTTCTAAATCTTCAACGAATCGTCAAAATTATTATGAGAAAGACTAAAACCTTTTAGCTTTAGTCGATTCTTATAAACCTACAATAAGTCGATTTCCTTAAAGAAACGGTAACGATTTAACGAATAATGCATACGTAATCCTCCTTATAATTACGTATATACACTTAATACTTTTCTTGTTTTTTTGTAAATAAGGATAATTAAATAATCATATTTAATAAGCACGGCCGAAACACAGCTCGATTCTTCCGTGCGACAGGTAGAATTAGAAATAGATAAACATTCTGAATTTGTAAAAATCAGTTCAATAGATATCTAAATGTAGCCGAGACAACCTGCATAAGCGATATCGCCACTACGACATACGAGGATGACATGGAAGAGAATCAAGGCACCAAAAGCAGCGTTGAAATGTTCGACTTAGAAACAGGCATAGGTGAAGAAGGCCTGTCTGATCAAGTTATTGTCATCAATAACGTCGTGATCGAAAGCGAACAAGATCTCACTTTGCAAAACACGCACCTTGGCAGCACAGACACCCGCCCTGTTCAAAAAGAAGTGACAGCAGGTGGTGGTAATTTCATAGAAGAAAATAATGTCGATGAAATGCAACGCCTTAAAATCAGCGTAGATGAAGATGCCTTACAAGGGGCAGCTGACGATGGTAAATTTGCAGCGATCCCTCTTGACCTATCAACTTATGCGACTGAGGGTACCGAACGTATTGTCATCCGCGACCTTCCTGAAGGCGCACAAGCATCCATTGGTGAAATCCAAGAAGATGGTACTCTTGTCATTGATGGCGGAAACGTTGAAAACCTAGTCATCTTGGTAGATACCAATGTCGTTACAACAATTGACCTACATGTAGAAGTTATCCCAGAAGGCCACCCAAATAATCCAGCCCCTCTTGAAGATGTCATTACATTTGATGGTGAGCAACGCGACAACCAGAACGAAAACGTAGATATCAATGGTGAAACAGCCTTTTCCATGAATGAAGATGGCACCATCACCATTTCTGAATCTGAACTGCTTGCAAATGCATCAGATCGTGAAGGTGATGCCCTTACTATTTCTGAACTTCAAGCTGATGACGGCACCCTAGTTAATAATGAAAATGGCACTTGGACATTTACACCTGATGAAAACTTCAATGGCGAGGTTGATCTAACTTATCAAGTTAGTGACGGTGAACACGCAAGAACCGTGACAGCCCAAGGCACCATCACGGTTGAAGCCGTAAATGATGGACCTGAAGTCAGTGGCGATACTTCGTTCACATTAAACGAAGATGGCACCATCGTCTTAAACGAAGCAGATTTACTTGCAAATTCATCTGATGTTGAAGGTGATAATTTATCCGTTGTAGATAGTTCAATCTCAGCAGATGGCGGCACAGTGGTAAGCAATGGCGATGGCACTTGGACATTTACACCTGATGCAAACTTCAACGGAGAGATTAACATCTCCTACGATGTATCTGATGGAACAGACACCACATCTACAAATGCAAACGTAACTGTAGAAGCTGTTAATGACGGACCAGTTGCAGGTGATGCGACTTCTTTTGCTATGAATGAAGATGGCGCAACCATTACCATTACTGAAGAACAACTTATTGCAAACACAACAGATATCGATGGTGACAGCCTTTCTGTTGCTAATGTAACAGAAAG
>Ga0209345_10002772_pt1 | contig 18865 bp, 17 predicted proteins | sample Cruoilmetagenom7_FD_187294 | JGI IMG/M metagenome (GOLD analysis project Ga0209345, IMG submission 187294) | Oil polluted marine microbial communities from Coal Oil Point, Santa Barbara, California, USA - Sample 7 (SPAdes) (version 2) | ecosystem: Environmental > Aquatic > Marine > Oil seeps ...
GGATTTATTTCTTTTGGTCAATCTGTTTATTTTGTAATGACAGGAGCAACTATTACCAATAGTTCTGGCGATCAATGGTCTGGTTTTTTAGCAAATGAATATACTTTGCATTTTGAAAACACACCTGTAGACACAACACCACCAACAGCAGTAACTTTTACTCCTGCTGATGATGAAAATCAGGCAAGTATTTCAAATGATCTTGTTATCTCTTTTGATGAAAATATTCAGATTTCTGGAGGTCGTGCAATAATTAGAGACTTTATCACCAATAATGAAATTGGATCTTCAAGTACAGTTATTGGAAATCAATTATTTATTAATCCGTTTAATGATTTAACAGAAAATACTCAATATTATGTTGAACTCGGTAGTGGAATCATCCAAGATTTAGCAGGAAATGATTATGCAGGATTTAGTGGAAATACTACTTGGAATTTTACTACGGAATTAGGGAATTTAACTATTTGGAATGGAATAATGTGGAGTAATGGAGTTCCTGATAACACAATGGTAGCAATTATTGATGCAGATTATACAACTTCTGATATAGGTTTAGGAAGTATAGATGCCCTTGAATTAAGCGTGAATGCTAGTACAATACTTTCCATTACAGCAGGAGATTATATAAATATAGAAGGGAACATACAAGTGGATGGAACTCTTAATGTATTACATGAAGCATCTGTAGTACAAACAAATAACAATGCTGTCGTAACCAACAATGGAAGCATCACAGTATCTAAAACTACTCCTAATTTATCGATTTCCGATTTTATGATTTTAGGAAATCCTATGACAATGGAAACTCGAGAAGGAGTATATGGAAACGGGAAACGTGTACTTAACCATATTACTAATAATTTTGTACCTAATGGAGCAGTAGAGTTAGGCACCGAAAATTTTATAGATGATAATAATAATAACTGGGGAATCCATACAGGATTATTAACTCCAGCAGAAGGTTATTTGGTAAAGCCACAATCTGTTGCTGTACCATCAGGTGTCTATAGTTTAGACTATACTTTAGGGACTTTAAATAATGGAGTTGTCAATTATAACCTTTTATTTAATACAAGCAGAGATGACAGCCCTAATATGTTAGGAAATCCCTATGCTTCAGCTATAGATAATGATGCGTTTTTAGCTGCGAACCCTCTATTAGATGCTATTTACTATTGGCAACATATTACACCGCCAAGCAATACTTTTCCAGGGTTTAACCAATTAAATTTAAATCTTGGTGATATTTCTGTATACAACCAAGGATCAGGTGGAGTAGCAGCTCCAAATGGTGGAGGAATCCCAAGTCAATATATGGCATCTGGGCAAGGATTTGGAGTGAAAGCTTTAGGTGCTGGAACTGTAACCTTTAATAACAGCATGCGTGTTACAGAATTTAACGACGATTATAGAAGCCAAGAAAATGGAAATAGACAACGAATTTGGTTGGATGTTAAGAATGATACCTATGGTTTGTATAGTAACATGTTGGTAGCATTTGCAGAAGGAGCTTCCAATGATTTTGAAAATAAATTTGATAGCAAACGATTCGATACACCTCTTTCATTGTATAGTATTTTAGACGATGACACAGAACTTGCTATTCAAGGGAGAACAATATTTAACTTAGATCAAGAAGTCCATTTAGGATTTAACACAATGGTTGAAGAAGAGCAAGCGTATACTATTTCAATAAGAGATATTGAAGGACAAGAATTAGAAAATGCAACAGTGTTTTTAGAAGACAGATTACTCCATTTAATGGTTAATCTTTCCGAAGAAGATTATATGTTTACAGCAAATGTTGGAGCACAAAATGATAGGTTTGTGATTGTTTTTGAAGAGAATCAATTAGGAATAAATAATTTTAGGAGTGAATCAATTTTAACTTATCCGAACCCAACAAAAAATGTACTCAACATTGTTTCTCCATATGAAGAAATAAAAAGTATTGAAATTTTTGACCTTAGTGGAAGAAAAATTATACTTATAACCCCAAATCACGAAAATTCATATACCTTAAATATGAAAGACTTTGATTCTGCAATGTATTTTGTGGAAATTAAAACAGAAGGAGGGACTGTCATAAAAAGAGTGATAAAAGAATAATACTTATCTATATTCTTAACCTGTTGTGCATTTTAAATAATGCTGATTTTAATTCTTAATAAAAAAAATACCTCCAAGAATACATATTCTCTTGGAGGTATTTTCTTAATTATTATCATATTATGATAAAAGTCAGTACAGTTCTTTAAAATAAGAACTAATTTTAAGAGTTAATAGTTTGACAATGAAAAACATATTGTTGCCTACCGATTTTTCAGAAAACTCCAAAAATGCAATTAATTATGCATTAGAGTTTTTTAAAGGAAACCCTTGTAATTTTTACTTTCTTAATACACAAAAAATATCCGAATATACTACAGATGATTTTTATACAGCTTCCAATGGAAATACTGTGTATGATTCTGTTTTAAAAGATAACAGACAAGATCTTCACAAATTAGTAGATCATTTTCAAAAAAAATATTCTTCAGAAAAATATGTCTTTATTTCTATAATCAATTTTGATGTTTTTATAGATGCTATTAACCAATCGATAAAAGCAAATGATATTGATTTAATAATAATGGGGAGTAATGGAGCAACAGGAGCTAAAGAAGTGGTTTTTGGTAGTCATACTTTAAATGTCATTAGAAATGTAGATTGTCCTTTATTAGTGATTCCAGAAAGTTATGCGTTAACTCAGTTAGAAATTGTGTTATTTACCATTCATAATCATGAGTCTTTTGATTTAAAAAAAATAAAAACACTCTTAGAAATTATCAATCATCAACATGCTTTATTAAAAGTATTAGAAATTAATGATAAAGAATATGATGTTGAAATTGAAAATAAATTTCAGAAAGAGTTAAAAGAAAATTTTAAAAATATTAGAACAGAGTTTTATAAAATTGTGGGAGTATCAACACCTATAGCGGTTGATTCCTTTGTGCAATTAATAGATGTAAATATGCATGCTTCCTTTTTTGAAAAAGAATCTTTTGTAAAACGTTTTGTGTATGGGTCTGAAATGGCTAAAATAGATTACGGCACAAAAGTCCCACTGTTGATATTACATAAATAGCTTTTATTCTACTATTAAAAGTTGTTGTTTTTCAAATTCTTTCAGTAATAAAGAAACATAATCTCCTATCGAAGTTTTTGCTTTAACAGGGTTTATAATATCAATAGTGCCTTTCCAGATTAACTCGCGTTCTTTCGTTGGACAAATGCAATACAGAGTAGTTTCTGTGTGGTAAGTTTTTGATTCTTGTAAATAGTCATCATTAAAATAAATATCCTGACTTTTATAATAATCATCTCTAAAGTTAGTATATGATTTATCAATGTTTTTTAATGCTTTTACAATACTTATTTTATTTTCTGAACTAATTATTTTTGAAAGAATAATTGCATCAAATCCTGCATCGGCAAGTTGTTTTTCAATTGCATTTAAATCTGTTTCAGATTTTTTATCTGAAGCAAATGAGTTTTCAAAAAAGGCGACACTTTTTACAGCGATTATGTTCTTTTTTTCAAGTGCTTCAGCAAGTTCTTTTTCAAACATTCTTCTAGATTCTACATTTTGAGCCATACCAATAATTAATACTTTATTGGCTTCAAATGTTGGGTTATCGGGACTTTTATATTGTTCAACTATTTTACTTGAAGAACAACTAATTAATAATAAAACAAAACAACTGAGGATTAATTTTTTCATGACGAATAGATATAATTATCTAAGATAAGAGTATTATTAATTTTATAAAATGATAAAAATCAGATTTTTAGAGTATTAATAATTAGGCGTTAAAGATATATTTTGATTACCTCATATAGTTTTGGAACAGTCACTTTACACCTATAAATATCCTGAATTTTTACTCTCAGGCTATTTATTGAAGAAGGTTCACCATGAATTAAAAATACATTTTCTATGACATTTTTTATGCCATCCATCCACTCAAGAATTTCTTTCTGATCTGCATGTGCTGATAGACTTTCTATTTGATGAACTTGTGCGTTGACAGGATAATATTTGCCATAAAATTTAATTTCATGAGCACCTTCTAATAATTGTCTTCCTCTAGTTCCTTCTGCTTGATATCCAACCAATAATATATTAGTTGAATCTTCATTAATGAGTTGCTGCAGATAGGTTAAAACTCTGCCGCCAGTAACCATTCCACTACCTGCAATTACTATTTTTGGTTGTGGATTATCAATGGTTTCCCAAGTTTCTTTGTATGAAGTAATGATGTTTGCCCAACGACTCATGGCTGCAAATTCATTAGGTGGTAATTTGTGCCAATTAGAATATTGTTCAAATACGGATAGTACATTATTCCCCATTGGACTATCAACAAAAACGGGGATATTAGGAATTTTATTCTTCTTATATAATTGCCATAACAAATACATTAACGATTGTAATCTTTCTACTGCAAATGAAGGAATTATTAGAGTCCCTCTGTTTTTAAGTGTTGTATTTACAAGTGCTACTATTTTATCTTCAATATTTTCTTTTGGGTGTAATTTATTACCATAAGTACTTTCTAAAAATAAATAATCAGCCCATTTTGGACGCAAAGGAGGTGCTAGTAATAAATCATTTTGTCTTCCTATATCACCAGAAAAAACGAATATTTTTCCGAAGAGATCTAATTCAATAAAAGTAGAACCAATAATATGCCCATTATATCGCAAGCGATATTTAATATCTTTAGCCAATTGATGCCATACGTTCTTTTCTCTATTATTAAAAAATCGAATGGTTTGTTCCGCTTCTTTTATCGTATAAAAAGGGAGGGCAGGTTCATGTTTTGAATACCCTTCTTTGTTTGCTCTTTTTGCATCTTCTTCATGAATTTTGCCACTATCCTTTAAAATAATTTTTGCAATGGCTAAAGTTGGCGATGTTCCTTCAATACTCCCTATAAATCCTTGTTGAACAAGTCGAGGTAAATACCCAGTATGATCCAGGTGACCGTGGGTTAATAACACATGATCTATAGATGAGACATTAAAAGGAATATCTTCCCAGTTTTTTTCACGTAATTCTTTTAAACCTTGAAACATTCCACAATCAATAAGAATGTTTTTCTGAGAGGTCTCAATTAGAAATTTTGAACCTGTTACTGTTCTAGAGGCACCTAAAAAATGAACTTTTATCACTTCATTTTTCATGACATAACATATTTATTTCATTAAGAATTATTTTTTTTCTTTCTTCAGAAATACCTAGATGATCTAGGTAAAATAAATCATTTATTAACTGTCTGCATAAAACAATATCTCGACTAATTAAAAATTGTTTTTCTCGTTGAGTTAATATAGTTGAAACTGTAATTGGATACAATCTTAATCGGTCGATTCGCTTACGTAAACTATTACTTTTAGGATAATCCCAACTTAACATATATAAGCCAGAACACTCACCATAGCTAATCGCATCTTTTGAAAATCGCGTATTGGTAACAACCCAACATTCTGTTGGAATTCCATTTGTTTTTGGGTTGTTATTTCTTTTATGTTGAATGTCTTGATACCTAGAATGTATGTATAAAGGCACTTTTACATTACAATTTCTTCCTTCTTCACTATGAAATTTACATTCTGCCATTATATCTGTGCCATTTTTATTTGCAACTACATCGACTTCATGATCTACACAATTTCCTTCGATAATTTGCCCTATTTTTATGTTATATCCCGAATAAAATAGCATTGCGCCAATAAATCGCTCAAAAGGAAATCCGGTAGGGCCTAGCTCATAAATGGCTTTTTTTAATTTGTATTTTGAAGCAAATACAGATTTTTCTTTTTTTAGAAGCGAAAAAGCACGATTATAGATTTCTTTTGTAGAAATACCTTGGTACAATTCATCTCTTACTTTATTTAAAATCTGTTTAACCGTTTTGTCATTTGCTCCACTACGTTTTAATGAACTGCTTAATTTTTTCAATGAAAATCGAGCTCTCTTTCCAGAAGATTTTATAACATCAATTTCTATTTTATTGTCAATAAGTTTCAAAGTAGTTCAGTTTATTTTTTAAAATTATGTAATGTTAATACTGGTATTTTAGAATGATATCCTAATTCCTTAACCATAGGATTAGAGAAAACGTTTTCGAAAAAACTATGTTCTTTATTAATGAATACAATCATGTCTGTATTCATTATTTCAATAAATTTATATAAACTGGTGTATAAATCTACATCGCGGATGTAATGAAAACTATGCTCTAATGACCCAAAATTATCTCGTAATATCTTTTTATTATTCAATTGCTCATCATCAAGGCTATTTTCCTTTTGAATATGTAATATTCTTATCGTTGAATTATTTAGTGATGCTATATCTACTAATTGTTTAAGCTCACTACTTTTATATGAAGTTTTTAAACTTGTAGGAAACACAATTTCATAAGGGATATTGAAATCTGTTTTTTCAGGAATAGCAATTACAGGGCAATTTCTTACCTTTTCCATAACTGTTACAGTATTGCTGCCAAAAAAAGTAGTTAATACATTAGAGGAGCCTTTGGTTCCCATAATGATGAGGTCGATAGAGTTCTTTTCTACAACTTCTTTTATACTATATAATAATGTGTCGTAGTTTGAAATTGTAAAGAACTCATGGTTAGGATTGTCTTTTCTTAAAGAAATTCGATATAAGAATTTGTCTAAGCCTTTTTCTGAATTTTTCTTAACCGAATTAAAAGCAATTTCCCCCATTTCTGGAACCATAATATTATCTGAAGCAAATCCTATGGTCGAAAAAACATTAAGGAGGTAAAAGTCACATGTTTCGTTTTCAAATAATTCAATGGCATATTTAATTGCATTCCAAGAGTTCTCTGAAAAATCTGTAGGTAAAAGTATTTTTCTTTTCATGACGTAAAGGTTTTATTTTTTATTACCGCTTAAGATTTTGCAGTACTAAAAAAGGAATTTTTATATGTAGACCAATAGCATCGATAGTAGATTTATAGAGAATATTTTCTAGAAATGAATGTCTTGAATTAACCATGATTAATAGGTCAATTTCATGTTCATTTATAAATGTATTAATAGCACGGGTAAGATTATCATCTTGTTTTGAATGAAACTCTATAAGATTAGCTCTAAAACAACTATCTAAAAATGCTTTATTGTCTTCTTGTCTATGGGAAAGTGTTTTGAAATCTGAAACATATAAGAAATCTATTTTTGCAACAAAACTTTTTGCTAAGGTGCTTATAAGTTTTAATTCTCTTCTTTTATATGGTAATTGAAAATCTGTAGTAAATAATAATTTTTTGGTAGTATAAGAAGCAAAACCTTTTGGTATTGCCATTACAGGACATTTAACATATTTTAAAACCTGAATGGTATTACTTCCAAATGTTTTGTTACTGTCATTGGCTTCTCCTAATGTGCCCATAATTAGTAAGTCAATATTTTCTCGATCAACAATATCATTTAATTCATCGATAAGTGTTCCATTTAAAAGTAACGGAATGAATTTGTGTTTAGGATTTGGTGAAAATTTTTTTACTTCTGAAAGAAATGAAGCCATTTTTAATTCAACTGTGGAATGAATCTCTTTTTTTAAAGCTTCAAATTCAGTTTCTGGATGATCTTTTTTTGCATCATAAAGTTCATCAATATATGCATGCATTAAAAATAGTTCGCATTGTTCATATTTAAAAAGAACCACAGCATTTTTAATAGCATTTAATGCATTTTCTGAAAAATCGGTAGGAATAAGTAATTTTCTCATTTTTCCAGATTTAGACTATTCTCAAAGTTAGTCATCAAAAATTCTGAAAAAAATGATAATTATCATTTAAGTGGTTGATAATAAGAATAAAAAGGAGTTTTTTGTAATTATTCATGAAGAATTAAAAAAGGAATTTCTGTATGATAACTAATTCGAGCTACTTTCGGTCTAAATAAAATGCGTTGCGAAAAGTTTAAATTTTTAGCAACTATTGCAATCATGTCAACCTCTCTGTTTTCTATAAATAATTGCAAGGCATTTTCAATATTTTTATTAGAAACAAAATGAAATTCTAATTGTTCATCGTTTAAAGAATCTTCTAAACATTCTTTATTTATTTTTTGTAAAGAAGTTAAAGGTTTCTCTTTTTTTGAAATATTTAAAACATTTAATCTCGATTTATAATTGTTTAAAATATCTGAAATGGTATTTAAAACATTATTCTTAAAAAGTATATTAAAATCTGTAGGAAAAACGACCTCTTTTAAAGTATTAAATTTAGTTTTATTTGGGATGATAAGCGTATTACATTTTACTCGTGTAATAACATCTTCGGTATAGCTTCCAAGTGTAGAGTCTTCTTGATTAGCAATACCTTTGGTTCCCATAATGATCATGTCTATGCCTTTTTCTTTAACTTGGTTTCTAATGGAGTTAACAAAAAGTAAATGATCGTGTAATGCTTCAAATGTATGCTTGTCTTTATTTGCTATTTTTTGAGCCTTTTCTATTAAATTGTTTAAGTTATTTTGAATTGTATTTTCCGACTCCTGTGAAGCTGAAGGATTGTCTATTAAATCTTCATCATCTATCAACAATGGAGATACATGAAGAAAATAGAAAGTCGTCTCTATTTCTTTTAAAAAAGAAATAGCGTATTGTAAGGCATTCCAGGAATAAACAGAAAAATCTGTAGGAATAAGAATGTGCTTCATTTATACTTATCAGTTTCCACAAATATATTGTGATGAAAAAAAGTATAGAATGATATAAATCAGTTTTAGCCTATTTGTTAGATAACAGATTGAAGACCATCTAAATCTAAAATCCTAATGTTTCTTCCTTCAATTTCTATTAACTCTCTTTTTTTGAATTCAGAAAGTGTTCTAATAAGGCTCTCAGTAGCTATTCCTGCTACACTTGCCAAATCATTTCTAGAAATTTTAATGATGTCTTCAGGGTTTTTATTTAATGCTTCAGCAAATTGTATGATAGTTTGAGCAGTTTTTTTTCTAACTGAACTATAAGCCATTTGTAACAATTGTTCTTTTACATCTGAAAGATGGTCAGAAAGTACATTCATTAACTCTAAAGAAACAGCTTGGTTTTTTCCAAGAATCTCTTTTAATTCATTTTTTGAAATACCAGCTATTTCAACTTCATCAACCGCAGTAGCAGATTCTTGATATGGGATATTTTCTTGAAATGAAGTAAAGCCTAAAAAACTATCTGGTTTATGAAGTGTAGTTATTAATTCTTTACCATTTTCGTCCATTTTATGACTTTTAACAACTCCCTTTAGGATCAGAAATATTTTATTAGAATGATCTCCTTCATTGTAAATTAAATTTCCTTTTTGATAATTAATTATTTCTCCAAAATCATCGAAAAAATTCTTTAATTCATTTAGGTTTCTAAATCTATCTTCATTTTTATCTTTTTCAGAATCGCCTTTAGAGGTATTTTGTAAATTCTTAGATAAAAGTAATGATTTTGCAATCCTACTTTCAATCGCACTTAACAATTCTTCTTCATCGAAAGGTTTAGTCAAATAATCATCTGCTCCAAGGTCCATTCCTTTTCGAATTTCCTTATGCTCTGTTTTTGCTGATAGAAAAACAAAAGGTATCTGACTGGTTTTATCATGATTAGAAAGCTTTTCTAATACACCGTATCCATCTACTTCTGGCATCATAATATCGCAAATAATAATGTCGGGAACATGCTTTAATGCCTTGTTTATGCCAATTTTACCATTAGGAGCGGTGATGACCTTATAATTTGAAAGTTCTAATAACTCAGCAGTATTTTCTCTTAGAGCTATATCGTCTTCAATAATTAGAATTGTTTTCATTACAACTTATTGTTTGTAGGGATTTGAACTGTAAATGTACTTCCTTTTTTTTCTATGCTTGTAAATGTAATATTACCTCCTAGGTTTTCCAAATGACTTTTTGCAATATTTAATCCAATTCCTGTTCCTTGAAGTAATAAAGCATTTTCAGCCCTAAAATAACGATTAAAAATGAATTTTTGTTCTTTTTTTGGAATTCCAAATCCTTGATCATTTACACTAATCGTTAAGTATTTGTCATCTTGTGTTACGTCAAAACCGATTGTTGTATTTTCTGGAGAATACTTTATAGCATTATGTAGAAGATTTGAAAGAACAAGCTCAATAATTTTTTCGTCAAACTCTAATATAATTTCATCAATATTTTGAGGATAGTTTATTTTTTGGCCTTCTTTTAAAAGCATGTTTGCATTATAAACCACTTCGTTAATCACTTTACTTAAAGGAAAAGTATTAAATAAATAATTTACTTTTCCAGATTCTAAACGTTCTATTGAAAGAAAGTCATTTAATATATTATTGAGGTATTTTACTTTATTTTGAATAATGTTAAGGTGCTTCTCTCTTTTGTCTTGTTGCTCTGTTTTTGTGTATTTTCCAGCTAAAATTACAGAAGTTAATATACCGCTTAAAGGAGTTTTAAATTCGTGGGAAACAAGGGAAAGAAATTTTGTTTTAAGTTCGTTCAACTCACGTTCTTCTCTTAGAGATTCTTTAATTTTATTTTCTGCAATTTTACGTTTATCAATCTCTTTTTTAAGTTGAGCTACTTTTTCTTTTAGCTCTTGAGTTCGAACAGAAATTTTTTGTTCTAATTGAGTATTTAATTCAAGAATTTGAGATTCTTGCTCTTTACGAACTGAAATATCAATAACGATTGCAAAAACAAATTTTTGGTTTTCAATTTCAAAAGGATTAAGTCCTACTTCAACCGGAAAATTTGTTCCATTTTTATGTTGTCCATTCAAATCACGACCTTTCCCCATTTGTCGTTTTCCGCTATTTTTCACATAACTATTAAAATGATCGCCATGGTTATGATGGTATTTTTGAGGGATTAAAGTATGTAAGGGCTGGCCAATCAAAGCATCATTTTCATAGCCAAATAAACTATATGCAGAAGAGTTACAAGCTACGATTTCTCTTTGCATGTTTACTACAATAATTCCTTCGGAAACAGCTTCAAATAAAATACCAAAAAAGTGGTTTGTTTTTTTGTCGAATTCACCCATGCATCAAAAGTAATGGTTTTTTTATGATTTATTAGAACTGATTATTATCATAAAATCCGATTAATAAATGACCTATATTTAGAGTAATAACCTTTAAAATGTTTAATTATGGGAGCGATACAAAAAGAAGAAATTAGTTTTTATCAAAGTTTGGGAAAATTATTTTATGCCATTGCTGCTTCAGATAAAATTGTAAGAGTAGCAGAATATGATGCATTAAGAAAAATAGTAACTAATGCTTGGAAACCTTTAGATGATTTTGAGGATGAATTTCATACCGATGCAGCTTTACAAATAGAAATTGTGTTCGATTGGTTGGATTATAAATCATTAAAAGCAATAGATTGTTTCAATGAGTTTGCTTCTTTTAAAAAAGAAAATGAAAATTTATTTTCTTCAGAAAGAAAAAATTTAATTTGGGAAACAGCCGATGCCATTGCAGATTCATTTTCAGGAAAAAACAAATCTGAACTTATAATGCTAGCGAAATTAAAAATGGTCTTGGAAAAATAAAATGCCTAACTTCATAAAATAGAGGTGAGATATTTACTAATTTTGTATAATAAGATACATGCTTTAAATCCTTTGGGATTGTTGTAAATTAATTTTCAATTTCAAATATTTCAATAAATAAAATGAGTTATAATTCATACATTGATCATACTTTGCTTAAAGCAACCGCAACTACAAATCAAATTATAACATTATGTAAAGAGGCAAAAGAATTTAACTTTTATGCTGTATGTGTTAATAGTGCATTTGTAAATTTAGCGAGTAATGAATTAAAAAATACTGAAGTAAAAGTTGCTGCAGTTATAGGTTTTCCATTAGGAGCAATGTCTACTCAAGCTAAAGTGTTTGAAACAAAACAATGTATTAAAGATGGAGCGCATGAAATTGATATGGTTATTCATATTGGAATGTTAAAGAATGGAAATTATCAATATATTGAAGACGAAATTGCAGACATAAAAAAAGCTTGTGGTGATCATACTTTAAAAGTGATTATTGAAACTTGTTACCTTACCAATGAAGAAAAAAGAATGGCTTGTCGTTTGGCTTTAATTGCAGGAGCCGATTTTGTGAAAACATCTACAGGTTTTGGTACAGGAGGAGCTACACTCGAAGATGTTATTTTAATGAAAAATGAAGTAGGGGATACCATGAAAATAAAAGCTTCTGGAGGAATTAAAGATGCAGAAACTGCGAAAAAATATATAGACTTAGGTGTAAGTAGAATAGGAACTTCATCTGGTATTACAATAGTTAATTCAAATTAAAAAAGATGAGTGTTCATATAGAAGCTAAAAAAGGCGAAATAGCCGAAACAGTATTATTGCCAGGAGATCCAATGCGTGCCAAATGGATTGCAGAGACGTTCTTAGAAGATTCATTTTGTTATAATGATGTTAGAGGAATGTATGGTTTTACAGGCACTTATAAAGGTAAAAGAGTGTCTGTACAAGGAACTGGAATGGGAATTCCTTCAGCAATGATTTATTGCAATGAATTGATTAAAGAGTATGGAGTTAAAAAATTAATTAGAGTTGGCTCGGCTGGTTCTTACCAAAAAGATGTTCATATTAGAGATATTGTCATTGCTATGGCTGCTTCTACAACTTCAGGAATCAATAATTCTAGATTTATAAATTCAGATTATTCACCTACAGCAGATTTTGATTTATTTATGAAAGCTGTTGATTATGCTCGTGAAAAAAACATACCAATAAAAGCAGGTAATGTATTATCTGCTGACGAATTTTACGAAGATGATTTTAATTCGTTTAAAAAATGGGCAGATTTTGGAGTGCTTTGTGTCGAAATGGAAGCTGCCGGATTATATACAATTGCAGCAAAATATAAAGTAAAAGCATTGGCAATTTTAACAATTTCTGATTCATTAGTGACCAAAGAAGAAACTACTTCAGATGAAAGAGAAAGCACGTTTAACTCTATGATAGAAATTGCATTGAGTACCTTATAAATTAAAAAAGGGGATGTTTTAAACATCCCCTTTTTCTTTATAAACTTCTACTAAACTTTAAATTTTAAATGTTACTACAGGAATTTTTGAGTGATTTACTAAATCTTCACTAATACTTCCTGAAAAGAAATGTGATAATCCTCTTCGACCATGTGTTGGTAAAGCTATCATATCTATTCCAGCATAATTACTGAAGTTAAAGATTCCGTCTTCAACACTATAATCATTATAATAAACTACATTATCAATCTGATTTAAATTACCGTCAGCTTCTAATAAGAATTTATGGACACGTTCAATCATTTCATTTGTGCTACCATAATTTTGACCAGGAAGATTAACATACAATAGTTTTACCTCAGCATCTAACGCTTTGAAAAACTTCATAGCTTTATGATAAGCTTTTACATTTTCTGAAGCAAATTCACAAGCAAGAACAGCATCATTTATTTTAAACTCTTCCATTTCATGTTTTACAACTAACACTGGAATGTCTGAATTTCTCACAACTTTTTCAGTATTAGAGCCAACAAAAACTTCACTTAAACCACTAGATCCATGTGATCCCATTATGATTAAATCTGCTTCATTTTCTAAAGCAACAGCGTTTAATTCGCTGAAATTCTTATAATTATATACAGTATCTGTTACATTAAGTCCTTTTAAATAATCTTTATCTAAAAACTCTGCAAACCTCTTTTCAGCTAATTTCATAAAATAAATGCCTTCTAACATTTGTTTTGATTGATTTTTTGAAAGAACTGCATCAGAAATTCCCATCATATGTAAAGCTATAATTTCAGCATTGTGTTGTTTAGCTAAATTTGCAGCAACCTTTAATGCATATTCTGAATATTCTGAGAAGTCGACAGGAACTAGTATTTTTTTCATGAGTATTTTTTTAGTGTTAGTTTTATTTTTTAGTGATTAGATTTTTTAATGGCGTTTTAAAGAAGCTTTCCTTTTCTTTAACTGTTTTGTTAAATCAGATATAGTTTCTTTAACAGCAGTCTCATAATTTTCTTCTTTAGATGAAGCAAATATTTTTGGACCTGGAAGACTAAGTTCAATTTCACAAATATCTCCCTTTCCTGCTACATCTTTTTCTTGTTTTAAAAAGACATTAGCTGTAATTATCATATCGTATTTAACTCCTAATTTATTAAGTTTTTTTTCTATATAACCAGTCATAGTTTCGCTGGTTGGCATTTTAACGTATTGAATATTTATAGTCATAATTTTAGTATTAAGTATGTTCAAATTTAAAGGTTAGAGGGCAATTTAAAAATGATTTATGTCATATCAAAAAATGTTTGAAAATTGCCTTGGTAACTATAAGATTATCAGCGATATAAAATTACAACCTAACTATTTGATTGCTGCGTCAATTTGCAGTTTATAAATTATTACCTTGCAGAATATTACAAGAATTAAGGATGATAATACACAATTTTAGCAAGGATAACTCTTTATTGAATCAATTTATTGTTGAATTAAGAGATAAGAAAATTCAGGAAGACGCGATGCGTTTTAGAAGAAATATTGAACGTATAGGTGAAGTTATAAGTTATGAATTAAGTAAAACTTTGACTTATAGTGAAATATGTGTTGAAACTCCGCTAGGAACTAAAAATAGTTCTATCATTAATGATGAATTAGTACTGTGTTCAATCTTAAGGGCAGGTTTACCTTTACATCAAGGGATTTTAAATTATTTTGATACTGCTGAAAATGGATTTATTTCAGCTTTTCGTCATCATCCAGATGACCAAGATTCCTTCGAGGTAATCGTAAATTATTTAGCAGCACCTTCAATTCAAGACAAAACCTTGGTATTAATCGACCCTATGTTAGCTACCGGAAAAACATTAGAGAATACTTTTGAAGCACTAAAAGCCTATGGTACACCAAAGCAAATACACATAGTTTCAGTAATAGGATCTGAAGAAGGTGTGCAATATGCTACAAAGTATTTCCCTGAAAATACACATCTTTGGATAGCAGTTGTTGACCCTACTTTAAATGAACGCGGATACATCATTCCAGGACTTGGAGACGCTGGAGATTTATCCTATGGTCAAAAGCTTTAAAAATACTTCGCTATTATTATTTAGATTAAATCAATTATTTTCTGAATAAAAAGTACTTTTGCGGTCAAATTTAAAGATTGAATATTTAGCAATATGAAAAAGATAAATGCTACGTTAGAATTATCTAAAAATGAAATGAAAGATTATGGTTATCAAGTAGTTGATGCTGTTGTAGATCACTTCGATACTCAAAATGAAAAATTGCCTGTTTCTTCAGCTTCACGAAAAGAAATGGACCACATGTTTTTAGAAGAAGCTCCTGAAGGAGGAACTGATGCCAATCAAGTATTAGAATTTGTATTAGATAAAGTTGTTTCAACGAGTACGATTGTGTCTCATCCAAAAGCATTTTCATTTGTGCCTGGACCGAGTAATTATATTAGCGCCATGGCAGACACCTTAGCTACTGGATTTAATATTTTTTCTGGAGGATGGGCAGCTTCACCAGCAGCAGCAATGTTAGAAATTGTTACACTTCAATGGTTGTTGAAAATTTTTGGATTTCCAGCTAAAAAAGGAGGAGGTATATTTACCAGTGGTGGTTCTATGGCAAATCTTACAGCGATAGTAACCGCAAGGAATATTAAATGTGGTGATGATTTTTCGAAAGCTGTTATTTATCTATCAGATCAAGCACATTCTTCTAATATAAAAGCTATACGTATATTAGGGTTCAGAAAAGAACAGATTCGTATTATTCCAACTAATTTAGAATTTAAATTTTCGATTAATAAATTGAAAAACGCCATTGCGAGAGATCGATTAAACGGATTGCAACCTTTTTGTTTAATTGGAACTGCAGGAACAACCAATACGGGTACGGTCGATCAATTAACTGAATTGTCAAAGCTTTGTAAGCAAGAAGATATTTGGTTCCATATTGACGGTGCTTATGGTGGTGCAGCCATTCTTTCCGTAGAAGGAAAGAAGATGCTAAAAGGAATTGAAAAAGCAGACTCGTTAACGGTAGATCCTCACAAGTGGTTTTACCAGCCTTATGAAATGGGTTGTTTATTGGTAAGAAATGTGAACCATTTAAAAGGTACTTTTACTGAAAAACCTGAATACCTAAGAGATGTTGAAGGAAATACTTCTGAAATTAATTTCTATGATCATGGTATCCAGTTAACAAGACGATTTAGAGCATTAAAGTTCTATATGTCTGTAAAAACCTTTGGTTTGTCCTCTTTTAGAAAAGCTATTTCGTATAATATTGATTTAGCTGAAAAAACTGAAGTTTTATTGCGTAAGAGTCCAAATTGGGAAGTAATCTCTCCAGCAACATTAGCTGTGATTAATTTTAGATTTAATCCAATTGGAAACAATCTTTCTGAAAAACAATTAGACGCTTTGAATCAAAAAATTTCTAAGGGTGTTATGGACTCTAAAGAAGCCTTGTTGGTTACTACTATTTTGCACGATCAAGTGGTGTTACGTATGTGTTTAATCAATCCTAGAACAACCTTAAAAGACATTAAAGACACATTAAACTTATGTGCAAGTTTTGCTGAATAAAAAAACCTCTTAGCATTCTAAGAGGTTTTAATAAAATTATTTATAAGTATAATTTAAGCTTATTGTAAATTAGCTAAAGGATAAGTAATATTTTCTGGACCAACTAATGGAGCAGGACCACCTACTACAAATACAGAACCAGATCTTCCACCTCTAGACCATGTTCCTGATGGAGCTACATCAAAGCAATCTACTGAAAAATATGTACCTGCTGATAGCCAGAAGTTAACATGATAATTTGTGCTTGCATTTCCAATTGCATTACTTTGAGCACCCATTAAAACACTGTCAGCATTTCCGTCTCCAGATGTATCAAATAAATGAGGAATGTTTGTTGGTGGAGTTGGCATACATCCATTTCCTTCAATGTCTTGCGCAAATGATGTTATTACAAAAGGAGTGGGTCTATTTTTATGAGTTACTAATAACTGTCCAAGACCCTGATTGTTACAACACATAGCTGGATCAAAAACATCATTACCCATCATATCCCAGTTGCCATAAAAATTAGCTTCGTTTCCAGTTTCTTCATACGTTCCTAATAATACATGAGGAACTAATCTGCTTTGAGCTTTAACTGTTACAATATAGCTTTCTTCATTGTCAATGATTACATTAGATGCTCTTTCATTATTTAAAGCGTTTGTGTTAAAGTCAAAGCTTCCACGGTTACTTGTAAAGTGGATACTCGATTTGCTTGTGTTGGTACCTTGAAATTTAATGTCGTTTCCATTTACCATTTCAATAAATGCAGTATAATTACCATCATTATTTACATTGATGAAGATTTTTCCGTGTAATTCTTGGATATCACTATTTCCAAAAACACCAACATACAATCCGTCAGTAGACTGATCTAATGCTTTAGTAGGTAACATTTGTGTTAAATCTGCAGTTTCAGTTTCTGTGTTTACGTTGTCTTTCGAGCAACTAAACACTACTAGTGTTACTGCAAGTAATAAGATTAATTTTTTCATGTTGTAAAATTTAATTAAGGTTAATAATTTATAAAATATGTTAATTTGATTTTTTAAAAATAGTACTTATTTTATTTGTGCGCAAGTACGTATTAATACGTACTTGCATTTAAGTGTCAGATCTGCAATTAATTAATTAATGTGAAAAATAAAAAAGCCCTCTCAATATTTGAGAGGGCTTTAAAAGTGTTATTAAACTAAACTTATTTTCTAATGACACGTTTTATAAGTGTTCCTTCTGAAGTGTATAACTTCACAAAGTACATAGCACTTTCTAGACTGCTCAAGTCTACAATGTATTGGTTGCTTTGGTCATATTGTTTTAATGAAACAATTCTTCCTTGTACATCAATTACTTCTATTTGATTAACATCAGCCATAGGAGAATTAACTACTAACATTCCTGTAGTAGGATTCGGTAACATACTAATGTTTTGCATTGCAACATCGTTGTTACTTAATACTCTCTCTTGGAATACAAGTTTAAAACGGTTTAATTGTTGACCTTCTTCTGAAGTAAACGTATAGTTTCCTTCTGTAAGATTCGTTGAAATATTCAACAAATGATCTTCTAAATATACCGTTGCATTACTAATATCTACACCTTCTATTTGATGAATCGAAATTGTATAGGTTTGAAGTTCTTGTACCATGGTAGCGAATCCTAAGTCTACAACTTGCTCTTCATCAAAAGCAGTACGCCCTTGAATACAAAGTTGTTCGTCTGTATCTAACACAGAATATAATGAAATCGCTGAATCAAATCTTCTACTATCGTATAGACCTTCAAATCCATCAGTTGCACCTTCGGTAAATGCCACTAGCATATTACTCTTAAGATTGTAAGTATCATTTTTCAAGTCTAACCAGATTCGTTGTCTGTCACTATTATTGTTATTTCTATAATCTGTATTAGGTGTAGCAACTCTCATTGCATTGGTAAATGTAACGGGACCAGCACCCAATGCTTTCACACCAAATCCTTGACCCGAAGCCATGAATTGCGTTGGAATTGTTGTTCCGTTTGGAGCCATTACACCTCCAGAACCTTGGTTGTATGAAGAAATATCTCCAATGTTAAAGTTCAATTGGTTAAATCCAGGGAAGTTATTTACGGGAGCCGTAATATGTTCCCAGTAATAAACTGCATCCAATAATGGGTTCGCTCCTAAGAATAAAT
>Ga0209345_10002773_pt1 | contig 18863 bp, 19 predicted proteins | sample Cruoilmetagenom7_FD_187294 | JGI IMG/M metagenome (GOLD analysis project Ga0209345, IMG submission 187294) | Oil polluted marine microbial communities from Coal Oil Point, Santa Barbara, California, USA - Sample 7 (SPAdes) (version 2) | ecosystem: Environmental > Aquatic > Marine > Oil seeps ...
CACGCACCTTCACCGACATGTTCAATGCGATCGCCGAGATCTGCGACCTCTACTCACCCGAAGAATGCTGGAATTACTTCACGGCCGCTGGATATGTCTCGGGTTAATGGCGGGATGCTTTAATGGACGGAATGAGCGCATCAATTGCTGCTTCAGTTGCCTCTAGAATGTTGTCAAGGTTCAGTGTTTCGATGACGAAATCTATGACTGGATTGACAATAAGCCCGATGAGAAAATCGACAGCGTTCAAGAGCGGCTGGATCGGGGCAAGGAGGCTTTCAGCGGCACTGAGCGGTGTTTTCAGAAAATCAAAAATCTTGCCGATTTCTTCGAGATCGACCAATCCTCCTAGGATTTGCCCAAAGTCGATGTCCTCAAGCACCGCAAGGAAGGCATCAACCTCTGCTTTGACATTGGTGTACAGGCTTTCAACGCCCACGATCACAGCATTGCGCGCGGCCATCTGCGCTTCGATGGCAGAATTGAGGGCAGTATAGGTTCCGCTCCAAACCTCTGCACTGCGCGTCGCGACATCAATTGCCTGACGAAAACTTCCGGTCGCTTCAGAGGCGATTTCAAGCTGTCTTATGCGGAGCGTCAGTGAATCCGAGACCACAGCGAGCGTGAGGCCCGCCGCGGTCAGGCCAGTCTCGACATTCTCGACAAACTGGCCGTCCCCTTCTGTCGCGGGGGTAGAGGTGTCATCTTTACCACTTATCTCGTCAAACTTGTCATCGATCTTGTCAACTGGCGGCTCAATTCGGTCCAAGACCCGTTGGAGTGCAGTAACAGGTGTTTTGAGTGGGGAGACAAACCCTGCGACGGTTAAAAGGTTTTTTATCGTGAAGAGGGAATCATCTATCTTTTCAGCGGTTTTATCCGCGGTTTTGTATTTTGCGACCCCGAACTGGGCTGCGGAAACAAGCAAACCAATCCTTGACGTTATGTCTTTAAGTGCTTGTAATCTTATAATTGTTTGATCTGTGCGGACTTTGTAGGCGTCTAGTTCAATACCCATTTGACCTATTCCTTTGTCGCTGATCGTAAAAATTCCTTCGGGCCCGAAATGATGACCATTCCGTAAAACGCTCTAGATAATATGATGCCAAAAGTAGCAGAAATTGCGAAATCCGACAAGCAAACCGGACAGCATCTCACAATCCTGAATATCAGTTGTAGCGCCCGAAGAGTTTGCAAGGCTGAATGGTCTAGCCGTGATGCCGGGCACGCCGACCGAAGTCTATCTCTCCACCCAAGAGCAAACTGCGGCCTATTTCGCGCGGCCGCTGACGGATCAATTCGAAAAAGTCTTCCGCGAAGGAAGTACTCTAGTTCGAAAAACCCGTTCCGTTCCCAAAGATCCTTATGGGTGAGGCAGCCAGGATTTGCTGGACGGCCGATCTGTTGTCCGTGTGGAAACGGCTCACCGAGTTGAGACCCGCCCCAATGAGTTGAACCACCTCGGGTGATCCTGCGTATTTTGAATGACTACCTGATGACGAATCGCTGATCTCGGACAGGTCAATGACCGTGAGGCCAAGACTTTCGAGTTCAGCGGTGTTTGCGACCCCCACACGCGGCACCCCGCCTGCAATCCTCGTCGACAGGCGCAGTGCCTTGTCATCCTTGGATACCAAGATGAACATCTTCTTGCGGATCTCGGGCGAAAGCTGTTTCAACTGTGTCCGAAACAGGTCGAAGTCAATGTCAGGCGCTGCCAGCATGATGTGGTTGATGGGGTTGCGGTGACCAAGGTCTCCTTTCTGTTGCTGATCGAGCAGTCCTTCCATAGTGAGAAATGTCCCCATCGAATGGGCAAATACATCATTTGACTCGGCATTGGTCCTTACCAAGATATCCGCGATCTCGCCCACCGCCGCCCGCGCGATAAGTGCACTATTGAGATCATAGACATAGCGCGAGGCTTTGGCAGCGGATGCCCATGTCAACAGGACGGGAACACCCTTGAACCCGGTATCCTCAACAAATTGTGCCAACCTCAGCGTGGCGTCGGAGGCCGTGTTGTTGAAGCCATGAACGAACAAAAGAAGCCTTCTGTCGCCGGGTTTCCGTTTTGCCAGTTCCCGGTTGATTCCGGCAATCAGTGCTGCGTCGGATTGGTACGTGACCGGATTGATCACCGTAAACTCCTTGCGCGGATCAGGCGGAAGTTGCTTGGGGCGTTCCAATTGCCCCGTGATGTGGGTCGGAGGAATCGTAACGTCCACCGAGGCAACACCAAGCTCTAGCGCTCGACCCGGCCCCAGAAATGCACCGGGTTCATCTGATGGCCTTCGCGTCGTGGTGATGAATATGCGATGTCGAGTGATGTTGGGTACGGACTCTGCCGATATACTTGGATTGGAGATACCTATGACTTGAGGTGGCGCGCTACACCCGCCAAGCGCCAAAGCGGAAATTACCAAAACAAGGCTGATAACATCTAATCTCTTCTTGGAACGATGCATGCAGGCCACCCTGATCAGTCAAATGTTCTCTTAAATCTCGACAAGAGTACAGCAAACCATTCGCAAAACAAGAAATGAAAAAACGCGTGACATCAGGTCTTCTGTGTCTCGTGACCAAGCGGATAAACATTGCGTACGGCCTGACCTCAGTACCGAAACCTGATGGCAATGTCACGGCTTTTGCACGTGGTTAGAATGATCAGATCGTTACCCGGAAGGTACTCGATCGACCGCCGTCTCGGCCCGAATACCCTTGTCGGGCGACTGCACCGCAGCCATCAAAGGAACTGAAAATCATCCACTGTCAGGTCCGCCGCAGCAACGCTTTGGACCAAAACCGTCTGGCCGCCAACGTTGAGTTGCGCGCCCGCCACTGTGTCCACGATGCCCAAGGCCGCCACAAAACCCGCAAGCCCGTTGCTCCCATTGGAGATGTTCACCTCACCCGTTTCGGGATTGACGATCCTGATCAGGAATCTGTCGAGCCCGTCTTCGAAATCAGTAATCACGTCAGCCTCTCCGGCAGTAAAGGCGCTGAACACGAATTGATCCGCGCCCGCCCCGCCGGTGATCTGATCATTGCCAGCCCCGGCGTTGATCGTGTCATTGCCCGCGCCGCCGTCGATCACATCATCACGCCCACCGCCGGCAAGAAAATCGTTACCGTCGCCGCCAAAGATGCTGTCATTGCCCTCACCCCCGCCGACCCGGTCATTCCCAGCACCTGCGTCGATCGTATCGCGACCCGTCCCGCCACCGATGTCATCTGCCCCACCGCCAGCAATAATGTTGTCGTCGCCAAAACTGCCGGACATGCTGTCGTTGCCTTCCCCCCCGGACAGGGTGTCATTGCCGGCACCACCGGCAACCACGTCATTGCCGTTGCCCCCCATCACCGTGTCATTGCCGAAACCCGCGCCAATGATGTCATCGCCGTCGTCACCGTCGATCGTGTCATCCCCCTGCCCGCCGCCGATGTTGTCATTGCCAGAACCGCCATTGACGATGTCATTGCCGTCAGCCCCCGCAAGCGCATCGTCCCCATCGCCGCCCGAGAGCGTGTCATCGCCCCCCTCACCGAACACGGAGTCAAAGCCAAGCCCGCCGGATATATCGTCATTCCCGCCAAGGCCACGGATCACATCATTGCCGTCGCCGCCCACGAGGCTGTCGGCGCCCGGCGTGCCGGACAGGTCCAGCCCGAGGTCCTCCACCGGCGCAGTCGCAGCGCTGGTCAGGGATTCGGACGTGCCGAAACCATCGCTATAGCGAACCTCGACCGACAGCGCCGCGTCGACCTGCGCCGCTCCGGGGGTGAAGCTAACCCCGGTAGCACCCGCAATCGGGGTGTCGTCCGCCAGCCATTGAAAGGCGAAGTTGCCCAACCCGTCAGCATCGGTGATCGTGGCCGTGTTGGCGGTCAGCACAGCGCCCTGCTTGGCCGTGCCGCTGATCGTCACCGCCCCGGTGGGCGCATCGTTGACATTGGCGACGACAGCGGAGCGGGTGTTGACCGATTCCGTGTCGCCGTCGCCATCAACGTAGGAGACGCTCGCGACGATGGTGAAGCCGACCTCGGCCTGCGTCAGAACGTGGCTGGCACCGGTCGCCCCCTCTATTACGCTGTCGATGAAACCGCTCGCGTTTTCCCGAAACCACGCGAAAGAGAACGGTCCCAATCCGTCGGGGTCAGACACGCCGGACGAGTCGACGCTGAGCGTCTGACCCTGCGTCGCGCTGCCGCTCAGCATCAAATCGCCTTGTGGGGTGAACGCCACGTTCTCGACCAGGCCCGTCGGGGTCGAGGTGACCGTTTCTTCCGTGCCGAAGCCGTCGGTGTACCTGACCGCCACGCTGATCTCGGCGCCGACATCGGCCTGCAAAAGCTGGAGCGTGCCGTTTTCGCCACCCGCGATCGGTGCCCCGTCTCGCAGCCACTGAAACGAGAACGCACCGAGCCCGTCGGCGTCGGCGATCCCTCCCGCGTTGGCGCTCACGAACCCGCCTTGGCGCACATCGCCCGAGATCACGACCGCCCCCGTGGGCGCGTCGTTGACGTTCGTAACCTGCGCCGTGGCAGCGCTGGTCAGGCTTTCAAGAGTACCGCGGTCGTCGGTGAAAGATACCCGCACGCTGATCGTGGTGCCAACCTGCGCCTGGCCGGGGGTGAAGCTCGCGCCAGTCGCGCTGGTGATCGACGTGCCGTTCGCGAACCACTGGAACGACGGCAGCCCGCTTTGCCCGTCCGCATCGAAGAAGCTGGCATTGGCGGTCAGCGCGGTGCCCTGCGCTGGCGCACCGGTGACTGTGACGGTGACGGACCCGGTTACGGGCGTGTTCGCCCGCTCCACCGCGCCGATATCGAGCGCGCCCAACTGCACCCGTGCCTGACCGCGGGCATCCGCGGGTAGCGCCTCGGCGAGATTGAAATTGCCGTCAATGTCGAACGTGTCGGCAGGCAGCAGCGCCGCGTCGCCCGCGTTGATCAGCGGGCTGCCCGCGTCCGGCAGCCGCGTCAGCACCGGCCCGCCGTTGTCCTGCAACGCGCCAAGCAGCGGGTCGCCTCCATTTAGGATGGTGTTGGTGGCATCGGTGATGGTGACATTGGTGCCGAAGAAGCTGTTGCGCGCGACATCAACGACGCCTGAGCCCAGGTCGTCCGGGGTGGCACCGGCAACAAGCGTGTTTCCGGCGACCACCGAATTGGTCACAGTGATGATGCCGGCGTTGAAATCGTCGATGCCGCCGCCGCCGCCGCTGGCGATGTTCGCGGTGATCGTGCTGTTCTCGAACGTCCCATCGGCGGTGCTGCTGAGCGTGATGCCACCGCCAAAGCCTGCGGCGGTGTTGCCGTCGATGGTGGTGTTGATCGCCCGCACGCTTCCGCCATCCTGAAGGATCCCGCCGCCGTCGCCGTTTGCGCTGTTCCCGGTCACGAGGCTGTTGACAAGGCGCAGGTCACCGGTCGAGAATATCCCGGCACCGCCGCTGAATGCAAAGCTGTCGCGCACCGTCGTCTCGAAGAGCTCCAGCGTACCGTTGCTCAGGATCGCGCCGCCGAGGCTAGCGCTGAGCCCGTCGGTCAGCGTCAGGCCACGCAGTTCGACCTCGGTTTCCAGCCCGCCGATGATGCTGAATACCTGCGTCGTGCCGCCGCCCGAGATGGTGATCTGGTTGAAACCGTTGATCAGCAGGTCCTTGTCGATCTGCAGCACGCTGCTCAGGGTGATCGTCTGCCCGGCGAGGCTGTTGGCGAAAAGGATCGCGTCTCCCCCTACGGCGGTACGGATCGCCTCACGCAGCGAGAGCTGACCCGCGCCAAGATTGTCGTCATCAATGTCGCTGATGTTGTCGACTATGAACAAAGCCATTCTGAATTTTCCTCACCCAAATCGCCACAATGGTGGCGCGTGATAGACATCACACTCTCAAAAATCTTGCCGCCTCTGGGGACTGTCGCCCGACCGGGCCAGCAAAGCCCGTGATCCCTGCGCTTCAAGGGGCGACTGCGGTCGCCGGACCGTCTCTTGTGAACACATCTCATGAGCGTTGTTGCTTGCCGCGCAGGACGGACCCGCGGAGCGGTCAAAGGGCTTTCGACTTGAGCGCCAAAAACGACCCGCCCGCCGAACTCGCTCGCACAGATAACCGTGTGAGCCCCCGGCGTGTCATGCGCCAGATCAATAGCCTCGCACAGCGAGGTCTGGCTATTATCGGAGATGTCATCGTCAGTTGTCGTTACGATAAAGGTTACCATACTAAAAACCCTCGACGCTGACTTCAGCGGACATAAAATTGGTAGTACTGAAAGAATATTTCCAAAATACTGCGCCAAATTGCACAAAAATACAAAGTATTTGTGATTTAGACCCGGCACCCCCCCCTCAAATGGACGGGCACGCGTTGATAGCGTTGAGTCTTTTCTCATGATGCGGCCGAACTTATGCGCTATGACCGCGTGAGAAACACCACCGGAGCTGCCACATGACCGATGTCCGATCCTTCCACTTCATCTCAGGGCTGCCGCGCTCTGGCTCGACCCTGATGGGCGCAATTCTGCGACAGAACCCACGGTTTTCCGCTGGCATGTCGAGCCCGATCGCGTCCTTGTTCGAAGGTATCGTGGCCCAGGTGTCAGCCGGAAACGAACTGTCGCGGATGGTCGATGATGCACAGCGCGAGCGCGTCCTGCGCGGAGTGTTCGACAGCTATTATGCGGACAACCCGGCTGAGGTGATCTTTGACACCAACCGGGCCTGGACTGCCAAGATGGCCGAGGTGTTGCGCCTGTTTCCACAGGCGAAATTCATCTGCTGCGTGCGCGATGTGGCCTGGGTCATGGACAGCATGGAACGCCAGTATCGCAGCAAAACCTTTGAGAATACCGGCCTCTTTAACACTCCCGGAGAGCGCGCCACGGTCTACACCCGCACCGAAGCCCTTGCCGCCTCAAACCGTCTCGTGGGTTTTTCCTATCAAGCCCTGCGCGAGGCCTGCTGGGGAGAGTTTGCCGACCGTCTGGTAATTGTCGATTACGACATCCTTGTGAGCCGCCCTCGGGATGTCATGGGCCTGCTATATGAGTTTCTGGGCGAGCCACCCTTCGAGCATGACTTTGACAAGGTGGAATATGACGCAGCCGCCTTTGATGCACAGCTTGGACTCGATGGTCTGCACCGCGTGCGCGCCCAAGTGGCACCCAAACCGCGCCAAACAATCCTGCCACCCGATCTTTTTGCCAAATACGCAGGCCTGACATTCTGGCGCGACCTCAAGAATTGCCGCGCCTTTCGCATTGTCTCAGAGCCTGCTGAACAGAGGCACCCCTAGACTTAAGGGACATGAACACGACCCGGCCCTCTGAAATCGGACGAGTGAGGTGTTCGTCATCCGCCCCAAGACAAGACGAACTATCAAACGCAGGGTTTCAGGGGACCAGATCATTGGAATGATCCAAGTTTGAGAATGCTGCACCATACTTGGATGGTCGATTTGGTGAAGCTGATGGACGGCGGCTCTGGGCCAGTCGCGTCAGCGCCGTTTGCCGAGGGGGCGTGTGATCTTGTTGCCACGGGGCCCGGACGGGATGGAGGTGTTGGTCAGGTTTTCCTCCGTCAGCTTGCGCCACCGGCCAAGGCGCGCGGGATCGAGTGTCCCGTCGGCTGTCGCGCCCTGAACCGCGCAACCGGGCTCATGATCATGGGTGCAATCCCGGAAGCGACACCCGGAGGCGAGATCGACAATCTCCGCGAACAGAGTGTTGAGCCCGGCCGCGACGTCGCTGACATGCAGCGTCCGCATCCCGGGCGTGTCAATCACCCAGCCGCCACCGGCAATTGCATGCAGCGACCGCGACGTGGTTGTGTGACGCCCCTTGGCGTCTGCCTCGCGAATGGGTCCTGTCGGCTGTGCGTCCTCGGATGATTTATGCGACAACGTGTTGAGCAAGGTCGACTTGCCCACCCCGGACGATCCGACAAGGGCAACGGTCTGCCCGGGGCCGCACCAAGGCGCCAATGTCAGGGCCGCCTCCGGTCCTTTTGCATTCACCGTGACAACATCCAATCCGAGTTGAAGCGCTTCTGCCTGCCGCCGGTAGGCGGCAGCATCAGCCGTCTGATCAATCTTCGTCAGGACAATCACCGGGGTCGCCCCGGACTCGTTCACAAGCGCCAGATACCGCTCCAACCGTGCCGGATTAAAGTCGTCGTTGCAGGAGGTGACAATCAAGAGCGTGTCGACGTTCGCAGCAATCAGCTGCGTTGGCCGACTGCCTTCAGTTTTTCGCTGCAACAGCATCCGCCTGTTCAGACGCCGCACCAGCAAGCGGGTTTCGGGGTCGACCAGTACCCAGTCCCCCACGGCGATGTCCGTCGTGCGCGACTGGGCAGAGAGCACCACCCGCACAGCGCCGCGTTCGGATATCGCTGTGACCCGGTCCCGGTGAACGGATCCGATGCGCATAGGCACAAGCTCTGACTCGCCAACCTCCAACTGCTCGGAAAAAAATGCCAGCCAGCCGAGAGCGGCCAATGAAACTGTGGACTGATCTGATGAAATGGTCACATCAGCATGAATGGCTGCGGAATGACGTTGTTGCAAGCATATCCTTCGGTTAAGCGCACGGGCGACACTGCGACAAATCCGGTCGAACGCACCCGTCCGTCAGCGTAAGTATCCGCTCAGATGATTGCTTTCGGGGTGGCGATGGAGGAGGTTGCGAGGTCGACGCCAAGGGAGAGTTCCACATGATGATCTACGGCTTGCAGACTTGCGCAATCTGTCAGAAGGCCCGCAAAGCATTGGAGGCGGAAGGACTGGATGTCTCTTTCCGTGATGTCCGGGCAGAACCGCTAAGCGAGGCGGAATTATCGGTGCTGATCGAAGAGTTCGGGGACCGCCTCGTGGACCGCACATCGAATGATTACCGAGCGCTCAATGACTGGCTGAAGAATTCGGAAGCCGAGGCGCAGATTGCAGCCCAACCCAAGGTAATGGCACGCCCGGTCATCCGTGACCGAGACAGGTTTTACTTGGGTTGGGATGCAACCGTTCAGAAAGCGTTGCTTGCGGGCTCCTGATAACTCAAGCTGAGCAAGTGCAGCGACTGACCCGATCGACGGGCCGCGCTGAGGCAGAGCCTGTCCATTTCGAACGGCTGGTCAGCGCCATCACTCTCGGCTTCAGGCGTCCGCATTTGCAAGAAGTTACCGCACCGCCGCAGGGCAGACTCGAGCCAAACTGACCTTTGGCCTGCGGGCTCGACGGCAATTTGAATTGGGCTAGAAATGCAGTCGCCTTCAGTCTGCGTGGATTGTGGCAACCTGTCCGGAGACGATCGAAAGGGCTAGTGCGACATGACGACATGCACATGCGCGCGGCTCAATGTTGTACGGCCATGCGACGGTCCGCAGCCCAGGGTAAGCGTGGACTTGCAGTCTTTCCCTAGCTCCATCCTGCGAACTGGTTTGTTTGCTCTGAGCCCGGAACCGTGGCAGGCTGTTCATCGGGTGCGAAGAAACAGTCTGGAACAAGTTTCGGTGCCCCTGACCTTGGAGGAGCGCACAATGAACCTGAGACCTGACCCCACATTTCACGCGACACCAAAACTTGCCATGCGGGCTCCGGCGGAGACGCTGGCCTTCACCCTCATGCTCAGTCCTGACGGCTCCAAGCCCGATGGGCTGGCCATCATCGACGTCGATCCCAAGTCGGTCACATATGGCCAGATTGTTCACCAACTCATCATGCCAAACAAGGGCGACGAGTTTCACCATTTCGGCTGGAACGCCTGTTCCTCGGCCCTGTCCCCGCTGACCGGGCACGCCTTTCTTGAACGGCGATACCTGATCATTCCGGGTATCCGATCGTCTCGAATCTACGTCGTCGATGTCAAGGAACCGCTGAAGGCCAAGATCCACAAGATCATCGAACCCGAAGAAGTGTTCGACAAGACTGGATATTCGCGCCCACACACAATCCATTGCGGACCCGAGGGCATTTATGTCTCGACACTTGGTGGCGGTGGACCCGACGGAACCGACGGACCGCCGGGCATCTTCATCTTGGATTGCGAGACCTTCGAGATCCTTGGGCGCTACGAGATGGACCGCGGCCAACAGGACAAGCATTACGATTTCTGGTGGAACCTGCCGCGCGACTACATGGTCAGTTCCGAATGGGGCCTTCCGCCACAATTCGAGAACGGGCTTGTCGCCGAAGATCTGCTGTCAAACAAGTATGGCCACAAGATCCATTTCTGGAAACTGCGCGAACGCCGGAATGTTCAGACGATTGATCTCGGTGCCAACCACCAGATGGCGCTGGAGATCCGACCTGCTCATGATCCGGCCAAGGACTATGGCTTCTGCGGCGTCGTTGTGGACACAACCAATCTCCAGGGGGCCATCTTTACATGGTGGAGAAAAGACGACGGCACGTTCGAGGCCCAAAAGACCATCACCATCGACCCGCGCCCCGAAAAGGTCGAAAACCTGCCGCCACTCCTGCAGGGGTTCGAGGCGGTGCCGCCGCTGGTGACCGACATCGATCTCAGTCTTGATGACAAATATCTCTACGTGGCCTGCTGGGGCCTGGGCGAAATGCATCAATACGATGTCTCCGACCCGATGAACCCCAAACTGGCAGGCAAAGTCGAAATCGGCGGCATCGCACGCGGCACCAAGCACCCCAATGGCAAGGATTTTGCCTATGGGCCGCAGATGGTGGAGATCAGCCGCGACGGCAAGCGTGTCTACTGGACCAACTCGCTATACTCGACGTGGGACGAGCAGTTCTATCCTGACGATGAAGGTGGCCAGATGGTCATGGCCAATGTGGGCGAGAACGGCGGGCTCGAATTGGACAAGAACTTCTATATCGAGTTCCCCAAGGGTTATCGGAGCCACCAAATCCGCCTCGAAGGCGGCGACTGTTCCACGGACAGTTTCTGCTACCCCTCCGTCTGACGCGTGGAGGGCGTCGATACGGCAACGGCGCTGTGGTGGGCCGTTGCCGCCTCCGGCATCTATCACGGGGTCAATCCCGGCATGGGCTGGCCGCTGGCGGTGTCCGCTGCACTGATGGACCGCAACCGTGGCAGCCTTTTCAAGGCGCTGCTTGCGCTGGCGATGGGGCATTTGCTGGCCATGGCCGCAATCCTGTTTCCCTTCACGGCTCTGCTGTTCCTCGTCGAATGGCAGCGGGAGATACAGATCAGTGCGGCATGCCTTGTGATCGCTCTTGGCATCTATCTGATCGTCAATCGCCGCCATCCGCGTTTTCTCGCCCGCGTGCCGCCTTCGCGACTGGCGCTATGGTCTTTCCTCGCGGCGATGGCTCACGGTGCAGGCCTGATGCTGGTGCCGATCTACCTTGGATTATGCAGAACGGTGGACGCGGATCCGGGTCACAGCGCGGCCGCCACTTTGATGGGGGGCAACACCGCAATAGCTGCCCTTGTCGCTCTCGTGCACACGCTGGCGATGACGCTGTCGGGCGGCTTGCTCGCGATCGGCGTTCACCAATGGCTCGGACTGCAGTTTCTTTCAAGGGGCTGGTTCAACCTAGACCTGATTTGGGCCCTTAGCCTTATTCTGGTGGGGACGATGTCGCTAGTCTTCGTCCACTAGATCTTTCACGTCAGATCGAATGCTGATGGCGCGGCAACCAACGCCCGTTCCGTCCGCGTTGCTGTCATGGCCCAGATCGAAATGCGGCACAAGGGAGTAATCCCCCCGAATTTAAGAGGCTGCAATAATAGAATTTTCTCGGCAAGATGAACGAGGAGATTTCGAATGAAGACAAGCAGATACAGTGAAGCGCAGATCATGGCGATCCTGCGTCAGGCCGAAGGCGGTGTGCCGGTGGCCGAGCTGTGCCGCGCGCATGGGATGAGCGACGCGTCGTTGTACAAATGGCGGGCCAAGTATGGCGGCATGGATGCTTCGATGGTCAGCCCGATGAAGGCGATGGAATGAGGTGGATTGGACAACAGTCTGGGGGACTGTTTTCCCGCCGAATGAGAACTGCCGGTTGAAGGGGATGTATGCAGACCTGAGCATGCAGGCGGATTTGCTTAAGGAAGCCCTTGGAGAAAAGTGACTGGGCCATCTCAACGCCGCGAGATGGCCGATAACGCGGTGGCGCGACGGGGGGCGAACATTGCTCTCGCCGGCCGGGCCTTGCCATGGTCTTCTCCTCGCTCGCAGCATCATGCCGCTGTTGCGCGGAAAATCCACTTATCCCGGCTGTTCAGATTTTCGCAGCCACCTCTTACGGATGCACCAGTTTAAAAACCGGGAGATTACCTAGACAAGGGCGCAAGGAAGGGGGGTGGATTGTTTTGGCGATGGAATTGAAGTTCGGGCGGCAACCGGACACCAGGCTGACACAAGATTTACGCAAGCGCGAAAGGCCACCCGAGGGTGGCCTTTATCCTGTTGATATTGTTTGATCATTTTGTTTGCGGGAGTATGCAATCGCCGTAACCGACCCATTTTCAAATGCATGGCTTAGTTTGGGTGACCTGATCACAGTTTGCGCTTGCCACGCAGGAGCTTGAGCATCGGCCACTCGGCGCCGAACGGCTTGTCTGGGGAAGCGATTGGCCGCATACGCAACACGAGAGCCGAGTGGATTTCGCCAAGGCGGCGCAGGGTCGTGATATCCTTGCAGCCTTGGATGACGCAAAGGCGGTCAAGGACTTGTATGGGCTAAGCGCGGACTGATACCGAAAGCAGTTCCCGAGGACGAATGTCGGAACTGTCGCGATAGCTGTCTGAGGTGCCCCTAGATTTGTAGACGCTTTGCTTGGTAATTTTGGAGCCAAGGAGAAGCGCGGATGTCATCGCAAAATCGGTTTACGGACGAGTTCAAAAGGGACGCTGTGGCGCAGATTGTTGACCGCGGCTACGCGGTCAGCGAGGTGGCCGAACGGCTGGGGGTCAGCACCAAGTCGCTCTAGACAGGAAAGGCTCGGTTTGCGAAGCCTGCTAAGGTTCGAGAGGCCGAGGCGAATTTGGCCGTCGAGCTCCGTCGGGTGAAGAAGGAACTGGCCCGCGTCACCGAGGAGCGCAATATACTAAAAAAGGCCGCCACATCCTTCGCGCGAGCGTCCCGTTGAAGTATGGTTTCATCCGGGCTCATCGATCCGAGTTTTCGGTGAGGTCAATGTGTCGCGTGCTGATGGTTCACGTCAGCGGCTTCTATGCATGGCATAAGGAACCGTTAAGCCAGCGTATAGGACAGCATGCGCGGGAGGATGTGCGTCAGACCGATTTGATCCGACAGACGTGGGCCGACAGCGGCAAACTCTATGGCTATCGCAAACTGACCGATGATCTGCGCGATCAGGGGGAACAGGTCTCCGAGAACCGCGTCGCCAGGCTGGCCAGCTTAGCTGGCATTTCAGCGCAGATCGGATACCGGCGCCGCCCTGGCCGATATAGCGGCAAGCCATCTGTGTTCGCCACAAATGCTCTGGATCGACAGTTCGATGTTGACCTGCCTGACAGGGTCTGGGTGACCGATATCACCTACATCAAAACCAACGAGGGTTGGCTGTATCTGTCGGTCGTCATTGACCTGTTTTCGCGGCGTGTGGTCGGATGGTCGGCTCAGCCTCGCATGACGACCGATCTGGCGCTGCAGGCCCTGCTGGCGGCCGTCTGGCGTCGCAAACCCAAGACCAAGGTGATGATCCATTCCGATCAGGGATCGCAGTTCACCAGCCGCGAGTGGCAATTGTTTCTCAGCCAGCACAACCTGCAAGCCAGCATGAGCCGGCGTGGGAATTGTCACGATAACGCCGTCGCTGAGAGCTTCTTTCAGCTCTTGAAGCGGGAACGGATAAGGCGACGCACATATCCGACACGCGACGCCGCAAGGCAGGATGTCTTCGAATACATCGAGATGTTCTACAATCCCAAACGCAAACACACGAACAACGGCATGCTGTCGCCCGTTGACTTCGAAGCAAGACAGCAGAAACTGAACCATGCAGGTATCTAGGAAACTAGGGGCACCTCACTTCTCACTTCTCACTTCTCACTTCTCACTTCTCACTTCTCACTCACCGCCGCTCCGAAAACGCCACCAGGTACCACAGAATGGAAGCTTTAGACGCATGGCGTACTGCTGCGGACATCTGACGCCAAAAACGCACGCCTTTTTCCGGGTTTAGAGAGTTAACGTGACAACACCGTCGCGCTTGATGCAATCGGCAAAATGGCGGTCAAAGCGGTTCACCCATTGCCGGACGGTTTCGCGGCTGACCGTCACCCCACGCTCAGCGAGAAAATCCTCGACATCGCCAGTGCTGAGCGCAAAGCGATGTTTGGCCCAGACCACGTAAGAAATGATCGCGCGAGGAAAACAGAAGCCTTTGAGGCGCGGCATTGAGGTCGGTATCTTCATGTCTGGTGCCTAAATCACTGCCAACGCACAAACAGGTTGGCAATGCTCCGGCCTGTTCTTCTCGGCGACGGCGACTGACATGGCGGCGTCCTTCGCGGGGTGCCGAAAAGCCTCCGCCAAGACCCTGTATCCGCAGGTCACGACCTGGCGATGACATCCTGCCACTCCGCGTGACGCTCGAACTGCGCCTTGGCGAAAGGACAGAGTGGCACGATGACGACACCGTCCTGTCGGGCATCCTCCGCCGCCTTCCTCACGAGATGTTCGCCAATCCTCCGGCCGCGCAGGGCTGCCGGAACGTCGGTGTGGTCGATGATGATCATGTCGTTGCTGACCCGGCTGTAGGTCATTTCGGCCACGACACCGTCGACCACGACGAAATACCGCCCCTTTGAGGTCGCCTCCTCCCGTTCGACCTTCAGATCCATCGCCGGTTGCCCCGAACCCGGCACCGCCGCGTCGTGCGGCCGCGGCTTGCCGCGCCGTCCCGGCGCGCACTCCAGAGCGTCGCGGTCCCACCCTCCTAGGTCGGCCGTGGCCCCGTAGGTCAACACGAGGAATTCCATCAGCGTCGCTTCGGGGTCGGCAGAAGACTGCACGGCTTCGTAGGGCAGGATGAACTCGGACATGCCTTCATGCCAAAAGGCGGCCTCCGGCCCGACCGAAGCCGCGCGGAAACCTTTCGGCTCCGGATAGGCGTAGGCATAGAAGGCCGGGTAGTCGATCCCGCCGCCGCCGGGCCAGAACCCCACTGATGAAACTTCGCGGTCGTAGGCTTCCTGCGCCACGTCATCGGGCAATGTCGGGATACCCGCCGGATGCAGGGGTGCGCGTCGACAATAGTAGTGGCCATTGGCGCAGAGCGCAGCGAACTTCCACTCTCCGCCGTCGATCGACTTCAACGGCCCTAACTGGACCTTCGCGAGGTTTGTCGTCGCTGCTGCGCAGCTTCCCCGAACCGGGCCTTCGCGGCATCGTGCAGCATTATCGGCACCGTAAACTTAATGCACGGCCTCCATTGATGTGCGATGGGGCCGCATGATCACAACCAACACCGCACCGCTTTATCACCGCCACCGATTTCCACCTGAGGTGATCGCCCAAGCGGTCTGGCTGTATTTCAGGTTTCCGCTCAGTTTGCGGATGGTCGAGGATATTCTAGCCGAGCGAGGTATCATTGTTTCGCACCAGACGATCCGAACCTAGGCTGAGAAATTTGGACGTCATTTTGCCGCCGACATTCGCCACAGATCGGCCGGTAAATTTGATGGCAAGTGGCACCTCGACGAGGTCGGGATCACGATGCGCGGCAAGAAGCATTGGCTGTGGCGCGCGGTTGATAAGGACGGATTTGTTTTAGACGTTTTGGTACAAAGTCGTCGCAATAGGGCCGCAGCTAAGCGCATCATGCAAAAACTTCTGAAGCGGCAAGGGGCAGCCCCGCGTGTCATGATAACGGACAAACTCCGGTCATACGGAGCGGCAAAACGCGAAATCATGCCCAGTGTTGAACACCGATCGCACAAGGGTCTGAACAACCGATCTGAGAATTCGCACCAACCGACGCGACAACGGGAGCGAGGGATGAAGACGTTCAAATCATCTGGTCATTTGCAGCGGTTCCTGTCCATCCACGATCCCATAGCCAACTTGTTCCATCTTCCGCGCCACGAAATGCCGTCCACCGACTTCCGCGAAATGAGATCGCTCGCCATGCAAATTTGGCGCGAAATCGCTCAGGTTGAAGTCGCGTAAGGATCAAACTGCTAGATTCCCTTGGCTGGAGTCAGTTAACTTTACGGTGCCGCCCCGCCCTCAGCCATCTTGAGGCGGGACAGGCTCGTTCATGACGGCGCGCACGGTGCGGGTCGTAATATCTTCGCCCGTGTTCCGGTCGATCAGCATCGGTGCGATCGGCTGATTGGTGCTGCGCGACAGAAGGGTCACCGCCGATTCACCTTCCAAAGGAACGTGCGCATTGGCCCAGTCGATCAGAGAAACGAGTATGGGATAAAGCGCCTTGCCTCTGTCCGTGAGCCGATATTCGTACCGCACAGGGCGATCCTGATAGGCCTCGCGCCGCAGAACGCCGTCGGCCTCGAGAGTTCTTAGACGATCTGCAAGGACATGACGCGTAATGCCCAAGCGGCTCTGCATCGCATCGAAGCGCCGAATTCCCAAGAAACACTCCCGAACAACCAGCATCGTCCAACGGTCGCCAATGACGGACAATCCGCGGGCAACTGGGCATGCATCTGAGTGAAGCTCGTTCCATTTCATACCCCTCTCGTATCAGGAATTGACAGGTTCCGGAACGGAACTTACACATATAGAGTTCCCTTTTGGAACTTATTGGCTGAAAAGCCGTATTGGGCGCGTCTGAAGAGGGCAGCATGCAAATAAAAGAACGGTTCTGCCTCGCGAGACAACATGCCTTATGCGGCTCGCCTGCATCCTGTTTTCGCGTGAGAGAGCGGCAATGAGCGAGGTTTCTCTTTCGGAAAACACTGAAGCTCCAAGTGCCGCTGCCACGCTGCGGGCCTCTCGCACGCGCGCGCTTTTGACTGCCCCGATCGGACCGACTTTGCTGAAACTGGCCGCGCCGAACGTCTTGGCAATGTTCGTTCAAGCCGCCCAGAGCGTCGCAGAGGCGTATTATGCCAGTGTGTTGGGGGTTACGGCCCTTGCGGGGCTCGCGCTGGTGTTTCCTCTCGTCATGCTAACGCAGATGCTGTCTGCGGGGGCAATCGGCGGGGCGGTTTCCGCCGCGATTGCGCGCGCCCTCGGGGCATCGCAGCAGCAGCGCGCCGCGACGCTAGCGTTGACCGCCGGCCTGATCGCCGTCGGGTTTGCACTTGTGTCGGCGGCGCTGATGGCGACAGCTGGGCAAGCGGTGTTCGCCCGTCTGGGCGGTGGCTCTGACGCCATCACGGCAGCATCTACCTATGCCGCCGTCTTCTTTCCGGGCTGTCTCGCCATCTGGCTCTTCAACACGGCCCTCAGCGTCATTCGCGGGACTGGTGACATGCAGACGCCTTCCCTCATGCTACTATTGGTTGCAACCGGATCCATCCCGCTGACAGGCGCCTTCGCGTTCGGTTGGGGCCCGTTCCCCGCCCTTGGCATCGTCGGGCTGCCGATGGGCCTGATCGTGGCCTACAGTATTGGGGCGCTTGTCGCCATCACGCTGATTGCCACGGGCAGGACCGGACTGATCTTCTCTGGCGCGGCACAACGGATTGACGTCGGTATGTTCCGCGACATCCTGCGCGTTGGAATGATGGCATCGGTGAACACGGTTCTGACTGTCTTCACGACGGTGGTCATGGTCGGCCTCGTCGGGCAGTTCGGCGAAGCGGCCCTCGCAGGCTATGGCCTCGGGGCCCGTCTTGAGTTCTTGATGATCCCCGTGATCTTCGGCATCGGCGCAGCCATGACCGCGATGGTCGGGGCGAATGTAGGCGCAGGTCAGACCGACCGTGCCCTGCGGGTGGCGTGGACTGGATCACTGGCAGCGGCAGTCATCGTCGGGGGTATTGGGCTGATCCTAGCGATCGTTCCGGACCTCTGGCTCGGCCTGTTCCTTGATCCGTCAAACGAGTCCGCGCTCGCCGTCGGGCGCAGTTATTTCCGCATCGTAGCCCCTTTCTACGCCTTTTTCGGCTTAGGCCTCGCGCTCTATTTCGCATCTCAAGGTGCTGGCCGCATGTTCTGGCCCATCATCAGCAGCCTGACCCGCGTAACCGTCGCGGTACTTGGCGCATTCGTTCTAATCCAAGTGACGCCGCTAGGGGTCCGCGGCGTCTTTGCCGCGATTGGCCTCGCAATGCTGGTCTACGGGCTGGTCATCGGGATCGCCATTAAACTGAACCGCTGGCAGGAGAGACCGCAATGACACTTCTTTACCTTGAGGATTTCACGCCTGGCCGGACCTTCACAACGCGCAGCCTGACGGTGACGCAAGACGACATCATCGCCTTCGCCACTCAGTTCGACCCACAACCTTTTCACCTAGATCCAGAGGCCGCGACTGCGACGTTCTTTCACGGTCTCGCCGCCAGCGGCTGGCACACCGTGGCACTGACGATGCGTCTTCTGATCGGATCGGAGATGTCACCCGCCGGCGGACTCATCGGCGCTGGTGTCGACGAGCTCAGCTGGCTGCGGCCGGTTCGACCGGGCGACACGTTGCGCGCCGACAGCGAGATTCTTGAGGCCCGGCAATCGAGATCGCGTTCGACGCAAGGCCTGATCAAGGCGCGTGTTGTGACTCTGAACCAGAACGAAGATCCCGTTCAGCGCTTTGTCACCAATCTTGTCGTGCAGACAAGGCCGCTCCAGCCAGAGTGACGACGCGGGTATCGTAAAGTTAACTGACTCCAGCCAAGGGAATCTAGCAGTTTGATCCTTACGCGACTTCAACCTGAGCGATTTCGCGCCAAATTTGCATGGCGAGCGATCTCATTTCGCGGAAGTCGG
>Ga0209345_10002774_pt1 | contig 18861 bp, 14 predicted proteins | sample Cruoilmetagenom7_FD_187294 | JGI IMG/M metagenome (GOLD analysis project Ga0209345, IMG submission 187294) | Oil polluted marine microbial communities from Coal Oil Point, Santa Barbara, California, USA - Sample 7 (SPAdes) (version 2) | ecosystem: Environmental > Aquatic > Marine > Oil seeps ...
CCGATCTCCATGGCTGCCGGGGCGCTTGCCAAGCAGCTGCGGCAGGCCGGAGTTGTCCGGGTAGAGCAGTTCGGCAGGGCGCAGCCGTTCCAGCTCCGCCTGCAGGGCATTATGTCCCTCTATTTCAAACAGGCTGAAGCGCCCCGAGCTGATATCCACCATTGCCAGCCCAAACTGTTCACCCTGAGCGCTGATCGCCATCAGAATATTGTCCTGATGCTCATCCAGCAGCGCTTCGTCACTCAATGTACCGGGTGTCACAATGCGAACCACTTCGCGTTTGACAGGCCCCTTGCTGGTGGCAGGGTCGCCTACCTGCTCGCAGATCACCACCGACTCACCCGCCTTGACGATGCGGGCAATATAGCCCTCGGCCGAATGATAGGGGATGCCCGCCATCGGAATCGGCTCACCGGCCGACTTGCCTCGTGCCGTCAGCGAAATATCAAGCAGCTGGGCAGCCTTTTTGGCATCGTCATAGAACAGTTCATAGAAGTCACCCATGCGGTAAAACATCAGCTGGTCCGGGTGCTGAGCCTTAATGCGTAAATATTGCTGCATCATGGGAGTATGTTGGGTGTTCGGCGCTGCCACTGACATGCTGTTTGGGTCGTCCTGTTGTCCGGGGATTGAATCGATCACCGTGCGGGGTTTTAATGTCAGGATTGTACGTGAATCATGGCGGCCTGCGTAGTCGCCCGCTTGGAGTTGGATCGATGAAAAACCTGGCACAAAAGGTAGGTGAAACACTGTTGCAGAAAGGGATCAAGCTGGCGACAGCCGAGTCCTGTACCGGGGGCTGGGTGGCGCAGGCAGTGACAGCCGTGCCCGGCAGCTCAGGCTGGTTTGACTGCGGTTTCGTGTCCTATTCCAATACGGCGAAGCAGAAAATGCTGGGTGTGGATCTGGCGGTGTTGGAAAAAAGTGGTGCCGTCAGCGAGCCTGTGGTGGCGCAGATGGCCGAAGGTGCTCTGCACAATAGCGAAGCTGATATTGCGGTCGCCATCAGCGGTATAGCCGGCCCTGAAGGCGGTACTGAAGACCGTCCGGTGGGTACTGTCTGGTTGGCGTGGGCCATTACCGGGCACCCCACGGTAACCTGTCTGAGTTTTTTCAATGGTGACCGTGACGCAATTCGTCAGCAGGCAGTAGAACAGGCCCTGGAGGGGATTCTGGCCTACCTGCCACAGTGACGCATTGAGTGGTTGCATTCTGCTCAGGTTGTGAAATAATACTGTTCAAGCATACAGTATTTTAACCACCCGGCTAAAAAGGTTCCCCGATGGACGCTAACAGAAAGAAAGCGCTGGATGCGGCACTGTCGCAGATTGAACGTCAATTCGGCAAGGGCGCAGTAATGCGCATGGGCGATCAGCCACGTGAAGCGATTCCTGCGGTCTCAACCGGTTCACTGGGGCTTGATATCGCCCTCGGTATAGGCGGTCTGCCCTATGGCCGTGTGGTTGAGATTTATGGTCCTGAATCTTCAGGCAAAACCACGCTGACACTGCAGGTCATTGCGGAAGCCCAGAAGCAGGGCAAGGTATGTGCATTCGTGGATGCCGAACATGCACTGGACCCGAATTATGCCGAAAAACTCGGTGTTGATGTGGATGCCCTGCTGGTATCCCAGCCGGATACTGGTGAACAGGCGTTGGAAATCACCGACATGCTGACTCGCTCCGGGGCGGTCGATGTGATCGTGGTTGACTCGGTTGCAGCACTGGTGCCCAAGGCCGAAATTGAAGGCGAGATGGGAGACTCCCATGTCGGTCTGCAGGCACGTTTGATGTCTCAGGCACTGCGCAAGCTGACCGGCAGCGTGAAGCAGTCCAACTGTTTGCTGGTGTTCATCAACCAGATTCGTATGAAGATAGGTGTGATGTTCGGTAACCCCGAGACGACAACCGGGGGGAATGCACTCAAGTTCTATGCCTCCGTGCGTTTGGATATCCGTCGCATCGGTGCGGTGAAACAGGGTGATGAAATAACCGGTAACGAAACTCGCGTCAAGGTTGTAAAAAACAAGGTTTCCCCGCCGTTCCGCCAGGCCGAATTCCAGATTCTGTACGGTCAGGGCATCTATCACATGGGTGAGGTGATTGACCTGGGTGTGCAGCAGGGGCTGGTGGATAAATCCGGTGCCTGGTATGCCTACAAGGGTGACAAGATCGGTCAGGGTAAGGCCAATGCAGCCAAATACCTGGAAGAACACCCGGACATTGCGCAGGAGATCGAAGCGGAAATCCGTGCCCAGTTGTTGAGTGTGCCCCAGTCAAAGGCTGCACAGGAACAGCCGGAAGAAGCCGGTCAGCTGGATCTCTGATTCAGGCATGCGGCAGATGATTTAACAACAGGGGCCTTTGTGGCCCCTGTTGTCGTTATGGAGTCTGATCATGGCCAGGTTACTGGAAACTGAAGCTGAGCTGCGCAATGCAGCGTTTGCGCTGCTGGGGCGGCGAGAATACAGCCGTGCCGAAATGGAACAAAAGCTGGGGCGCCGCTGTGAGAATGCCGAACTGTTACGGCAGGTGCTGGATCAGTTTGTGGCAGATGGCTACCAGAGCGATGAGCGCTTTGCGCATGTTTTTACCCGTAGCCGTTTTGGCTCAGGTTACGGTGCCATGCGGATCAGGCAGGAGCTGCGTCAAAAAGGGCTGGAGTCTGAGTTGATCGAGCAGGCGCTGGAGGATGAGTCGACGGACAGTTATCAGCAGGCGTTGGAGAGTTGTCAGCGCCGTTTTGGTGATCAGCCTCCCGCCAATCCAAAAGAGTATGCCCGCCGCATGCGTTTTCTGGTCAATCGGGGATTCTCATTCGATGATGCCAAGCGGGCTATCAAGGCTGAAGGAAGTGAGTGAATTCAGGCGTTGCAGGGCAGAAAAGCTATCGTACATTTTTTGCTCGCGTTATATACTTGTCCGCTATTTTTGCGTACATATGACCGCCGTTCCTGCAACCGGGCGGGCGGTCCTGTCGTGCCAACCAGTACAGACGCAACGGACCTTATATGAACTACATGACAAGTGCGGAAATCCGCCAGGCATTTCTTGACTACTTCAACCAGCAGGGGCATGAAATTGTTGCCTCAAGTCCGCTGATTCCGGGTAATGACCCTACACTGCTGTTCACCAATGCAGGCATGGTTCAGTTCAAGGATGTGTTCCTCGGCTCTGACAAGCGTCCTTACTCCCGTGCCACTACTTCACAGCGCTGTGTGCGTGCAGGCGGTAAGCACAACGATCTTGAAAATGTTGGCTATACGGCGCGTCACCACACCTTTTTTGAGATGCTGGGCAACTTCAGTTTCGGTGACTATTTCAAGCGTGAAGCGATTCGCTTTGCCTGGGAGTTTTTGACCAAGCGCCTGGGGCTGCCGGAAGAGCGGCTATGGGTGACAGTCCATTATACCGACGACGAAGCCGAGAAAATCTGGAAAGAAGAGATGGGGATCGACCCCGAGCGCTTCTCGAAACTGGATGAAGACAACTTCTGGGCCATGGGTGATACCGGCCCCTGCGGTCCCTGCACTGAAATTTTCTTTGATCATGGCCCTGATGTTGCCGGTGGTCCTCCGGGCAGCCCGGATGAAGACGGTGATCGTTACATTGAGATCTGGAATCTGGTGTTCATGCAGTACAACCGCTCGGCTGATGGCAGCATGGAGCCGTTGGCACGTCCGAGTATTGATACCGGTATGGGGCTTGAGCGCGTTGCGGCAGTCATGCAGAACGTGCACAGCAACTATGAGATCGATCTGTTCCGCAACCTGCTTGCGGCGACCGCCGAAGTGCTGGGTCTGGAAAATACTGACAGCAAATCCCTGCGCGTGATTGCCGATCACATTCGTTCCTGTGCCTTCCTGATCACGGACGGTGTGCTGCCGTCCAATGAAGGTCGCGGTTATGTACTGCGTCGTATCATGCGCCGTGCCATCCGTCATGGAAACAAATTGGGCGCCAAAGAGCCGTTTTTCCATAAACTGGTTGCACCACTGGTGAAGGAGATGGGCGAGGCCTACCCGGAACTGGCCAAGCTGCAGGACCAGGTTGAACGTATTCTGTTGAAGGAAGAGCAGCAGTTTGCCAAGACGCTTGAGCACGGCATGCAATTGCTGGAGCAGGCGATCAGTGGCCTTGATGGCAAGGTTATCCCGGGTGAAACCGTGTTCCGCCTGTATGACACCTACGGCTTCCCGGTTGACCTTACGGCTGATGTGGCACGTGAGCATGACCTGAGTATCGATATGGAAAGCTTCGAGCGTGAAATGGATGCCCAGCGTGAGCGTGCACGTGCCTCGGGTCAGTTCTCGGTCGACTACAACGAACAGATCAAGCTGGAGGGCAGCACAGCGTTCAATGGCTATGATAGCCTTGAAGACCGCTCTGAGGTCATCGCGCTGTTCCGCGAGGGCGAGGAAGTGAATCAGCTTTCCGCTGGCGAGAGCGGCGTAGTGGTTCTGAAAAATACCAGCTTTTATGCCGAATCCGGTGGTCAGGCAGGTGACCAGGGCGTGCTGCGCTGGGATCGTGGCCAGTTCACGGTCAGCGACTGTACCAAAGAGAGCGGTCACCACCTGCACCATGGTCAGCTTGTCGAGGGTGTGCTGCAGGTTGGCGACCAGGTGGTCACCGAGGTGGACATGGCCAAGCGTCAGGCAACGGCGCTGAATCATTCAGCGACACACCTGTTGCACGCCGCCCTGCGCAAGGTCTTGGGTGACCATGTGCAGCAGAAGGGCTCTCTGGTGAATGCAGAGCGCCTGCGCTTCGACTTTGCCCACTTTGAGGCGATGACAACCGAACAGATCAAGACTGTTGAAACCCTGGTCAACGACCAGATTCGTGCAAACTCGGCGGTTGAAACCGAGCTGATGCAACTGGAGGCCGCTAAGGCCAAGGGTGCCATGGCTCTGTTTGGTGAGAAATATGAGGATGATGTCCGCGTGCTGACCATGGGCGACGGCTTCTCGGTAGAGCTGTGTGGCGGCACTCATGCCCGCCGCACCGGCGATATCGGTTTGCTTAAAATCGTCGCTGAGAGCGGTATTGCCTCGGGTGTGCGCCGTATTGAGGCCGTCACCGGGGTTCAGGCGCTGAATTGGGTCAACAGTAACGAACAGGCACTTGGCGAGATTGCGGCCCTGTTGAAGGGCTCACGTGAGAGCGCGCTGGAAAAGGTGCGCGGCCTGAACGAACGTGCACGTCAACTGGAAAAAGAGCTGGAGCGTCTGGCAGCCAAGCTTGCCAGTGCTCAAAGTGGCGACCTGCTCAGTCAGGTACAGGATGTAAATGGCATCAAGGTGCTGGCAGCGAAGCTTGAAGGTGTTGAGCCCAAAGCGTTGCGTGACACACTTGATCAGCTCAAGAACAAACTGGGCAGCGGCGTCGTGGTTCTGCTGACTGCGCAGGATGACAAGGTCAGCCTGATAGCCGGGGTGACCAAGGATCTGACCGGTCAGATCAAGGCAGGTGACCTGGTGCGTGAGCTGGCCTCACGTCTGGGTGGTAAGGGGGGCGGGCGTCCCGATATGGCGCAGGGTGGAGGCACTGATGTAAGTGCTGTTCCCGCTGCGCTGAAAGCGGTGCCCGAACTGGTTGCGGCAAGCCTGTAACTGAACACAGGCGCCTGCCGGTGTTCAATGCACCGGCAGCCGGATGGAAACACTGAAATGGCGTTATACGTACAGAAATACGGCGGCACTTCGGTCGGCTCGGTGGAGCGCATCGAAGCGGTGGCTGAAAAGGTCAAGGGCTTTCGTCAGCAAGGGCATGACGTGGTTGTTGTTGTCTCCGCAATGAGCGGTGAAACCAACCGACTGATTGCGCTGGCCAACGAGATCCAGGAGCGTCCCGATCCGCGTGAAATGGATACGCTGGTGTCTACCGGTGAGCAGGTCACCATTGCGCTGCTGTGCATGGCCCTGAAAGCCCGTGGCGTGGATGCCCGCTCCTATACGGGTGGTCAGGTGCGAATCCTGACTGACCAGTACCATACCAAGGCGCGTATCCAGGATATCGAGACAGGCCGCATGCGGTCCGATCTGGACCAGGGACGGGTCGTGGTTGTGGCAGGGTTCCAGGGTGTTGATCCTGACGGCAATATCACGACCCTTGGGCGTGGCGGTTCCGACACGACCGGTGTCGCACTGGCGGCTGCCCTGAAGGCGGATGAGTGCCAGATTTACACCGATGTGGACGGTGTGTATACCACCGACCCGCGTGTGGTTGAAGGTGCGCGTCGACTGGAAAAAATCACCTTTGAAGAGATGCTGGAGATGGCCAGCCTGGGTTCCAAGGTGTTGCAGATTCGTTCCGTTGAGTTTGCCGGCAAGTACAAGGTGCCGCTGCGGGTGCTGTCCAGCTTCAAGGATGGCCCCGGTACACTGATTACGATAGAGGATGATGAGACTGTGGAAAAACCGGTTATCTCTGGTATTGCGTTCAATCGTGACGAGGCCAAACTGACAGTTGTCGGTGTGCCGGATATTCCGGGTGTTGCGTCCCGGATCCTGGGGCCGATCAGTCGTGCCAATATTGAAGTCGATATGATTGTGCAGAACATCGGTGCAGATCAAACCACCGATTTTACCTTCACGGTACACAGAAACGACTATGATAAAGCTCAGCAGGTGCTGGAACAGGTTGTACAGGAACTTGGTGCCCGTGAGTGTGTCGGAGATAACAGGATTGCGAAAGTATCGATCGTGGGTGTTGGCATGCGTTCCCACGCCGGTGTTGCCAGCAAGATGTTTGATGCTCTGGCAGCCGAAAATATCAACATCCAGATGATCTCAACGTCCGAGATCAAGGTATCAGTAGTGATCGCTGAAAAATATCTGGAGCTGGCAGTACGAGCGTTGCATTCGGCGTTCGATCTGGATTCATCTGATACAGTCCGTGAGTAACGACAGTATCAGATGACGGCGGCCTGTATCTGTTCTATAGTAACGGCTGCAGGCCCCCGAAGGCCTGAAACGGTCAGCGCCGCCGTGATACCTGGATGGTCCAAGGACATATAAGGTGGAAGGGGCTGTGCTCGTTTCAGAAAAACCGGAACTCAGCACCCCAGGACTAAACTAAGGAGAGCCACAATGCTGATTCTAACCCGCCGCGTAGGCGAAACCCTCATGGTTGGTGACGATGTCACTGTTACTGTGCTTGGTGTAAAAGGCAATCAGGTACGTATCGGTGTCAATGCGCCCAAGGATGTCTCCGTTCATCGCGAAGAGATCTACCAGCGTATTCAACGCGAAAAGTCACAAGAATCTGATCAGGAATAAGTTTTTCCAAATATTCCTTTTCTTTTGAAAATCAGTCTTGTAACATACGCGCCGTTGTTGACGAGGTGAGTTGGCCGAGTGGCTGAAGGCGCGCCCCTGCTAAGGGCGTATACCGCAAGGTATCGAGGGTTCGAATCCCTCACTCACCGCCATTGTGCGCCCGTAGCTCAGCTGGATAGAGTACCTGGCTACGAACCAGGCGGTCAGAGGTTCGAATCCTCTCGGGCGCGCCATTACTCAATAATGCTTTAGAAAAACATGTGTGCGCCCGTAGCTCAGCTGGATAGAGTACCTGGCTACGAACCAGGCGGTCAGAGGTTCGAATCCTCTCGGGCGCGCCATCTTTTCTTCCCCATCGGTATGCGCCCGTAGCTCAGCTGGATAGAGTACCTGGCTACGAACCAGGCGGTCAGAGGTTCGAATCCTCTCGGGCGCGCCATCCGTTTTTTACCCCTTCCCGATCAAACCGGTTACCCGGCCCGAATCACAGATTCCGGAACAGTCATGAAATTCATTGCCAAGCTTTTTCCCGAGATTACGATCAAGAGCCGTCCGGTACGCCGTCGCTTGATTCAGCGTCTGCAAACCAACTTGCAAATCCTGCTTCAGCGTGTGGATGAACGCGTCAAGGTCAGTGGTCATTGGGACAAGGTGGAGATCAGCTTTCCGGGTCTGGATACCGAGTTGAGTGCGCGTCTGGTTGATGAGATGCAGCGAGTGCCAGGCATTCAATCGATCGTGGAGGTGCAGGAGTATCCTCTTGAAGACTTCGATCAGGTCTTCCAGCTGACCCGTGAAGCCTATGCTGAGCGTCTGCGCGGCAAGACCTTCAAGGTGCGTGTGCGGCGCAGTGGCGATCACGACTTTACTTCAGTTGAGCTCGAACGCTATGTCGGTGGCGGGTTGCGTCAGCACACCGAAGCGGCGGGAGTTGATGTGCGCAACCCTGAAGTCTGGGTGGACCTGGAAGTGCGTAACCAGACACTGTTTGTGGTCACGGCTATTCATCAGGGGCTTGGCGGCTATCCACTGGGGACCCAAGAAGATGTGTTGTCACTCATCTCAGGCGGCTTTGATTCGGTGGTGGCGTCCTACATGACCATGCGTCGTGGCAGCAAAACACACTTCCTGTTTTTCAATCTAGGTGGTTATGCACACGAAATCGGCGTCAAGCAGGTAGCGCTGTATCTGTGGAAGCGCTATGGCGCATCGGCACGGGTCAAGTTCATCACGGTTCCGTTCGAGGAAGTGGTGGGGGAGATTCTGCAATCCGTACATCATTCGCACATGGGTGTTGTCCTGAAGCGTATGATGATGCGTGCAGCCGACCAAGTGGCGGACCGGATGGAGCTTAACGCTATCGTGACTGGTGAAAGCGTGGCACAAGTTTCCAGTCAAACGCTGCCGAATCTGCGCCTCATTGATGAAAGCTGTGAGCACCTGGTGTTGCGCCCCTTAATCACAATGGATAAGCCCGACATCATCGAGATTACCCGCAGGATTGGTGCTTTTGAGTTTGCCAGCGCGATGCCGGAATACTGTGGCGTCATTTCCGATAAGCCAACCACTCATGCCAGGCGGGACCGGGTTGAGCGGGAAGAGTCCGGGTTTGATTACGAGACGCTGGATCGAGCGCTGGAACATACCGAAATGATCAGCATCGACGAAATAGTGGAAAACCGTGACATTAACGCCGAGATTGAGGCGATGACTCGGGTCGAACCGAGTCAGACGCTGGTTGATATCCGCCCTCCGCGCGAGCAGGAGCGCAAGCCGCTCAACATGCCGGGCTGTGATATTCGTATTATTCCTTTCTACAAGCTGGAAAGTGAATTCCCGAATCTGGAAACAGGTCGTGAGTACCTGTTGTATTGCGACAAGGGTGTAATGTCGCAGATGCATGCGCAGCACTTACGTGAACAAGGCCACAACAACGTCAAAGTCTACCGTCCAGCCACTCATTGAGTGGCTTCTTTCTGTATCCTGCTTGTAAATTAGCCAAAAGGCTAATAGGTATTGTTCCCCTAAACGTGACATAAAAAGCCCTATGTCGACATTATTGTCGCGCCAGGTGCTATAAAGGTCTGTTTATGTAAAAAAATTACAGATTGTCGACAATCTTGCAATGGCCCCCGGGGTCTGAGTTAGAATAGCGAGGGTTGATTGTGCATGCGTACCTGATAGTCTGAGCGTTCAGGTGCATGCCGTCTGAACATCTGTCTGTCGTTCTGGCTCTGCTAACCCGGTGAGCCAGGCGCGGCCAAAAGCCGCCGGCAGGCCAAAGGGTTTCGAATTACAACAGGAGCACCCACAGATGGATAATCTGTTCTCGGAAGGCCTCACACTGATGGTCTTTGGCATGGGTTTCGTTTTTGTCTTTCTGACGTTGCTGGTCTTTATTACCGGCACAATGTCCCGGCTGGTAAGCCGTTATCTGCCAGAACCCGCCCCCAAAACAGTCAAGGCACGTCCTCAGGCTGCTGCCGGGGTTGCGGCTGGCAACAATGATGAGCTGATCGCGGTCCTCTCGGCGGCGGTACACAAGTACCGTTCCAAGTGAGCCGGGTCAAAGAACAAGAACTTCTGATAGATAAAGGCTAACTCATGTCCGACGTAAAAAAACCGCTAGGCATTACCGACGTCGTCCTGCGTGATGCGCATCAGTCTCTGTTTGCCACCCGCATGCGACTCGACGACATGCTTCCGATTGCCGAGAAGCTGGACAAGATTGGTTACTGGTCCCTCGAAAGCTGGGGCGGTGCAACCTTCGACTCCTGTATCCGTTATTTGGGTGAAGATCCCTGGACACGCATCCGCGAACTCAAGGCTGCCATGCCCAACACGCGTCAGCAGATGCTGCTGCGCGGTCAAAACCTGCTGGGTTACCGTCACTATGCCGATGACGTGGTTGACAGGTTTGTTGAGCGTGCCGCCACTAATGGCGTTGATGTGTTCCGTATCTTTGATGCGATGAATGACCCTCGCAACCTTGATCGTGCCATCAAGGCAGTCAAAAACTGCGGCAAGCATGCTCAAGGCACCATCTCCTACACGACCAGCCCGGTGCACACCATCGAGATGTGGGTTGATTACGCCAAGACTCTTGAAGATCTGGGTGCCGACTCCATCGCGATCAAGGACATGTCCGGTATCCTGACGCCGTACAACGCCTTTGACCTGATCTCCCGCCTCAAGGCTCAGACCGGCCTTGAAGTGCAGTTCCACGCGCATGCGACAGCCGGCCTGTCCGACATGACCATTCTCAAGGCGGTTGAGGCGGGTGTTGACCGTGTTGATACGGCAATCTCCTCCATGTCCATGACCTATGGTCATACTGCGACCGAATCTGTAGTGGCAGCTTTTGCGGGTACGGATCGTGATACCGGTCTGGATCTGTTGGCGCTGGAAGAAATTGCGGCCTATTTCCGTGAAGTGCGGAAGAAGTATGCCAAGTTTGAAGGTTCGCTGCGGGGTACCGATTCCCGCATTCTGGTAGCTCAGGTACCGGGTGGCATGCTGACCAACATGGAAAGCCAGCTCAAGGAGCAGGGTGCAGCAGACAAGTTTGACGAAGTACTGGCCGAAATCCCGCGTGTGCGTGAAGACCTCGGCTACATCCCGCTGGTGACCCCGACCTCCCAGATCGTGGGGACTCAGGCGGTGATCAACGTGCTCATGGGTGAGCGCTACAAGACCATCTCCAAGGAAGTTCAGGGAATTCTGAAAGGTGAGTATGGCTCAGCGCCGGCGCCCTACAATGCTGAACTGCAGGCGCGTGTGCTCGATGGCAAGGAAGCAATCACCTGCCGTCCGGCTGATATGCTTGAGTCGGAAATGGACAAGCTGACTACCGAACTGAAGCAGATTGCGACTGACAAGGAGATCAAGCTGGAGCAGGGCGAGCACGAAATTGACGATGTACTCACCTATGCACTGTTCCCTCAGATCGGCCTGAAATTCCTTGAAAATCGCGGCAACCCTGACGCCTTTGAACCTGTACCTACGCTTGAGGACGCACAACCCATGGCAGCCAAGAAAAACAACGGTCCCGAAGTCTACACCATCAATGTTAATGGCCAGAACTACGTGGTTCAGGTGAGTGAGGGGGGGGATATCTCCTCCGTATCCTCAGCCCCGGCGGCGGCTGCAGCACCTGCAGCCGGCTCTGGTGAGCCGGTACCTGCACCGCTGGCGGGTAACATCTGGAAAGTACAGGTTTCCGCGGGTCAGGCGGTTCAGGAGGGCGATGTGCTGGTGATCCTTGAAGCGATGAAGATGGAAACCGAAGTGCGTGCCGCGCGTGCGGGTACCGTTGTGTCGGTTGATGTCAAAGAGGGTGATGCCGTTCAGGTCGGTGACTCCCTGCTGACACTGGCCTGAGGGACAGAGGCATGGAAAACCTACTCGAACTTTGGCGGGCCTCAGGGGTATACAACATCTCCGTCGGTCAGCTGACAATGATTTTGGTCGGCTTGGGGCTGCTCTTTCTTGCCATCCGCAAGAATTTTGAGCCGCTCCTGCTGGTTCCGATCGGTTTCGGCGGTATTCTGGCGAACATCCCCGAAGCCGGTATGGCATTCTCTGCGGTTGAAAATGCAATTCATTTTGCCAAGCCGCAGGTTCTGAACGAGCTGGCGTCAATTCTGGGTGTGGCAGCGAGTGATCCCCATGCGATTACAGAGGCTTATCACTCTTCCAACGCCAGTACTCACGCGGCTGCGAGCCTGGTTGCTCAGGATGCGGGCTATAACAATGGCATGCTGTACAACTTTTACACCATTGCAATCGCTTCAGGTGCAGCACCGCTGCTGATTTTCATGGGTGTGGGGGCAATGACCGACTTCGGCCCGCTGTTGGCCAACCCGCGGACACTGTTCTTGGGTGCCGCTGCGCAGTTTGGTATCTTTGCGACCGTACTGGGTGCTGTAGCACTGAGCGCATTCGGTATCATGGACTTCAGCATTCAGGATGCGGCTGCCATCGGTATCATTGGTGGCGCGGATGGCCCCACGGCAATCTATGTTGCCAGTATGTTGTCGCCGCATCTGCTGGGGGCGATTGCAGTGGCGGCCTACTCCTATATGGCGCTGGTACCGATGATTCAGCCGCCGATCATGCGTGCACTCACCACTGAGGCCGAGCGCAAGATCAGCATGAGCCAGCTGCGTCATGTATCGAAGACAGAGAAAATTCTGTTTCCGATTCTGCTGCTTGTTCTGGTTGCCTTGCTGCTGCCGGATGCGGCACCGCTGCTGGGGATGTTCTGCTTCGGTAACCTGATGCGTGAGTGCGGTGTGGTGGATCGCCTGAGCGACACCGCCCAGAATGCGCTGATCAACATCGTCACCATCTTCCTTGGTCTGTCAGTTGGCTCCAAGCTGTCCGCTGACAAGTTCCTGGATGTGCAGACGCTGGGTATTCTGGTGCTGGGTATTGTCGCCTTCGGCATCGGTACCGCGACCGGTGTCCTGATGGCCAAGCTGATGAACAAGCTGCAGGGTGGTAACGCCATCAATCCGCTGATCGGTTCAGCCGGTGTTTCGGCAGTACCGATGGCGGCACGCGTTTCCAACAAGCTCGGGCTTGAAGCCAATCCGCAGAACTTCCTGCTGATGCATGCCATGGGCCCCAACGTGGCCGGCGTAATCGGTTCGGCGGTTGCGGCGGGTGTGATGATCAAGTTTGTCGGTTGAGTCCGATAAGCGAGTACGAAAAAGGCTGCCTCAATGGCAGCCTTTTTCGTTTGAGCGGGCAGGGAATGTACCAAATGTTGTATCAGCCTTCTGAAAATCCGGCCAGTACTTCCAGATGTGCCTGTACACTGAAGGCCAGCGGTACCGGGTTATATCCACCCTCAAGTACAGACACGATACGTCCCTGACAGTGCCGGTCGGCAAATGCCTTGATCTTCTGAGTCACCCAGCGGTAATCCTCTTCGTCCAGATTCAGGTCGGCCATCGGGTCTTCTTTATGTGCGTCAAAGCCTGCCGAGATGAAGATCATGTCGGGCTTGTGCGCCTCCAGTGCCGGCAGCCAGCACTTTTCAATGGCATCATGAAACAGGCTCGGATCGCTGTGAGCCGGTATTGGGCAGTTGATGATGTTGGGTCGATCGATTTCGTGATAGCGCTCCGGATAGTAGGGGTGCTGGAATGTCGAGCAGACCAGTACTTCCGGGCGATCCTTGAAGATGTCGACGGTGCCGTTGCAGTGGTGTACGTCGAAGTCGAGAATGGCCACCCGCTCTATGCCCGGCTGCTGCAGTGCATGGGCCGCGCCGATGGCAACGTTGTTATACAGGCAGAAGCCCATCGCAAGATTATATTCGGCGTGGTGGCCGGGTGGGCGTACCGCACAGAAAGCGTTTTCAGCCTTTCCACTGAGTACGCGGTTGGTTGCGAGGATAACGCCGCCAGCAGCCAGACTTGCCGCTTTCAGGGAGTCCGGGCACAGGGCAGTATCGTCATCGGTATAGACCACGCCCGAGTTCGGCACTTTCATTTCCAGTCGCTTCTGATGCAGGCGGTGGTGTGCGAGCAATATCTGCTCTTCGGTTACCTCAACGGCGGTCAGCTGATCCAGTTGGTCGAGCAGTCCGGTGCGTTGCAGCACCTTGTTAATGGCAACCAGCCGCACGGGGCTCTCCGGATGTTCCGGTCCCATATTGTGCAGCATGCAGTCCTTGTGGGTGATAAATGCTGTTGTCATGGCCTTAGCATACTCCTCTACTGTCAACATTCTAGAGGAAAAGGTGGTATGAGAGGCTTAGGCCTTGGTCTTAATACCGTCTTTATCATACGGTTAACCCAACTATTGATCGATGTCATGCCACCCCGTCATCAGGTTCATTATAGTGTCCCCACAGCATAGAACTGTCTTCTGCACCGAGTGTTCTCACCCAACGCTCGGTGTTTTTTTATCCCTCTCTTGTTTGCGTGAATACTTCTTGCCTTTGGCCTGGCCCTGTATACTCGGTGCTGATTGCCGGCCCTCATGTGTCGGTACACAGAGTTCGGCATAGGGTGGACAGGCCAAGGTGGCTTCACGCAAGGTAGATTACTCCGACAAGAATGTTTTGCTGATCGACAGCAGCGGCAACCTGCGTTCTACGATCTACTACATGCTGCGTGAACTAGGTGTAAAAAACCTGAAGGCGACCACTGTAAACGAGAAGGTGTTGCAGCTGATCGAGGAAGAGCAGTTCGATATTATCCTGCTCGGCCATAACAGCAGCGATGCAGTGACCGGCATGCAGTTGCTGGAGGAGGCTCGTTTCCGCGGCTATATCCGTCCCACAGCCGGCTGGATCTTCATGACCAGTGATGCCTCACAGGAGGTGGTGCTTCACGCCATCGACAGTCGGCCTGATGACCTGCTCACGCGCCCTTTTTCCATTGATGAACTCAAGAATCGTCTCGATCAGCTGGTGCTGCGTAAGCAGGTTCTGAGGCCAGTGGAGCAGTCGATAGAAGTGGGCGACCTTGAAGGTGCAGTGTTTGCCTGCGATGACATTCCCCGGCACGACCCCAACATCGACTATGCACGTCGCATCAAGGCAAGCCTGTTGATCCAGTTGGGTCGCGCTGATGAGGCCTATGAGGTACTTGAACCCATCTTCTGGCAGGACCCGGACAAGGACACGGGTCTGTGTATGGCGCAGGCATTGATCGGGATGCAGCGCCTGAATGAAGCAGGAGACCTGCTCGATAGTCTGATTGAGAATTACCCGTTGCTGATCGCGGCGTATGACCTGCGTGCTCAAGTGCATGAGAAAAGTGGTGACCTGGAGCAGGCGCGGGAGACGCTCAAGGTGGCAACCGCCAAGGCTCCGCTGGGTATTCCTCGGCAGATGGAGCTGGGCCGGGTTGCGACCCAGACCCGTGTGCTCGAGCTTGCCGAGGGTGCTTACCGCAAGTCGATTGTGCTGGGTCGGCGCAGCTGCTACCGCTCACCGGAACCCTACCTGCGGCTGGCGAACATCAGACGGCTCGAAATGAAAAGTGCAGATTCGCGTCGCCAGATAGAGCTGCGCAATGATCTGGACGCTATTCTGAACAACGCCGAATACAACTTTTCCAAGGACCCGGCTCTGAAGGTCAGAACAGCGCTGTTGCGAGCTCAGGCCAGCGAAGACATGGGAGAGCAGGATGAGGCCCGGCGCTTGAGTGAAGAAGCCCAACGCCGCAACGCCGCCCTCAGTCAGTCTTTGCAGCTTGAGCGAGAACGCTTAAGCCTGTCGGGCGACCCGGTGCCGGTATTGGAGCCGGAACCAGAGCATGATTCGGCCAGAGAGGCGCCGCGCCAGGTACGTCGCGATCCGGACATGAGCGACAAGGTCAATCGGCTTGGGGTCAAACACTACCTGGCCGGCAAGGGCTCTCAGGCGATTCGCTATTTTGGTCTTGCCATTGAATATGATCCCGGCAATGTGCCGGCCCTGCTTAATCTGGCACAGATGTTTCTTGAAGCCGCGCGGGATCAGGAAGCCAAGCGGGACGAGCGTCTCAAGATGGTGGATCGCTACCTGCGTCTGACAGACCGCCTGCCACTTGAGGCAGTGGAAAAACTGCGTCAGAGTCAATTGAAAACCTTCCGTCGCATGCCGTTGTCCGAACTGCCGGAAGGCTCTCTTGGGGTGCTGCTGCGCTAGTCTGTCTGATCGAGTGACATCAGAAATATGCGGGCACTTTGCTGCAGCGCCTGTTGCTGCTCTTCATCCATGTTTCGTAGCTGTCCGTAGGTCAGTCCAAGTCGCGGATTCTGGCTCAGCAATGACGCATGCCGTGCCATGAAGTCCCAATACAGATAGTTGAACGGACAGGCATCGGGTCCCGTCCTGCGGCGCACGTCATAGCGACAGTGCTTGCAGTAATTCGACATGCGGTTGATGTAGGCACCGCTGGCAGCATAGGGCTTGCTGGCCATCTCGCCACCGTCCGCAAACAGTACCATGCCCAGCACGTTCGGCAGCTCAACCCACTCGTATGCATCGGCATAGACTTCCAGATACCAGCGGCTGACCTGCTCCGGGTCGAGCCCGGCCAGCAAGGAAAAATTGCCGATCACCATCAGGCGCTGAATATGGTGTGCATAGGCGTAGTCACGCGTTTGTGAAATGCACTGCTGCAGACAGTTCAATTCGGTGTCGGCACTCCAGAAAAACGCAGGCAGCGAGCGATGGGCATTCAGGTAATTGCGGCTGGCGTATTCGGGCATATGCAGCCAGTACAGGCCACGGACATATTCACGCCAACCCAGAATCTGGCGAATGAAACCTTCCACGGCATTCAAGGGAGCCTGCCCTTTTTGCCACCGCTCCTGCGCCGCCTGAATGACTTCCAGTGGATGGAGCAGCCCCAGGTTGATGCTGGTGCTGAGCAAAGAGTGGTGCAGCCAGGGTTCGTCCTGACGCATGGCATCCTGGTAGTCGCCAAACAGGGGGAGTGAATTAACCAGAAAATGTGACAGCTGCAGCAGGGCCTGTTCCCGTGTGACGGCATGGTTGAACGATTCAAGGGACCCGAAGTGCTGCCCGAACCGACTTTCAACAAGCCTGACGACATCCAGCGTGATCTCATCAGGAATGAACCGAGGCTGTGTCGGCATGACCCTATTGGCCGGCAGCGGCCTGCGGTTTTCCCGGTCAAAATTCCATTGGCCGCCAGCAGGTTGGCCCTGTTCCATCAAAATGCCGTATTCCTGGCGTAACTGACGATAGAAGTACTCCATTCGCAGCTGCTTGCGACCCTGTGCCCAGTGCCGGAATTTGGCATGGCTGCAGAGAAAACGATCATCTTCACGAATCTCAACCTGCCATTGCGGGTGTTGCTGCTGCCAATGTTTGAACTGATCCAGCAGGCGGTACTCGGCCGGCTCCGTCAGTACTACATGCCGGCAGCCTGAGCGTGCCAGTACGGATTCGATCTCGGTGAAAAAGCTGCCGCTGTTTTCGGGTGAGTCCAGTGTAACGTAGTGAACCTTGAAGCCCAGCCGGCGCAGCTGACGGGCAAAGTGACGCATGGCCGACAGCACCAGTACCAGCTTCTGCTTGTGATGATGCACATAAGTGGCTTCGGTGACCAACTCACACATCAGGATCAAATCCTGCTCGGGGTGCATGTCCCTGAGGCTGGAGATGTCCGGCGTCAATTGGTCGCCCAGAATCAGGCGCAGGCAGGGGGGAGACGACATGCATACCTCATCGACAATCATTAAGTCGTTAGGGTACGCAGCAGATACCCGGATGGATTCCGGGTACCTGCGGATTTCAAGTCAATCGTCTTCAGGAAGCTCGGCGCAGTACCGGGCTCAGCAGCAGGAAACAGTAAATGGCTGCCCCGAGTGCAACGGCCAGCAATGAAAGCCAGTCAGTGGTGGTCGCGACATAGCTGAGCTTTGACAGGGTAAGGGTTGGGGCCAACAGGGCCGCGCCGATGCCTGCAGCGGCACACAGCAGGTAAAGAAGGGCAGGCCTTGCTCCGCGCTTTTTCCAGCCTGACAGCTGGGTCAGTACCAGTGGTACCAGCAACAGTACCAGCAGCCACCAGTAAGGCTTTAGCGAGTAAAGAATGATCGTGATTATGCCTTCAAAAGTCATTGTCGCCCCCTACACCTGTCCGTTGAGCATAGCGTAATACGCCGGCTGCAGCATTTTTTCCTTCATTACCCACACTGCCCAGGACTCTTCGGTCGGGCTGATGAAGGGGAAGGATGGCATCAGTTCGCCGCCATAGCCGAACTCGGCCAGCACGGCACGGCCAATCGAGGTAATCAGCGGGCAGGAGGTGTAGCCGTCATACTTTGCCAGCAGGGGTTGTCCTGCCAGATAGGCCAGGATATTCGCCTCTGCTACGGGTGCCTGCTTTTTAACGCTGGCCGCTGTCTTGCCGAAGGGGGTACCGATAACGTCGCCGACGCCGAAAATCTCCGGGTAGCGGCGGTGTTGCAGACTGTACTGGTCTATCTCAAGCCATTGATTGGCCATGGGGCCTTCCTGCCAGGCCAGTTCACTCTGACGCACTGCATCCGGCGCACTCATGGGAGGAACAACATGGATGAAGTCATAGGATTCACGTTCGGTCTGGCCATCTGCCGACGAGAACAGTGCCGTCTTGCTGCTCGCATCAATACCGACCAGAGTGCGTTGATTGTGGAGGGCAACCTGTTGCTCCTGCCAGCGGTTAAGCACGAAGTCGTTGTATACCGGTACTGAAAACACGCGATTCTGATATGGAGTAAAGAAATCCACCTGGAACTGGTCACGCTTGCCGGACTCTTCCAGTCGTGACAGGGTCGTAAAGGTCATTTTCAGGGGGGCGCCAGCACACTTCAGGGCTGTATCGCAGAGGGTGAAAATGGCGCGACCCGAACCTTGCTCGATCAGTGATTCGATCTGGGCGCTGGTGGCGCTGGCGGCAGCGGGGCTGGCGTAGACGCTGCCGATACCGTTGTGGCCGATCAGGTCGGTGTTCATGCCTTCAATATCGGTGTAGTTCAGCTGACAACCAGTGGCGATCACCAGCAGGTCATATTCCAGTGTCTGGCCATCTGTCAGTTTGACCTTGCGCTGGTCCGGCATG
>Ga0209345_10002775_pt1 | contig 18848 bp, 14 predicted proteins | sample Cruoilmetagenom7_FD_187294 | JGI IMG/M metagenome (GOLD analysis project Ga0209345, IMG submission 187294) | Oil polluted marine microbial communities from Coal Oil Point, Santa Barbara, California, USA - Sample 7 (SPAdes) (version 2) | ecosystem: Environmental > Aquatic > Marine > Oil seeps ...
GGAAGATAGTAAAAAAAATGCTGCCGTTTTTGGGCACATGGCCTTTCTTGCGAATAGCTTCGGGGTCGATCCGCAGCCTTGCCCCGTCCTCGAACGCTCCGAACGAGTTGTAGGCTTGGTTTGCCAAAATGTTTCGATCCGCCAGAAACAGAATGCGTGGGCGGCGAGTTGGTTTGCGCCCAAGGTTCCATTTGGCATGGAACAGCTTCCAGCACAATTGAAACGCTATGCCAGTCTTGCCTGTACCTGTGGCGAGGGTTAGCAGGATGCGGTCCTTACCCTCTGCAATAGCCTCCAGCGTCGCTGTGATGGCGTTGTGCTGGTAGTAACGTGGCTGCCACTTGCCGCCACCTGTCTCAAATGGCACTTCGCCGAAATGATCGCGCCAGATGTTTTGTTTGGCGTGGATGCGGTTCCACAGTTCATCCGGTGATGGAGGACCGCTTACCTCTCGCTCGCCCCCATGCATATCCACCTCATACCAAGTCAGTCCGTTGCTGGCATAGGCGAACCGAGTGTTCAGGCGAGTGGCATATTCCTTGGCTTGGGCTACCCCCTCGGCGGTGTCAACGCCTGCGCGCTTGGCCTCGATCACGGCAAGCTTCTGGTCGCGGTAAAGCAGCACGTAATCCGAGGCCATTGCAGTGGCCCTTTTGCCACCTGACTGTATGCGGCCCGGCGCGATTACCTCGCGGCGGATATGACTGCCCGCCACCACATTCCAGCCAATGGCCTTTAGGGCGGGGTCTATGCGGTTGGCGCGGGTGTCGGCCTCTGTTTCTTTCATTACCATGGGGCGAGCCTAAATCAGGTCAGCTCGCCTGCAAAGGCTTTTTGCAGGAGGGATTGGCGAAGGTCGTCAATGTCGGTGAATTTTTGCCGGTAATTGGATTCCAGTTCTTTCACAAGACTGAGTAAATCGTCTAACTTCTTCACGGCGTTTCGCTGTGCTTCGAGGGATGGAAAAGGGAAATATTCCGTTTCGAATGTCTTCAAATTAATATTATCTTGCGCCGCGCCGTCACCCAATGCTTGAAGCCTTTTTTGAAAGAATTGAAGAAGGTATTCTACATATTTGCTCGACGTCTTAGACTTGTCCGGCACAAAACCAATTATACTATCTGGAAAACACGATTCAAAACATAGCACGCCAGTCTCTGCAATATTCGCGGCTATAGTTATACAGACAGTACCAACGGGCCAAAGCTTGCTCTGTGCCAGACCTTTTTCATTGTAGGATTGAGAATAAGTTTCGATTAGATGTTCGGAGTTGCGTACGTCGCCTGTCTGGATAAATGGATGATCTCCTCCATAAAGCGACTTATCATTTCTTGGACGATGCTTTGACTTGCCCCGACCAAACTCCAAAGCCACCTTCTTCAGAAGATGTTGGTTTTCCGGATTATTAAAGCCTTCAAACACTCCCAGTAATCCACTCTCAAACAACTCCCGTGCGTTTTGGAGGTTAGCCTCTGCGTGGTCGCGGGCGCGGGTTAGGCCGTCAAACGCCGCATCCAAAAACTCAACAATCCGCTTTTGCTCGTCTTGGGGTGGGAGGGGGATATTAATCTTGCCGAGATTCTTTCGGCTAATTCTTCTGCGAGTAGTACCCGAGCAAACGTCATCAACTTCACGCAGATAAGTTCGTGATTGTGAATAATAAATGAAAAAGCTTCGGTTCAGGCGTTCATCGTTCACTCTAACCACAGAACAATCTACCGCTGTAATCATTTTATCGCCCGTCTCGGGAATCTCACACGCTCGTCCAACCGGATCAGGTAGTCGCGAAATAAGACAGTCGCCCGGAAGAACTTCAAAACACTTCAAACGGCCAAAAGTTGCCTCGTCGATAAATCGTGCTTTATCGCGTCTATCCTTAAATACACCCTCTCCAACATTACCAGTTTGAATCAACCTAATCCCGTCAGGAGATTGGTCTTTTGACTCAATCCAGTTTCCGTCAGTGAATACATCGCAAACAGTCGATAGTTTAGCGTCCTCCCACCCCGCCTTCACAGCATCCCCCTGATCTTTTCCAGTATCTCAGCCGACTTAGCATCCCTTGCCAGCATGTCGTCGATAATCTCGGCGGGGGCGCGCAGGGGGGCTTCTTCGGGGGTGTTGGGGTTTTTCACTGACAGGTCATAGGTTTCGGTATCCAGGTCAGCGGCTTTGACCAGCCAAGCCTGATCGTCCAAGGCGAAGGTTTTCTGCATCTCCACAAACTCGGTCAAATCAGCGTCGTTCAGCGGGTTGGTTTTGCCCATATTGCGGCCCGGATCGAGTTGGTAATACCAGATGTCCTGCGTCTTGCGGCCCTTTTCAAAGAACAGTACCACAGTTTTAACGCCCGCGCCCAGAAACGTGCCGCTCGGACAATCGAGGATGGTGTGCAGGTGGCACATATCCAACAGCTCCTTACGCAGGGCGACGGATGCGTTGTCGGAGTTGCTAAGAAACGTGTTCTTGATAACAATCGCCGCGCGCCCACCCGCCTTCAGACTCTCGATGAAATGTTGCAGGAACATATAAGCGGATTCCGAGGTTTTGATCGGGAAGTTCGCTTGCAGTTGTTTGTTTTTGTTGGATCCAAACGGCGGGTTGGCAAGGATGATGTTATAGCGATCCTTTTCCTCGAAATCCGCAATGCGGTCGGCAAGGGTGTCGGTGCGCAGGTAGTTGGGCGCGGCAATGCCATGCAGAATCATGTTCATCAGCCCGACGACGTAGGCAAGAGGCGCTTGCTCTTTTCCATAAAGGGTTTTCGATTGTAGGGTGCTTAGGTCGGTCGGTGATTGCACTTTGGGGTTCAGGTATTCAAACGCCTCACACAGGAAGCCCGCTGAACCCGCTGCGCCGTCGTATATGGTTTCACCCAGTTGCGGGTCGATCACCTTGATCATGGCGCGGATGAGCGGGCGTGGCGTGTAATACTGCCCGCCATTCTTGCCCGCGTTACCCATGTTCTTGATGCGGGTTTCATAGAGGTCGGAAAGTTCGTGCTTTTGTTCCTGACTTCCGAAATTCAACTCGTCAATAGCGTCCAGCGCATCCCGAAGCATATAGCCGTTGTCAAACTTGTTGCGAACTTCGCCAAAGATTTCACCAATCTTGTATTCGATGGTATCCGCACCGGGGGCCGTTTGTTTGAAGTTGCGAAGGTAGGGCATCAGTTTGGTGTTCACAAACTCGATCAGATCCTCGCCGATCAGCATATGATCTCTGTTTTTCGGGGCCGCCCAGGTGGACCACCGGAATTCTGGTGTGAAGAGGTATTCGTAATGCGTGCCGTCTAGTTTTGCCTCAATCGCCCGATCCGCTTCCTGATCGTCGAGATATTTCAGGAACAGCATCCAGGAGGATTGTTCGGCGTAATCCAGTTCCGAGTTGCAGCCCGGCTCCTGAAACATGATGTTGTCGAGGTTTTTGAAGGTTTGTTCGAACATGTTGTCCCTGAAAATTATATGATCTGGGCGCGTTGGCGCAGTTGGGGGAATAGTTACGCACATGGGGTTGGAACAACAAGGGCAAGGTTAAGCGGGTGTTCGAACAAAACAATTTATATCACTTACAGAAGGAACCCCTCCGCGCCCGCAATCAATAAGTGAACTTAATAATCTAATCGTATTCGATTTGGTGCTACAGTTTTTAAATCCAACGACTTAACCCCTGCTCTCTCAACCGATAAAGATTGACCAAATCTGTTTTGTCGACTTCTATCTCATTCAGGATTTTTATCGAGAACAGGAAACGATATTGTGACCATACTATTACAAGACATTTGGCCCATAAATAATCCTGAAGAATATAAAGTGCATTTCGCTCGTTGGAACAGACACTCACAACCTTTGGAAGTTATGGCGCGTAGTTCGGAAGAATGGCAAGGATGGCAAGAATACAGGCCAGGTAGAAATGATTTTAACCGAGATTACATTTTTTCACTGGCCCAATTTTATCATGAAACAGACGTTTGGATGTTTGGCGGTGTTTTTCGCGTTTTGGAGCGTTATCCGGATAGGTACACGGTTGAAATGACAGATATTGGACATCAATTTCATGGGCGCTTAAAACTCTATTCACCTTACAGGGGGAGAACAACGCGAAAAATGATGGAAAAGCATTATCAAGACTTCCAAGTAAAAGAAATCTTGCAAGAGCCATATTCTGGGCGAAGTTTCTCTGGTTATGACGAAATCGATCTTTCGTTCGATGAACTAGAAACTCTGATTAGAAATGATCGGCCTGACTGGAAGGGGCCACTTGAAAATATCAAAGGTGTATACCTAATAACCGATACTCACACTTCGCGGATATATGTGGGTTCAGCTTACGGTGATGACGGTATCTGGTCGCGTTTGTCCACGTACATCGAAAATGGTCACGGCGGAAACGTGGAGCTTCGCAACCTCGTGAATGAGAATGGTTTAAAATATTGTCTTGAGCACTTTCGTTTTGCTTTGTTAGAGGATCATCGACCTAGAACACCGGATGATGTTATAATCGCACGAGAAACATACTGGAAACGAATTCTTCTGTCCCGTGGTGTCGATGGCTTGAATAGGAACTAAGTAGTTCAGTAAAAGTAAGAAGCAAGTTTAATTATATTACAGCAATAATAGGTGTAAATCCTTCACGCTAAACCAACGTCAAACCCGATTATTCCAACAATTGACAACCATCAGGCAAATAGCAGGAACCAAAAACACGATCGTAGCTTCGAGCATGGACGGCAGCTGCCGGCCCTTAGCAGTCATTCACCAGCAAGACAGATTCCGCATTGCGGCTCACGAAAGCGGCCATTCAAGTAACTGTCGGCAATTTATTCACTATGTATGGAGCCTCTGCGGACAATGCGGTCGTTCATCGAAAGGATATTTGGGGGGGAAGGCGTGGGGCATGGCTAGGGTTTCTGGCTTATCGAAACTCGCAAGGAGTGGAGCATAAGGCAAACAGGTTGAGCTGGTTCAAGTCTTCCGAGAAAATCGAAAACCGATATCACGTGCGCGTCGCTCACTAGGAACGGACCTGTTTTTACCTGGTTGACAAAGTTTTGAACTCCACCTAACACTTGTTAGGTGGAGGGGTGTAAAAAATTATGCCTACGGTTAAATCAAGAACTGAAAGTACCAGAGTTGGTCGTGACGGCATATTAAATGCAGCCGCGATGCTGTTCCGCCAAAAGGGATATGCGGGGGTTTCTTTACGCTTGATCGCAGCGGAGGTTGGCATAAAGGCCGCCAGTATTTACTATCACTTTGCATCAAAGGACGCGGTCGTTGTTGAAATTCTCGATGCAGGAATTCTTGCAGTGCATCAAGAGGTTCAGACATCTTTGCTGAAATTGCCTCAAAACGCTTCGCCCAGCGATATCCTTCGGACAGGCATTCGAGGGCATCTGCGCGCGCTTCTAGAGCACGGTGATTATACGTCAGCAAACGTGCGGATATTTGGCCAAGCGCCAGAGGCCGTCCGTGTTGCCAGCCTGCCAGTGCGACAAGAATATGAAAAGCTGTGGGATGACATCCTCGAGAATTTGCAAGCCAAGAATTCTCTGCGGGCAGATCTAAATATCACGACCTTTCGTATGATGTTGATCGGGGCATTGAACGCCACGTTGGAGTGGTTTGACCCGCAGAAAGGCGGGATTGACGAACTCGCCGACAAATACACCGACGTTTTCCTTACCGGCATATTGGTCACAAACGGAGATGATAAATGAACCATCTGGAAAGTAGTATTGACCCGAGGTCACAGATTTTTGCGGATAATAAATCCCATGCAACGGAACAGATTGATACGTTGCGCTCACGCCTTGCAATCGCCACGGCTGGTGGAAGTAAAAGGCTCCGGCAACGTCACCGTGATCGTGGTAAATATCTGGTGCGCGACCGTATTGACCGTCTGGTAGACCCCGGAACGCCGTTTCTGGAGCTATCCTCTTTGGCGGCTTGGGGACAATATGACAACGCCGTGCCATCAGCCGGGATCGTGACCGGCATGGGCGTTGTGTCAGGCATCACGGTGATGATTATCGCTAATGACGCAACGGTTAAAGGTGGCAGTTTTTTCCATGAAACAGTAAAGAAGCACGCCCGTGCGCAGGAAATTGCCGCTGAAAACCGGATGCCGTGCCTTTATTTGGTTGATTGTGGTGGTGCATACCTACCGGAACAGGATCGTGTTTTTCCAGACCGCGATCATTTCGGTAATGCCTTCCATCGCCAATGCAATATGTCTGCCTCCGGGTTGCCGCAAATCTCGATTGTGTTTGGCGGTTGCACGGCGGGCGGGGCATATATTCCGGCCCTCTCGGATCAGGTGATCATGGTTGAGGGTAACGCCCGTATTCATCTTGGCGGACCTTCGATCGTCAAGATCGCAATTAATGAATCTGTTGACGGAGAAACCTTGGGTGGGGCCTCGATGCACACCCGCATATCCGGTGTGAACGACCATTTGGCGGCAGATGAGGATGAGGCGTTGGCGATGGCTCGGGTACTGGTGCGTGAGAGCAACTTTGAGCGAGCACCTTGCAAAGCCACCCCAGTATTGCCGCCCAAGCACGACCCAGCCGATCTAATTGGGGTGGTCAGTGCTGATCCTAAAATCCCTTATGACGTCCGAGAGGTCTATTCTCGTATTGTTGACGATAGTGCGCTGGCTGAATTCAAACCCGAGTGGGGCGAAAACATTATCTGCGGCACGGCCCGTATTCACGGGCAGGCCGTTGGAATTCTTGGCAATAACGGGGCGTTGATGTCTCAATCGGCACTGAAGGCCGCGCATTTCATTACGCTTTGCGACCAGCGCGGCATTCCATTGCTATTTTTGCATAACATAACCGGTTTTATGGTTGGCACAGAGGCTGAGCGAGAGGGTATTGCCAAGAACAGCGCCAAGATGGTGTACGCCCAGTCGATTGCTCGGGTTCCAAAAATCTCGATCATCATTGGTGGCAGCTATGGGGCCGGCAATTATGGCATGTGCGGGCGCGGCTTTCGGCCCCATTTTTTGTTTTCATGGCCGAGCGCAGTTCTGGCGACCATGTCAGCCGATATCGCCAGCAACGTCATGCTGGAGCTGCGTCGCACCAACGCAAAGGCGGCGACGCCGACACAAGAGGAACTCGACAAGATTGAGGCAACCGTCCGGGCGCAATATGGTGAACAAAGCGACCCTTATTACGCAACCTCACGCCTGTGGGACGATGGTATTATCGAGCCTGCCCAGACCCGTGATGTGCTGGGTCTTTGCCTGTCGGTGATTGCGACCACCCCCAAGAAAACCCAGTTTTCACCAGTTTATCGGATGTAGGATTTGACCATGAATGCAGCAAAATTCAAAACCCTGATATTGGAAATTGATGCGCGTGGTGTGGCTAATCTGGCGCTTAACCGGCCAGAGAAGCACAACGCTCTTAACCGTGAAATGATTGCAGAATTGCGTGTGGCGACTGCCCGGCTTGCCAGTGATGACAGCGTTCGTGTGGTTGTCCTTAGCGGCAATGGCAAAAGCTTTTGCGCGGGGGGCGATATTGGCTGGTTCAAGGACAATGTCGAATCCACCCGTGCCCAACGCGTTGCCGAAAGTAGCCAGTTGGCATTGATGCTAAACGATCTAAACGAGTTACCAAAGCCTCTTATAGGACGTATTCAGGGGGCAGCCTATGGCGGCGGCGTCGGGATGATCTCGGTTTGTGATATTGCGATAGGCGTTGATGAGGCGCGGTTTGGCTTGACCGAAGTGCGCCTCGGATTGATCCCCGCCAATATTTCGCCCCATGTGGTGAACCGGATTGGCGTGGCCAATTCTCGCGCCACCATGCTATCCGGTGCGCTTTTCGATGCGAACCGTGCGGTGGGTTACGGTTTGCTGAACGAGGTGACCTCGGCAGACGGGTTGGATACGCGAGTTGGCGAGGTCGTGGCCGATCATCTAGAGGCAGCACTTGGTGCAGTTGCGGAGACTAAACGCCTGATCGCATACGTTTCCACCCATGATATGGCCGACAACATGATCTATACCGCTGACCGTCTGGCTGATGCATGGGAGACCCCCGAGGGCGAAACCGGTATCAAGAGCTTTTTGCGCAAAACCTCGCCACCGTGGAGGTCTGGCAAATGAATATTCAGTCTGTCCTAATTGCCAACCGTGGTGAAATCGCCCTGCGTATCGTCAATGCCTGCCACAAAGTCGGCCTGCGTGCCGTGGCGGTATACTCTGACGCTGACCGTAACGCCCCGTTTGTTGAGGCCGCCGACATAGCCGTGCATATCGGCCCTTCCGAGGCGGCAAAGAGCTATTTGGACGGCGACAAGATCATCGCAGCAGCCAGACGTGCCGGAGCCGATGCCGTTCACCCCGGATACGGATTTTTGGCCGAAAACGCGACGTTTGCCTCTGATTGCATCGCGGCTGGCTTGGTGTTTGTTGGACCGTCACCGGAAAACATCCAGCTTATGGGCTCCAAAATTGCAGCTAAGGCGGCTGCGGTAGCGGCCAATGTGCCGGTTGTACCTGGTTATCATGGTGACGATCAATCAGATGCCATTCTGACAGCCGAGGCCGCCCTTATCGGTGTACCATTGCTGATTAAGGCCAGCGCAGGTGGTGGTGGCCGCGGGATGCGACTCATCGATGATCTGCAAAAGTTCTTGGCAGAGTTGGACCAAGCCCGACGCGAAGCAAAGGCGGCGTTTGGCGATGACAAGGTTTTGCTTGAACGTTTTGTCGCCACAGCCCGCCATATTGAAGTGCAGATATTGGCCGACCGCCACGGCAATGTGCGGCATTTATTTGAGCGGGACTGCTCGCTACAGCGCAACCATCAAAAAGTGATCGAGGAAGCGCCCGCGCCAAATCTCGCCCCCGAAATTCGCGAAAAATTGCTGGAAAGCGCTGTGCGTCTGTCCAAGGATATCGCCTATGACAGTGCCGGAACAATTGAATACCTGCTGGATGACAGCACCGGCAAGTTTTACTTTCTAGAGATGAACACCCGTCTTCAGGTCGAACATCCCGTTAGCGAATTTGTAACCGGAATTGATATTGTCGAGTGGCAATTGCGCTGCGCTGGTGGTGCGACCCTTCCGTTTTCCCAAGCAGATATTCCGTGCACTGGCTGGGCGATTGAAGCCCGCATCGCGGCAGAAGATCCAGCAAACAATTATGCTCCTGAAACTGGCATTATCGTTAACTATGTAGAACCAAAGTTTGACGGTCTTCGGGTTGATAGCGGTGTTCGGGCGGGGTGTGAAGTCAGCCCTTATTACGACTCGATGCTGGCGAAAATCATCAGCTTTGGCTCTGATCGAAAAACCGCTATTCGCAGATTGCGGCGTGGACTGGATGGGATGGAAATCACCGGTGTTGGCACAAATACCGAGTTTCTAAACGACTTGCTAACGTCGGATATGTTTGCAAGTGGGGCGCATTCCACCGCGTCTATTGGTGCGCTTTACCCCAATGGATGGGCCGCTCCGCCGCCGACGCCTCAAAGGTTAGCCGAGGCTGTGTTGGTACGGCAGCTATCCTTAGAGCCACCCCAAAGCCCATCGATATGGCAATCCTTAGGGGGCTGGCGTGTGACCGAACCCTCAGGCCGTGCGGGCGCCGCAATATACCATCTGGAGGATGTGCAAGTTCACATTGCCGGACGTAGGAGTACGTATACGATCACCCTTCCCGAGCACCCTACCATCCATCTGACGAACGTCGAACTTTTTGGCAAAACGTTGCGATATGAGCACGATGGTCTGCGCCACAGCCTCCAGGCGAGCGTTAACGGCAGCACGGTGACATTGCTTGGGGATGGCGGGCAGCATAACATTGATGTTCTTTCCCTAACCGAAGCGGCGCAAAACCAGAAAGCACAGCCCAAGAGTGAAGGGAACATCGTGGCAGCCCCGATGCCTAGCCTCGTTTCCGAAGTGTTGGTTAAGGTCGGCGATACGGTCACCGCAGGACAAGGTATTGTGATCGTCGAGGCCATGAAGTTGATGCAAACCCTGAACGCCCCATGCACCGGCATCATCCGAGAAATTCTGTGTAGCACCGGCGAGATCGTTGAGTCCGGTGCCGTTCTTTCCACTATCGAACCCGAGGAATAACCCATGACAAACAGCCCCTATTTCACCGAAGAGTTAGAGATGATCCGCGATCAGGTCCGTCGTTTCATAGAAACAGAGGTGGTGCCAAATGGTGAGGTATGGGAAGAAGAAGGCAAAGTCCCACGCGATATTTTTACCAAGATGGGCGCACTGGGCATGCTTGGTATGCGTTACCCTGAGGAATACGGCGGTGCAGATTTGGATACTTTAGCAAGCGTAGTGCTGGCCGAGGAATGTGGACGCTCTACTTTTGGCGGATTTTCGGCGGATTTGCTGGTGCACACTGACATGGCCAGCCCACATTTGGCGAACGTGGGCACGCCCGAACAACTTGAGCGCTGGATGCCAAGTATCACTAGCGGCGAGAAAATCTGTGCCGTCGCCGTTACCGAACCCGGAGCAGGTTCAGATGTTGCCGGTATGCGCACCCGCGCAGTGCGCGACGGTAATGGCTGGGTCATAAATGGAACCAAGATGTTCATCACCAACGGTGTTTACGGTGACATTTTCTTTGTAGCAGCCAAGACCGACCCCGAGGCTAAAGGATCACGCGGTATTACAATCTTTGTCATTGAAAAGGAGGCGGTCGGTTTTTCGGTAGGCAAGAAACTGAACAAGACCGGCTGGCTCTGTTCCGACACCGCTGAATTGGTGTTTGAAGATGTCCGCGTGACCGGAGATCATATATTGGGTGAGGTCAACAAAGGCTTTTACGCCATCATGAAGAACTTCCAGAATGAACGGACGGTCCTTGGTGCAATGGCGATGGGCGAGGCTGCGAAGGCGATTGAACTCACGCTTGAATACGTGAAAAACCGTCCTGCATTTGGGGGTGTTTTGTGGGATAAACAGGTGATCCGACAACGTCTTGCCCAACGCTCCGCTGAAGTGGAGGCTGGTCGTCAGCTTATTTATAACGCTGCCTGGAAGGACGCGCAGGGTATGGACTGCGTGAAAGAGGTCTCAATGGCGAAAGCATATTGCGGCGATCTGGTAAATAAGGTGCTTTATGACTGTGTGCAGTTCCACGGCGGCATGGGATATATGCGCGAAACGCCCGTTGAGCGCATGTCGAGAGACGCCCGCATTCAGGCCATTGGCGGCGGTGCTACCGAGGTGATGCTGGAAGAAATCGCGAAGCGTTTGTGACATGGAGCCTGAGATGACTGACACAATACAAACCAACCCGGAACCCGAGGCATGCTTGGCCTCGGGCACTCACGTTGACAGCAACGATCCTGTGATTGCCGAACTTGCCAAAAATGCTACGGATGGCTTGAAGGGTGACGTTGAAAAGGCCATCGCGCTTTATCTGGCGGTGCGCGACGGCGTGCCCTATACCCCCTATCGCCCCTACGCGATTGAACGGATGTTCCATGTCGGCACGTGTCTTGCGGACAATAAAGGCTGCTGTATGGAGAAATCTGCGTTGCTGGCGGCTTGTGCGCGTTCGGTAGGAATATCGGCACGAGTTGGCTATGCAGACGTAAAAAACCACCTCTCGACCCCTCGCTTGCTGGAGATGCTCGAAACCGACATTTTCCATTGGCATGGCTACACTGAGATGTGGTTGAACGGGCGCTGGGTGAAGGTAACGCCGGTGTTCGACAAAGTGTTATGCGATAAGATGGGCGTCGAGCCGCTTGAGTTTGACGGATTGGAGGACTCGATCTTTCAACCGCACAATTCCGAGGGGCAACCGCATATGGAATATTTGCTAGATCGCGGCAGCTTTTCCGATGTGCCGGTGACGCTGCTCATGTCCGAGTTGGCCAAATATTACCCAAAACTTGTGCGAGAGTGTGGGAGCGCGACCGATTTTCACAACGAGGCTGAGGGACACTCATAAGACGGCCACAAATGATTCCCTTTAACCGAATCCGGAAACTACCTCGCTTTGCCTTGCATAGATGAAAACACCGCCAGGTCATTGATTCACCTTGTGTCATCCTCCTTGAGTGAATGTCTGGCTTAGGGAAGTCAGGATCATTGCCTCGCAAGCGCAGCGAACGGCTGCAATCCGCCCAAACTTACCATTTCACCTTTGGGCTTAATCCGCTGATTCATTTCAAATTCTGTTCTAGATCATCGACGGGAATTGCCCAACATCTTAACAAAAGGGAAAAAAGCAGGCGTTTAATGCAGCCAGATAACTGATCGGGAAGTTTACTGAATTGATCTTAATTATTGCCAACTATTTCCCGATTCGAAGCTCCTCGCCAAACCACTGCTCCATCTCTTCCAATGACATGCCCGGGTCGAATGGAGCACGTTGCCTGCCGTTTGGCGACATTGAACCGTCCCCAGACCTGTGATCGACATACCGCTTGTCAGTCATCATCCCGAACAGCTTGGCCTTTCCTGTTATGGCTGCCACAGCCGCGCTGGGTTGGCCATTGTTCATCGCCAGTTGACGGGCTTCCTCGAATTCAGACAGGGCCTGTTCGACGCCGAACAAGGTTTGTCCCTCGGCCAACTTTTGCATCTCGTCGACCCTTGCTCCAACCTTGCGGTCCGCCAGAAGCCGCGAGGCTGACTGCCAGACGGTTTCGGGCTTGGTGGTCGCCGAAACGTCGTACGCCTGTCGGTAAGCTTCTGACGCGCTTCCAGTTTCGATGTACGCTTGAACAAACGCTTCTTGCTTGACTGTAAGTTCCATGCTGTTAACTCAACTGTTTGGCGACGAGGGTTGTAGCTTCAGTGAGCGGGCGCTGACGATCACCAAAACACATCTACGAAAAAAATAATCCGACCAAGTTTGCCGTGAAATTTCGCCGTGTTGTTACCCAACTGTTACCCAAAATGGAGTGCATCTTATTGTTATCATAATAATATGTTGAAAAATAAGATATTATACATAAACAGCAGCTGATTGGTAATCAGCAGGTTGCAGGTTCGAGTCCTGCAGGGGTCACCAGTTCGCCAACTTTCCGTTCTCCTAATACCTTGTAATGCTTGATAAATGCATCTCATATGGTGGATCAACATGCGGTTGGTATTAGTTTAGGCAGATGCTCAAGTTCCTCATTCTTTCAAAAAACGTGACAAATCCCGAAAGGTGGGAAATTGTGAACCAAGAAGGCGTTTTGGCAACTTGGCGCTATGCATCTATCGCTGGGATATCGCCTTGAAATTCAGTTGGGCGCGTTTGAAGCGCCAAACTAACTTTTTTGTTCACCTTTTATAGCATTTATTGCCGTGACTACTGCGCAACAAATCCGCCATCAATTGGTATGATTGATCCCGTCATAAACGACGCACGATCGGAGCACAGCCAGACCATGAGTTCCGCGACTTCTTCCGGTTGGCCGATGCGGCCGATCGGGTGCGTGGTGCCCATCATTTCCATGGTGAAATCCTCGGACAGGAAACTCTGCACCATGTCCGTTTCTATGCCACCTGGGCACACGGCATTTACCCGGACACCCTGTTTCGCGTATGCGAGCGCAGCGTTTTTAGTCAAACCCGTAACGGCGTGTTTGGAGGCAACATAAGGTGCAATACCGACAGAGCCGACCAAACCGGCGATCGACGCAACATTAACAATCGCACCGCCACCATTCTTGAGCATCTGTTCAATTTCCGCCTGCAAGCATAAGAAAGTGCCTCGTTGGTTTACTGCGATGACGCGATCAAAGTCTTCTTCTGTCTGTTCCGTAAGAGGTGCGGATTTCCCCAGAATACCGGCAATATTGCAGGCGCAATCGAGACGGCCAAACGTCTTCACCGTCTCGGCGACCAGAGCCTTAACGTCGGCGGATTGGCTGATATCGGATTTGACGAAAATAGCCTCACCGCCCGCTTTTTTGATCATCTCGGCGGTTTCTTCGCCACCTTTGACGTTCACGTCGGATACGACAACTTTTGCGCCCTCTTCAGCAAATTTCAGAGCGGTGGCGCGTCCGATACCGGCCGCTGCACCTGTGACCAAGGCGATTTTATCGTTAACAATTCCCATAACCTTCTCCTTTGAGTTAGCGTTAAAAAATGTCCCTACGATTCCTTCAGACAAGGCGTTCACTTTGCCTTAAATTGGTATTTGTACCCGCCCAGACCAATCTTTCCTGCTTCGCTGGTGACTGCACAAATAAAGCCCATGAACCCACCTGACGAACGGCCCTATGTCCGAATTTCGCCAGCTTCGCCCCAATGTGAAATACACCTGAGTCATTGTCAGCATGGGGTGAGTTCAGTTTAAGCGCGGGCCGGTTCATTGCATTGACCCAAATCAAAGAAATGCTGGTTTAAAGGGGAGTTTTAGGCTGAGCTAATACGATCAAAGTAAGGAAATTCTAACCGCTGAAAAATACAATCCCAACCTTCCGAAACTTAATGCAAACTATGCGCTAGTATCAGGCACAATCTGGATATTCTGGTGACGGGGCACTCAGTCAGGCTGTTGAAAGTAGCCGGAAGGTGACTCGGTTACGCTTACGGCCAATGGTATTTTTGTGATCGTTCGAAAGTTGGTGCCAAGCTTGGCAACCGATTAGCAACTGTCCTACCATTGCTCTCTTTGAACTTAATTCTGGGCGCTTGTATCGCCTAATTTCGGCGACAACCGCCAATATTTCATCGTTGCAATCACCCCAAAACCATCCCTAGCAACCCCACGGACGAAAGGCCTAAAAGCAGTAACAAAACGTAAAGACGGAAGGATGCGGGGTTTGTGGAAACGAATTTTTTTGAACCGATCCAAACTCCAAATCCAAGTAGCGGAAGCGCCGCAGCAACGCGAAATACGGTCTGGATTTCAAAAAGCCCTGTCGCGACCAATAATCCGCCCGTCCAAAGATCAGTGACAAAGAAATAGGCAATCATCGTAGCTCGCATGACGGCCGCCTGGATGCCCGATAGCATGAAGAAAAGGGCGAGCACCAGCCCGCTCAGGGCCGTCGCTCCGTTGACTACACCGGCCACAAAACCAACCAGAGCAAAAAGGATCAGCGGAGCCGGGTTTATACGCTCTCTAGAAAAGATCAGGATTAAGCTGGCGAGTAGAATGAATATCTGCACGCTCACGCGTATGGGGGCTTCCGGAAGCACGCCCAGCAAATAGACCCCGATCGGAGTTCCAAAAATGCCGGTCAATAAAAGCGTCGTCAGCAATCGCCAGTCGATGCTACTGAATATACCGCGCGCTTGTCCTGCAGATGCCAAAACTTCTAGCGCAATCGACAATGGTACAATCTGGACGGCTGGCATTTGGAGGATAAGTCCAGCCATCAGAACTGCCGAGAACCCGAAACCGGAATACCCGCGGATAAAAGCTGCGGCGAACACCACCAATGCAGCCCAAAGCAGTGGGTAGCCGGATAAACCGAGAGCACTTTCCAATTTGAGACCCCTCCTAGAATTCCGACACAATACGGAAAATGCTACTCGTTCATATATTACCCAATTAGTCTTAGTTTAGAGCATATTACGAACGAAATGTAGTCTCCTAATACGGGAGGGTGCCTCGGATTGGTCGGTCATGGTGAAAATGACTCTCGGTTTGAGGCGCGAGAAAGTGATAGCGAACGGAAATCTAGTTCGGCCAAATATCCCTGATCGAAGATGGCAAGGAGTTGCGTACATCCTGTATTTCACCTTCGCTTATCCGAGAGTTCAAAACAGCAAACACTGTATAGATGTCCTCTTCTCCCCGATATTCCGGATACTCTCGGATATCGGCGTCGATACGCGCGATGAAAGAATCCTTGTTGCGATCTTTCAGAGGTGTGTCAGACGGTCGCCAACCTTCGTAAAAAACGCCGCGAATGAGGATGGGAAACTGCGCTGACAATTGCGCGGCTTCGTTGTGACCAAGTAGGTCGCGCAGGTTTGTCAGTGTTGCACGGAGCAAATGGAACACCCCCCGCTGGTTGCTCCAATCGAGACGATCAGCCAGCTCGTTGATCCATTCATGTGTCAGTTGAACAGTGTGGTCGATGACTTCAAGGCCTTGTTTACTCATAACGATCTCCTTTCGATAATGGAAATATTCCCTCTGAACCACGGTCAAGGTATCACCTTTTTCTCCTTGATAGGTTGATCTCGGTCAACGTTCATATCCATTAGAGGTTGATTTAGATCATATCATTCTGACAAGATTAGTGGTTAATTCAACAAAGGTTGGCAGACCGACTCTGCTATGGGAGCGGGGTGGAATACTCGAATTTCGTGTTTAAGGTTTTCCACGTCCTCCACAAATTATAGGAGGAATACGCAATGTTTGGACTAAAAATAAATCGGCTGTTACCCTCAATTGCGGCGGCCGGAATAATGCTGGGCGGCGCAGTTTCAGCCGCCGACTTCACGGCCTGTCAGGTTACAGATACCGGCGGGATCGATGACAACAGCTTTAACCAAACTGCGTGGAAAGGTGTTCTGGACGCTCAGGAAAAACTGGGTATCGGCGGGCGCTTTCTGGAATCGCAGGCTGAAACGGATTACGAGGCGAACATCGTTTCGCTACTTGGTGGGCAATGTGATGTTATCATCACCGTTGGCTTCCTGCTGGGTGATGCAACTCAGGCGGCAGCCGAAGCCAATCCGGACCAGAAATTCTCGATCGTCGATTATGCTTACGATCCGACAATTCCAAACGTTCTAGGTCAGGTATATGCAACCGACGAAGCGGCATTTATGGCCGGTTATCTGTCTGCAGGTATGACTGAAACGGGAATTCTGGGCACATTTGGTGGCATCAACATTCCACCGGTAACGATCTTCATGGACGGGTTTGTGCACGGCGTTAATTATCACAACGCTCAAAAAGGTACGAGTGTTGTTGTGCTAGGCTGGGATGTCGATAGTCGCGAAGGTTTGTTCACGAACAACTTTGACTCGTTGGATGACGGACGGGCCTATGCGCAGAACCTCTATGATGAGGGTGCGGATATTGTTCTTCCGGTCGCCGGTCCTGTCGGGCTGGGTTCTGCGGCGCTTGCCGATGAACTTGGCGTGGACAAGCTGAAAATCATCGGCGTGGATGCGGACCTGTATCTGACCGACCCTGCAAAACAGCACGTCTATCTGACGTCGATCACAAAACGTATGGACGCGACCGTTCTGGGTGTGATCGAGGCTGCGATGGAAGGCACCTTTGAGGGCGGCGTTCTCGTCGGTACTCTCGCCAATGGCGGTGTTGATTTGGCGCCTTACCATGACATGGACGCGATGGTTTCCGATGAGCTGAAGCAGGAACTTGACGTTATCCGTCAGGGTATCGTTGACGGTTCAATCACTGTCGGCGGCTGATACGGCCTTTAATGAAAACTTTCCGCCGCCGTGGTTTAACACCTCGGCGGCGGGTTTATCCGGTCCGGTTTCAGGAGCAGCACCTTGGAAGTCGAATTACGCAATATCACCAAGCGCTTCGGAGAAGTCGTCGCCAATGACGGCGTGAACCTGACAATCCGCGCTGGTGAGGTATTAGGGCTTCTGGGCGAAAACGGCGCCGGAAAGTCTACTCTCATGAATGTCCTTAGTGGGCTTTATCGCGCGGATGAGGGGGAAATACTGGTCGACGGCAAGCCGGTGAATTTCCAAGGCCCCGGCGATTCAATTGCCGCTGGCATTGGCATGGTGCATCAGCATTTTATGTTGATCCCCGTTTTTACCGTCGCCGAAAACGTTATTCTGGGCGTCGAACCAACGGGCAAGCTCGACTTTCTGGATTTGAAGAAAGCCCGCGCACAGGTTCGCGAGATTAATGAAAAATACGGCCTAGAGGTTGATCCCGACGAGCTGATCGAAAACCTGCCTGTGGGCATTCAACAGCGCGTCGAAATTATCAAAGTTCTGTTCCGCTCGGCCGAAGTTATCATTTTTGACGAGCCCACGGCCGTGTTGACCCCACAAGAGGTCACCGAGTTTTTCGAGATCGTCAGAACCTTGCGCGACGCTGGCAAGGCGATTGTTTTCATCACCCACAAACTGCACGAAATTCTGGATATTTCCGACCGTATCAGCGTCTTGCGACGCGGGCAGATCGTCGGCGAAGGGGACCCGAAAACCACTACACAAACCGAATTAGCCGAAATGATGGTCGGCCGTCCCGTCAGTTTTGACGTTGTAAAAGAACCCTTTGATCCGGGCGAGGTTCTGCTGGAAATCGAGGACTTGACGGTTCTGCGAGAGAATGACGATGTCGCGGTTGATGGTATCGACTTGAAAATCCGCAGCGGCGAGGTTGTTGGTATCGCCGGCGTTCAGGGCAACGGCCAATCCGCGTTGATCGAGGCCCTGACCGGCCTAACCCGCGTTGCCGGTGGTTCCGTCAACTTCGAAGGTAAAGACATCACCCACGCTTCGACAAGGGCGCGCCATCGCATGGGCTTTGCACATATCCCCGAAGACCGGCATCGCTTGGGTATGATCAAGGATTTCACCATCGCCGAGAATATGGTCCTTGATACGTATTACGATGATCGTTTTTCAAAGAGGCGCGTGATGAACTGGCCAAAGGCGTTTGAAAACTCGGCGCGGGTTGCTGCGGATTATGATGTGCGTATGACCTCGGTTCACGACACAGCTGGCCATCTATCAGGTGGCAACCAGCAAAAGATGGTCGTTGCCCGCGAGTTGTCCCGCGAAACCAAGTTCTTAATCGCAGCGCAACCAACGCGTGGTCTTGATGTCGGGTCAATCGAATATATCCACAGCCGTATTATTAACGCCCGCGATACAGGTGACGGCGTTTTGTTTGTATCCTCGGAACTCGATGAAATCATGGCCCTTTCAGACCGGATC
>Ga0209345_10002776_pt1 | contig 18846 bp, 14 predicted proteins | sample Cruoilmetagenom7_FD_187294 | JGI IMG/M metagenome (GOLD analysis project Ga0209345, IMG submission 187294) | Oil polluted marine microbial communities from Coal Oil Point, Santa Barbara, California, USA - Sample 7 (SPAdes) (version 2) | ecosystem: Environmental > Aquatic > Marine > Oil seeps ...
TCCAGACGGGCTGGCCGGGCTGGCCTGCGAGGAGGATGTCGAATCGCGGTTGATCATACAAAATACTGATCGCTGGAATGTCGAACATGGCCCCTTTGCAGAAAAACGGTTTGGCGATTTGGGCGCTGCACCGTGGACATTGCTGGTGCAGGCAGCAGACCATTTTGTTCCTGCAATTGCCGCGTTGATCGAACCATTTCGTTTCATCCCCAATTGGCGGATCGATGATGTCATGGTCAGTTATGCCGCCGATCAGGGCGGGGTAGGGCCGCATTTTGACCAATATGATGTGTTTTTAATTCAGGGGCTGGGCCAGCGGCGCTGGCAAGTCGGCGCGATGTGCGATGAGGCGAGCGAATTATTGGCGCATGGTGATTTACGCCTGCTGGCAAATTTTGATGCAACAGATGAATGGATATTGGAGCCCGGCGATATTTTATATGTCCCGCCCGGCATCGCGCATAATGGCACCGCGATAGGCGATGATTGCATGACCTATTCGGTCGGTTTTCGCGCCCCTGCGCGCAGTGAATTGATCGGGCATTGGTGTGATGATTTGCTGGAAGGCATGGAGGATGATGATCGTTACCGTGATCCATCCCTGCAGCGCCAAGCCAACCCGGGCGAGCTTACGCAAGCGGCAATCACCAATTTGCACGCGATGGTAACCGAAAAAATGGCCGACCGCGCCGCATTTGCCCGTTGGTTCGGGCAATATACCACCACCGTAAAATATCCCGAAATTGATTGGCGGCCGGAAAACCCAATTGGCGTAAAAGAATTAAGGGCCGTGCTGCGCGATACAGATATTTTGTCCCGAAACCCCGCCAGTTGTTTTTCCTATATTCGCCAAGACGGGGACTGTGTTTTGTTGTTTGTCGATGGCGAATGTTTCGATTGTGCGGGGCCATTGGCTGTTTTGGCCCAGCTTTTGTGCGGGCAATCATGTGTCACAATTCGCCCTGAGATGAGCGGGTCTGATGATGTATTGGGGCTACTGGTGAAATTGCTGAACAAGGGCTGCCTGATGATCGGGCAGGACGATTAATGGCACTGGCGGCCAGCAAAGTGGGCTGGCGAAAATACTGGCGGGCTGATGCGACTTATTAGGAGTTTGCCGGTTAATGATTGCCCTTCTTAGTCTTTACCGCCCGATTTATGGCCAAACAGAAAGCGAATATGATGTCCCAAGAGAGCTTCGAGCTTGAATGCGACCGCCTCTCGCAAGTTGTTGATGATGTATTATTCGAACATTTGCGCTGGGCCAGAACCGAAGGCCCGATGCTGGCGCGACTGGTCGCGCTGGCCCATTCCTCGCTGGAAAGCCGGAGCGAATTTGAATTGACCGAAGAAGGGGCGACCAACGATATTAAACGCTTCATTCTAAAGGTGCATGGCAACCGGGTGATGGCATTTATCATTCGCCTTGATGGCCCGCGAGCACATTTGAGCATAGAAGCGATCGAGCGCAGCAAATTTCAGGTTCAGCCAGGCGATCCAATCACCATTGATTTTGAATTAGCGGACGAACGGTGGATGTTGGCCGCCATGCAGGAATTGTTTGGCCGCATCCAAGCCTAGGGGGCCAGTTCCCGCCATTGTCCGGGCGCCAATCCATCTAATGTCCACTCGCCAATGCTCCAGCGCACCAGCCTTAGCGTTGGATGCCCAATGGCGGCGGTCATCCGCCGCACTTGCCGGTTGCGTCCTTCGCGAATGGTCAGTTTGATCCAGCAATCGGGCACGGTTTTGCGAAATCGGACGGGCGGATTGCGGGGCCACAGGGCAGGGGCGGGAATGGCTTCAACCTGGGCAGGGCGGGTCATCCCGTCATTCAATTGAACGCCGCGGCGCAATCTTGCTAAACCATCGGCGTCAATCTCGCCTTCAATCTGCACCAGATATGATTTTGGCAATTTGAATTTGGGATCAGATATTTGGGCCTGCTGTATTCCATCATCGGTCAATAACAGCAACCCCTCGCTATCACGGTCGAGCCGTCCGGCGGGATATATTGCGGGCACATCGATAAATTCAGACAAGGTTTGCCGCGCGGTTTGGGTTCCCCTGTCGGTAAATTGCGACAGCACGCCAAATGGTTTGTTGAACGCGATCAGGCGCACCATGTCATACCTTTTTTGCGCACGCGGGGCCTATGGCCCGGCCATGTGTTACGCTCAAGGCAGGCCGGGGCAATGAGGCGGTGCGTCTGCCCCCGCCTCTGCCCCAACCCTAGCCTCTGCCCTGGCGGTTGGCGGATGGAAATCATGCGCGCGGTTTGGGCGCGCCTTTGAAGGGTTTGCCGTGTGGTTTGCCCTGCGGCTTGCCATGGGGGCGCGGACCCTTGCGGGGCGGCCCGTCACGTTTTGCACCCTCACGCTTAGGGCCATCACGCTTTGCACCATCACGACGGGGGCCGCCTTGCCGGGGGCCATTACGGTGCGGTTTGCGGTTGCCGCGGGCTTGTTCGCGCGGCCCGCCTTCTGACCGTTCTATGTGGACTTGTTCCTCGCCGTCGTCGGCGTTGGCCGTGCGTTTAATCGCCTCGTCGAATTTATCGGAAATATTGCGCGGCACCTGAAAGAATGTTTCTGCCCCGCCAATCCGGATCGCGCCCACTTCATTACGGGTAATGTGCCCGCGCCGGCATAGTAATGGCAGCAGCCAGCGTGGATCGGCATTTTGTTGGCGGCCGATATCCATTTTGAACCAGACTGTATCTTCAAAGCCGGGGCGATGTTTTTCCTGCTGGGCGGCTTTGCGGGCCTCGGGCGTGTTTTCGATCAGCTCTTCTGGCTGAGGCATTGCGGAGCGGTGGGCATGGACCAGCGCTGCGGCAATATCTTCAGCGGAACGTTCTGCCATCAATCTGGCGGCCAGTGTGCGATCTTCTTCGTCCACCTCGACCGGGGTCAGCAATGCAGTCAGCAGCCGTTCGCGGTCCTGCTTTTGAATTTGCTGCGGGGTGGGCGCGCCAATCCAGTCTGCTTTGATCTTTGCCCCGCGCAGCATGGATTCAACGCGTTTGCGGCGCGGATAGGGCACCAAAATTACAGCGGTGCCTTTTTTGCCCGCCCGGCCAGTGCGGCCCGAACGATGCTGCAATGCTTCTGCATCGCGCGGAATTTCGACATGGATCACCAGGCTCAGTGTGGGCAAATCGATCCCGCGTGCGGCAACATCGGTGGCTACGCACACTCTGGCGCGGCGATCGCGCATGGCTTGCATCGCCTGGTTGCGTTCTTGCTGGGAATGTTCGCCCGAAAGCGCCACGACCGCAAAGCCGCGTTCCTGTAATGTTGAATGCAATCGGCGGACATTGTCGCGCGTGGCGCAAAACAGCATCGCGGTTTCCGCTTCGTGGAAACGCAGCAGATTGACCACTGCATTTTCAATTTCTGACGGGGAAACCGTGACTGCTTGATAGGTAATATCGCCATGTCCGCGATCATCACCAACGGTGGAAATGCGCAATGCGTCTTTTTGGTAGCGTTTGGCCAGCGCCACAATCTGGCGCGGCATGGTGGCGGAGAACAGCAATGTGCGCCGGCCTTCGGGTGTGGCATCGAGGATCTCTTCCAGATCTTCGCGGAAGCCCATGTCGAGCATTTCATCCGCTTCATCCAGCACTGCGGCCTTAAGCGCGGACAAGTCCAAGGCGCCGCGTTCGAGGTGGTCGCGCAATCGGCCCGGTGTGCCGACCACAATTTGCGCGCCGCCGCGCAATGACCGGCGTTCCTTGGATGCATCCATCCCGCCGACACAAGTGGCGATCCGCGCGCCAGCCTTGCCATATAGCCACATCAATTCGCGGCTGACCTGCAAGGCCAATTCGCGCGTTGGGGCGATCACCAGCGCCAGCGGGGCAATCCCGTGCGGGACAGTGCCATTTTCCCCCAGCAATTGTTCTGCCATCGCAAGGCCGAAGGCAACTGTTTTGCCTGATCCGGTTTGCGCGGAAACAACCAGATCGCGCCCAAGCGCCTCTGCCTCAAGAACAGCGGCCTGAACGGCAGTGGGCTTTGCATAACCGCGTTCGGCCAGCGCATCGCCAAGAAATGGCGGAAGATCGGTAAAATCCATGGAACTCGCAATCAAGAAACGGCCGCAGCTAGGAGCTTTGGCAAATTGGGGTGGAACGGGCCAGACTTGTCGCAGCTTGGCTGCGCAAACCAAGTTTTCGCGGGCATAAAAATGCCAGCGCCGACCGGTCAATCTGCACCCTATACACACTTGTATCGGTTTTGGCTTCCCCTGATTTTGTGCAAGTGCGAAATGATTGATTTTTTCGCAAGGGTGCAGCCAGCTTTTGCCTACTTTGGAACAGCCTTTATCCCGGCGATTTCACCCTAGCCATCTGCTAGGTTTGAATTTGATAAGGCAAGTGAGAATGCCCATTTGGCCGCGATCCAACGCCAGTACGCAGCCCTTGGTGCCTTACGCGTGATTGCATGGCGGCGGGCAGCAAGGCATAGGGGGGTGTCTTTAGGGAGAGGCTGCCAAAATTATGAGTGATCGAAAGCTGCGCCCGCGGGTGAGATCCTTTGAAGTTGCAGAACATGCTGGCGTTAGCCAGTCGACCGTTTCGCGCGCGCTGGCAAATTCCAGCTCGATTACAGAGGCGACCCGCGCACGCGTGATCAAATCGGCAGAGGCGCTGGGCTATATGGTCGACACCAGGGCGGCGCAGCTTCGCCAAGGGCGCACGGGAATGTTGGCAGTGGTGGTGATTTGCCGGGCGGGCGAAGCGGCCAGCGATATTAATCCATTCTATTTCTCTCTTTTGGGCAGTGTTTGTGCCGCTGCATCGGGCCAAGGGTATCAAACGCTGGTGTCCTTTCAGGCAACATCAGATCAGTTGTTTGGCAAATATGAAGAAAGCGGCCAGGCGGACGGCGTGATCGTGATCGGCACGGCTGCCAATCATCAGGCGTGGGATTATTTTCGCGCGCTCAGTCATGAACAGCGCGCGGCGGTGTTCTGGGGATCGCCATTCGATGAATTGGAATGGGTCCGGTCCGACAATTTTGAAGGCGGTCTCACCGCCACCAATCATTTGATTGATGCTGGCTATCGCCAGATCGCCCATCTTGGCGCGGTTGATTCAACCCAGCGCCAATTTCGTGAACGCTATGAAGGTTATTGCGCGGCGATGGAGGCCGCGGGCCTTTCACCCCGCCTGCAACAAGTCGATTCTGAAGAGGACCGCGAGACGCAAGGGCGCAATGCAGTGGCATCCTTGATTGATAGCGGCGAAGCGTTCGATGCGTTGTTCGTGGCCTGCGATTCCATCGCATTGGGCGCGATGGACGAATTGCGTATGCGCGGCATCACAGTGCCTGATGAATGTGCGTTAGTGGGTTTTGACGGCATCCGCGCGGGCATTCATACCAGCCCGCCGCTCACCTCCATCGAACCCGATTTCGAAGTGGCAGGCGCGATGCTGGTGGCGGCAGTTTTGGGGCAATCTGATGGGCAGGCGGCCGGTATGGCAGATGGGCACATTGCCGAACGGCGGGTGCCGGTGCGCTTGCTCGAAAGAGGCAGCGTGAGGCGTGCGAAGTGACCCTGTAGCCCAAAAATGCAGCCCAAAAATGTAGCCCAAAATTTCGGCCCAAAATTTTGGCGCCGCCCCGTATCCGGGTTAATCCAGAACGCTGACCTTTGGTTCAAACGGGGGCCTGCTGAACATTCCTGCCACCTTGCGCGGCACATAATGTTGTTCCAGCTCGGCGATTTCGTCATCACTTAACGCCACATCAAGCGCGGCGATTGCATCGTCCAGATGCTTGATCTTGGTCGCGCCGATGATCGGGGTGGTTACTTCGGGCTTATGCAGCACCCACGCCAGCGCAATCTGCGCCATGGGAAGCCCGCGTTTGTCAGCCAGTTTTTGCAATCCATCAACGATGGCCAGATCACTGGCATGGGCGCCCGCATCCGCTTGGGCATACAGCAATTTGGCAATGGGATCAGTTTTGGAACGGTTGGTGGTAACATCCCATGGACGGGTCAATTTACCGCGGGCCATCGGGCTCCACGGCATTACAGCCAGCCCTTGATCGGCGCATAGCGGCAACATTTCGCGTTCTTCTTCGCGGTATAGAAGATTGACGTAATTTTGCATCGAGGCGAACCGTTTAAGGTGGCGCAAGTCTGAGATATGCAGCATTTTCATAAGCTGCCATGCGAACATGGACGATGCGCCGATATAGCGGACCTTGCCGCTGCGCACGATTGCATCGAGGGTTTCGAGAATTTCTTCCATCGGGGTTTCATGATCCAGCCGGTGGATTTGGTATAAATCAATGTAATCCGTGCCCAGCCGTTTCAGGCTGTCATCCACCGCATGCATCAAGGATTTGGCAGAAAGGCCGCCAGTATTGGGCGCGCCGCGCCAGGGAAAAAACGCCTTGGTCGCGATCACGATTTCATCGCGCCGGGCCATGTCCTTAAACAATCGTCCGGTAATTTCCTCCGACGTTCCGCCTGAATACATATTGGCCGTGTCAAAGAAATTGATGCCTTGTTCCAGCGCCCGGCGAACCAGCGGGCGCGAGGCATCTTCATCCAGCGTCCAATCATGGCCCTTGGCCGCTGCATCGCCGATGCTCATGCAGCCAAGGCATAATTTTGAAACGGTCAGGCCGGTATTGCCAAATTTCACATATTTCATGGATCAGGCTCCTATAATACACTGGCATTGGGATAGCGGTGTAGGCGGCGAAATCCAAATTTTTGCGAAGAGCTTCCTTGCACATATAAAAGTATCTTTATATGTAGGGCTCTCTATGCGTATCGAGACCATCATGAGGGCACTTGCAGACCCAACACGGCTCAGGATCATGCGTCTGCTTGGCGTGATGGAACTGGCTGTGGGCGAATTGGCGCAGGTGCTTGGTCAAAGCCAGCCGCGCGTTTCGCGCCATGTCGGCATTTTGTGTGATGCCAGTCTTGCTGAACGCCACCGCGAAGGCAGCTGGGTGTTTCTGCGCGCATCGAAGGAGCTTGGGATCGGCCGGGAGCATGCGGGCAAGCGGGAGCATGCGGGCAAGCGGGAACAGGGGATCAAGCAAGAGCAGGGCAGCCAAGTGGGCGAAGCTGTCGCGAGCCTGCTTTGCGCAGCAGAGCTTGAGGACAGCGATTTTTCCGCCACTTGCCAGCAGGACCGGCGCCATTTGGCCGCAATCCGTGCTGCACGCGAAGAAAATGCGGCCAATTATTTTGCCGCCCATGCTGAAGATTGGGATGAATTAAGGAGCCTTCACAGCCCCGACCAATTGGTTGAAGCACGGCTGCTTGCGGCGCTGGGCGATGCGCCGCTGGGCAATGTGCTGGATATTGGAACCGGTACGGGCCGGATTGCTGAATTGTTCGCCCCGCGCGCCAATTCGGTGGTCGCACTGGACAAGAGTTTGGACATGCTGCGGATCGCGCGGGCCAAATTGCAGCACCTTCCCACAGATGCAATTGAACTGGTGCAGGGCGATTTTTCTTCGCTTCCCTTCGCTGAGGATCGGTTTGACACGGTGCTGCTGCATCAGGTGCTCCATTTTGCGCAGGACCCCGCTGCCGCCATTGCGCAGGCGGCGCGCGTTACCCGCCCCGGGGGGCGCATCGCGATCGTGGATTTTGCCAGCCATGCGCGCGAAGAATTACGTGATCGTCATGCCCACACGCGGCTTGGCTTTACCGATGGGGCCATTGCGGCTTTATTGGCAGATGCAGGGTATGAACCGCTGGCGCCAATTGCGCTGGATGGCGGTGAATTAGTGGTCAAGATTTGGCTGGGGCAGCGCACCGCCGCCCCGGCAATTACCAATTCCAGAAAGTCTAAGTGATGAGCTTACCTCCTACGCCCCCGGCCCTTGATCCGGATAATGAAGCAAGAACTGCGGTGGATACGCCGCTTTTTGCATCGCTTCCCGGTGATATTTCAGCCTCGTTTGAATTTTTCCCGCCCAAGACGGAAAAGATGGAAGGGTTGCTGTGGGATGCGGTCCAGCAATTAAAACCGCTTGATCCTGATTTTGTGTCGGTCACCTATGGCGCGGGCGGTTCCACGCGCGAACGCACCCATCACACCGTCGCCCGCATCATTGCAGAGGCGCATATCCCTGCGGCTGCACATTTGACCTGTGTTGATGCCAGCAAGGCAGAAATTCGCGAAGTGGCGGAGCAATATTGGGAAGCGGGCGTGCGCCATATCGTGGCGCTGCGCGGCGATGCGGGGGAACCGGGCGCCCCCTTCGTGCCGCACCCGCAAGGGTATGCCAATGCCGCTGAACTTGTCGCGGGCCTAAAGGGCATCGCTGATTTTGAGATTTCGGTCGCAGCCTATCCTGAAACCCATCCCGATGCATCGTGCCCGCAAGCTGATATCGACAATCTGAAACGCAAGCTGGATGCAGGGGCAACCCGCGCTATTTCGCAATTCTTTTTTGCGCCTGAAACATTCCTTCGTTTTCAAGATGAATTGGCGGCCAACCAGATAGATGCGCCGGTGGTTCCGGGCATCCTGCCGGTGACCAATGTGGCGCAGGCGCGCAAATTTGCCGGGGCATGCGGGGCGCAAATCCCTGCATGGATGGATGGAATGTTCGAAGGGCTGGATGAACGGCCTGCTGCGCGCCAGCTGGTGGCAGCAACGCTGGCAGCGGAAATGTGCCGCCGCCTTTATGCTGGCGGGGTGCGGCAATTCCATTTTTACACACTTAACCGGGCCGATCTGGCCTATGCGATCTGTCACATGCTCGGGATGCGTCCGAAGGGAGATGCTGGATGAACGCTCGATTGAGATTTTCAGCAGAGGCGGCCAAACGCATTCTGATCAAGGACGGGCCATATGGCACCGCGATCCAGCGCGCTGGGCTGGCAGAGGCGGATTATCGCGGCAATTATGATCTGGGCTTTGATCAAAAGGGCAATAATGATCTGCTGAACCTGACTAAGCCAGCGTTGGTGGGGCAGATATGTCAGTCCTATATTGATGCAGGCGCGCATCTTTTGGCAACCAACACCTTTAATTCCACCCGTATCAGCCAAGCCGATTATGGCGCGCAGGAATTGGTGCCAGAAATCAATCAGGCCGCTGCAAGATTGACCCGCGAAGTGGTGGATGCAGCCATCAAGCGTGACGGGATTGCCCGTTTCGTTCTGGGCGCAATCGGGCCAACCAACAAAACATTGTCATTATCGCCCGATGTGGAAGACCCCGGTTACCGCGAGATCACTTTTGATTATCTGGTTGATACCTATCACGAACAGGCTGCCGCACTGATCGAAGGCGGGGCGGATTTCATTCTGGTTGAAACCATTTTTGATACGCTGAATGCCAAAGCCGCGATTTTTGCTGTGCGCAAGCTGGCCCGTGAATTGCAGCGCGATGTGCCGATGATGGTGTCGATGACGCTGACCGACCTTTCCGGCCGCAATCTGTCTGGCCACACGGTGGAGGCATTTTGGTATACTGTGCGCCATGCCAATCCATTGACCATCGGATTGAATTGTTCGTTCGGCGCGGACCAATTGCGCCCGCATATCCAGCTGCTGAGCAAGATCGCGGATACTTGGCTGATGGCCTATCCCAATGCGGGCCTGCCCAATGAACTGGGCGAATATGACGAAGCGCCTGAAACCACCGCGCAATTGGTGCGCGAATGGGCTGCCAATGGACAGGTGAATGTTCTTGGCGGCTGCTGCGGTTCGACATTTGAACATATTGCCGCAATGGCCAAAGCGGTAGTTGGGATTGCCCCGCGCACAATTCCCCAGCCACCTGCCTTGACGCATCTGGCCGGACTTGAACCTTTTACTATGGCCGCCTGAGCGCGCCGGAAAGATCACATGACCACCCTTACTGGTTCTCAATTCGTCAATATTGGCGAGCGCACCAATGTGACCGGGTCAGCCCGGTTCAAGAAATTGATCATGGCAGGCGATTATGCTGCTGCGGTTGAGGTCGCGCGCCAACAGGTCGAAAATGGCGCGCAGATCATTGATGTGAATATGGACGAAGGGCTGCTTGATGCCGTCCACGCCATGACCACATTTCTCAAATTGATTGCTGCAGAACCTGATATCGCGCGGGTTCCGATAATGATCGACAGTTCCAAATGGGACGTGATCGAAGCGGGTTTGAAATGCGTTTCGGGCAAGCCGGTCGTTAATTCGATTTCGATGAAAGAAGGCGAAGAAGCCTTTTTGGCGCAGGCGCATAAATGTATCGATTATGGCGCTGCCATCGTGGTGATGGCATTTGACGAGACAGGCCAGGCCGACACCAAGGCGCGCAAGGTTGAAATATGCAGCCGCGCCTATGAATTGCTGACCAGCATCGGTTTTCCGCCCGAAGACATCATCTTTGATCCCAATGTTTTTGCCGTGGCCACCGGGATCGAGGAACATGACCGTTATGGTTTGGATTTCATCGAAGCTGTGCGCGAGATCAAGGCCAATTGCCCCCATGTGAAAATATCGGGCGGCCTATCCAACCTAAGTTTCAGTTTCCGCGGGAATGAAACCGTGCGCCGCGCGATGCATTCTGTGTTTCTCTACCACGCAATTCCTGCCGGGCTGGACATGGCAATCGTGAATGCCGGCCAGCTGGACATTTATGACCAGATCGATCCGGCGCTGCGCGATGCCTGCGAAGATGTGATTTTGATGCGCCCTGTTGCAGGCGAATTGACCGCGACAGAACGGCTGATCGACCTTGCTGAAAGCTTCAAGGGGAAAGATACGCTCGCGGAAAAAGCTGCAGCTGAATGGCGCGGCTGGCCGGTTGAAAAACGCCTTGAACATGCATTGGTCAAGGGGATCGATGCCCATGTGGTTGCCGATACAGAAGAATTGCGCGCCCGGATCGAAGTGGAAGGCGGGCGGCCGATCCATGTGATCGAAGGACCGTTAATGGACGGGATGAATGTGGTTGGCGATTTATTCGGCAGCGGCAAAATGTTTCTGCCGCAAGTCGTCAAATCTGCGCGCGTGATGAAAAAGGCGGTGGCCCACCTGATCCCCTTTATCGAGGCGGAAAAGGAAGAAGGCGCCAGAGCCAAGGGCAAAATCATCATGGCCACCGTGAAGGGTGATGTGCATGATATTGGCAAGAATATCGTCGGCGTGGTGCTGCAATGCAATGGGTATGAGGTGATCGATCTGGGCGTGATGGTGCCGTGGCCCAAAATCCTCGAAGTGGCGCAGGAACAGGGCGCAGATATGATCGGCCTGTCCGGCCTGATTACTCCGTCGCTGGATGAAATGGTCACCGTTGCAGAAGAAATGGAACGCGCTGGGATGACCATGCCGCTGCTGATCGGCGGGGCCACCACGAGCAAGGTGCACACCGCCCTCAGGATTGAACCAGCCTATAGCGGGCCGGTGATCTACGTGCTTGATGCCAGCCGCGCGGTCGGCGTGGCAAGCAAACTATTATCCGATACATTGCGGGATGATTTTGTCGCTGAAACGGCGGCGGAATATGAAGCTGTGCGTTTCAAGCGCGCTAATAAGGGGCAATCTGAATTACTGCCTCTGGCAGAGGCGCGGGCGGCATCCTTCAAACCTGATCTGGCGGATAAAGCGCCGCCGCCGGCCCGGCCCGGCGTTCATGTATTTGATGATTGGCCACTGGCGGATTTGCGCAAAACCATTGATTGGACGCCATTTTTCCGTGCATGGGAATTGCATGGCAATTACCCGGCCATTTTGGATGATGATGTGGTGGGTGAAAGCGCCCGGTCTTTGTTCGAAGATGCCCAAGTGATGCTGGATAAGATAATCGCGGAAAAATGGCTGACTGCCAAAGCGGCGGCGGGCCTGTGGCCGTGCCAGCGCGATGGCGATGATGTGCTTTTAAACCCCTCTGCCCAGCAGGCGGGCGGGGCATCTTCTTCCGCATCGGTGAACGGGGAAGAAATGGTCCGTATTCCGTTCCTGCGCCAGCAAGTGAAGAAAAGCCGCGCCAATGGAGTAGGCCGGGCCAATTATTGTCTGGCCGATTACATTGATCCTGCGGGCGATTGGATCGGCGGTTTTGCAGTCGGCATTCATGGTATCGAAGAACATTCCGCCCGTTTTCAGGCGGCGCAGGATGATTATTCGGACATTTTGCTGAAGGCGTTGGCCGACCGTTTTGCCGAGGCGATGGCCGAACGTTTGCACAGCCATGTGCGCACCGATCTATGGGCCTATGCGCCGGGCGAACAATTGACCAATGAAGCGTTGATCAAAGAACAATATCGCGGCATCCGGCCTGCGCCGGGATACCCCGCCTGCCCCGATCACAGTCTGAAACCGATCCTGTTTGATCTGCTTGATGCACCAAAAAATGTCGGGCTAACTCTGACTGAAAGTTTTGCCATGTGGCCAACAGCTGCGGTGAGCGGGTTTTATTTCGGCCATCCAGAAGCATCCTATTTCGGGGTTGCCCGGATTGGCCAGGATCAGTTGGAAGATTACGCCGCGCGCCGCGGGATCGAACTATCCACCGCAGAACGCTGGCTCAGGCCCAATCTCGATTGACCGCTTAGGCGGAATGGATCAATACAATTGCGTCGCCGGGTAAGTGATTCCCCGGCCATATCGCGGGAGAGATCGTGGGGCTTGCCGTCCCTCGGCGCCGAAGGAGCAACCGCCCCGGAAACTCTCAGGCAAACGGACCGCGATGTGGCAGACACTCTGGAAAGCGCCTTGGGTAAAACCAGGCCACCGAAGGGGTAATCCAGCGCGCCTTGAACAAGGGCGCGCAGGGCCAAGCTCTCAGGTTTTCCCGACAGAGGGGGTGTGGTGAAGGTGCTTCTTGCAGGGGCGCCGCCATATCTGCGGGGACTGTTCATTGACACACGACCAATCTGAAACCCATCCTGATGACATGCCCGAACCACAGGTTCTGCCCCTTGATGCATGGCATGTTGCAAAGGGCGGCCGGATGGTGGAATTCGCCGGTTACCAGATGCCGATCCAATATGCCGGCGAATTTGGGGGCATAAGCGCTGAACATCAGTGGACACGCACCCATGCCAGCGTGTTCGATGTCAGCCATATGGGCCAGCTTTCGCTCGAAGGGGCGGGGGCTGCGCAGGCTCTGGAAGCTTTGGTGCCAGGCGATATTTCCGCGTTAAGGCCGGGCGCGATGCGTTATTCGCTGCTGCTGGATCAAGATGGCGGCATCCTTGATGATCTGATCGTGACCAACATTGGTTCCACGGCGGGTGAACATATTGCCATCGTGGTCAACGGCGCGATGAAGTGGGATGATATTGCCCATTTGCGTGAACATCTGCCGGATGAAATCACCCTGACCCATCAGGCTGATCAGGCGTTATTGGCATTGCAGGGGCCGCAAGCGGGCGCGGTGCTGGAAACGATGATCCCGGGCACTGGCGCATTGGTGTTCATGAGCGCGGGGGCATTTCAATGGAATGGCCATTTCGTATGGGTCAGCCGTGCAGGATATACTGGCGAAGATGGTTTTGAAATTTCGATTGCTGGCGAATTTGCAGAAGAATTGGCCGATGCGCTGGTTGCAGATGAGCGGGTAAATCCGGCCGGGCTTGGCGCGCGTGACAGTCTGCGGCTGGAGGCAGGATTGCCGCTGTATGGTCATGATATGGACGATCAAACCGATCCAGTGTCTGCTGGTCTGATCTTTGCCCTTTCAAAGAAACGCCGCGAAACTGGCGGGTGGATGGGGCATGAAACCATCGCCCCCATTTTGCACGGCGGCCCGGCGGCCAAACGTGTCGGCCTGATAATCGAAGGGCGTTTGCCCGCCCGCGAAGGCGCTTTGGTATTCATGGGTGATGAGCAGGTTGGCAAGGTAACATCGGGCGGGTTTTCGCCCACTTTGGGCCACCCGATTGCGATGGCCTATGTCGCTGCTGCCCATGCAGTAAATGATACCAAATTACAGATCGAAGTGCGCGGTAAACGGCTGGATGCGCGCACTGCGCCAATGCCTTTTGTGCCGCATAATTACTACCGAGGAGCCCCCAAATGAGCCGCTATTTCACCGAAGAGCATGAATGGATCGATGTCGAGGGCGATACCGCCACTGTCGGGATCACCGATTTTGCGCAGGGCCAATTGGGCGATATTGTGTTCGTCGAATTGCCCGATGTCGGCGCGGTGGTTGACCAGGGCGGCGATGCTGCGGTGGTGGAATCGGTGAAGGCGGCCAGTGATGTTTACGCACCTATTTCAGGGACCGTAACCGAAGCAAATCCGGCGCTCGAAGACGATCCGGCGCTGGTCAATACTTCGCCCGAGGAAGATGGCTGGTTCTTCAAACTGACCATTGGCGATCAATCCCAATTGGACGGGCTGATGAATGCGAAAGCCTACGCCGCGTTCGTCGAGGGTTTGTAAGCATAAAACCCTCACCCCGGCGCAGGCTGGGAATTGTTTCACCATGGCCCGGTCTACCGGGCGGAAATCCCGGATTTCACCGGGATGATGGAAAGTTGGCAAGATGCGTTATCTACCCCTGACTGATAGTGACCGCACGGCAATGCTGGCGGTGATCGGCGCGCCCGATGTGGACGCATTATTTGTTGATGTGCCGCCCGAAGCGCAGTTGGATGGCCCCATTCATGGCCTGCCAATGCACGCATCTGAAATGGCGGTCGAACAACACATGCGGCGCCTGTCAAAGAAGAATCTGGCTGCTGCGGATGCGCCATTTTTTCTTGGGGCAGGGGCCTATCGCCATCATGTTCCCGCCAGCGTTGACCACATAATCCAGCGCGGCGAATTTTTGACCGCCTATACCCCCTATCAGCCGGAAATCGCGCAGGGCACGCTGCAAATGCTGTTCGAATTTCAAAGCCAGGTGGCGCGGCTATATGGCTGCGATGTCGCCAATGCGAGCATGTATGATGGCTCGACCGCCTGCTGGGAGGCGGTCAGCATGGCGCGGCGCATTACGCGCAAGAAAAATGCGGTCCTCTCCTCCGGCCTGCATCCCCATTACGTCTCTGTCATCCAGACGATGGCAAAATTCACCGGCGATGAAATCAGCTATAGCGCGCCCAATTTGGATGCGGCGCCCGATTATGGCGCAATGCTGGATGCGATTGATGATGATACCAATTGCGTTGTTGTTCAATATCCTGACATTCTTGGCCGGATTGGCGATCTGACGGCAATTGCCGAAAAGGCGCAGGCCCATAAAGCGTTGTTGATCGCGGTGGTGACGGAGCCTGTGGCGCTGGGCGCCATCATGTCACCCGGCGAAATGGGCGCAGATATTGTGGTGGGCGAAGGCCAGTCGATCGGGGTTGGGTTGCAATTTGGCGGCCCCTATCTTGGCCTGTTTGCAACCCGCCAGAAATATGTCCGGCAAATGCCGGGCCGGCTGTGCGGAGAGACGGTGGATGCAGCAGGCCAGCGCGGTTTTGTGCTGACATTATCCACCCGCGAGCAGCATATCCGCCGCGAAAAAGCGACGAGCAACATCTGCACCAATTCAGGCCTTTGTGCCTTGGCATTTTCTGCCCACCTGACCTTGCTGGGGGAAAAGGGGCTGCGCCAATTGGCGGCAGAGAACCACCGGCTGGCCTGTTTGGCGGCAGAACGGCTGGCAGCGGTGCCGGGTGTGAGTGTGGTCAATGACAGTTTCTTCAACGAATTTGCGATTGTGGTGGACGGCGATGCGCGCGCGATTGTGCGCCAATTGGCGGATAAAGGCGTCCTTGCGGGTGTGTCGCTAGGGCGGCTGTATCCTGATGAAGCGGATTTGGCAGGCGGGTTACTGATTGCGGTGACTGAAACGGTGAGTGAGAGCGATATTGACGCGCTGTGCTCGGCCCTAAGCTCGGCCCTATCCTCCGGCCTGCAGGAGAAGCTGGCATGAATGTTCCGAACAAAAGCGGGTGGAAGCCGGAAATGACACCCGGCGACGGGGCTGATGGCGGCGCCACATTCACCGGAAACCGGGGTTTGATGCTGGAAGAAAAACTGATCTTCGAGATCGCCGGCAATGATACCACCGGCGTTGATCTGCCCGAACAGGATGTGGATGCACCTGTCCGTCTGGGCGGATTGGAACGCAGCGCCGCAATCGGTTTGCCCGGCCTGTCCGAACCGGAGGCTGTGCGCCATTATACCCGGCTCAGCCGCCAGAATTATGCCATTGATCTGGGCCTGTTTCCGCTTGGGTCTTGCACCATGAAACACAATCCGCGGTTGAATGAAAAGATCGCGCGCATGCCCGGTTTTGCAGATGTGCATCCATTGGCGCCCATATCAACCGTGCAAGGCGGTCTTGGGGTGATTTACGAACTGGCTGAATGGCTCAAAAAACTCACCGCAATGCCGGCCATTGCGATGAGCCCGAAGGCGGGCGCGCATGGTGAATTATGCGGCATTCTGGCAATCCGTGCTGCGTTGGAAGCGCGCGGTGATGCGCGCAAGGTCGTGCTGTGCCCGCAAAGCGCGCATGGCACCAACCCCGCCACCGCCGCTTTTGCAGGCTATGAGGTGGAGGATATCCCGACGACCGCGCAGGGGCGGGTTGATCTGGCAGCGCTTGAGGCCCGGCTCGCAGTGGGGGGCGCGCAATGTGATGTGGCGGCGGTGATGATCACCAACCCCAATACTTGCGGCCTGTTTGAAAATGATTTCCGAAAAATTGCCGATGCGGTCCATGCAGCAGGCGCGCTGGTTTATTGTGACGGGGCCAATTTCAACGCCATCGTCGGGCGGGTGCGCCCCGGTGATCTGGGCGTGGATGCGATGCATATTAATTTGCATAAGACTTTTTCCACCCCGCATGGCGGGGGCGGGCCAGGGTCAGGCCCGGTTGTATTTTCCGAGGCATTGGCCCCCTTCGCGCCGCTTCCATTCGTTGAAAAAACCGCCGATGGTTTTGAACTGATCGAGGAAGAAACGGCGGGGGACCATCACGCCAGCAGTTTTGGCCGGATGACTGCATTTCATGGCCAGATGGGCATGTTCACCCGCGCATTAGCCTACATCCTCAGCCACGGCGCGGATGGGTTAAAGCAAGTGTCCCAAGATGCGGTTCTTAATGCGAATTACATTTTGCGCAGCCTCCAAGATGTGCTGCACGCACCTTACGGCGACAGCGGGCCTTGTATGCATGAGGCGCTGTTTGGCGATAAAGGTTTTGCCGAAGGCTTATCGACGCTTGATCTGGCCAAGGGGCTGATCGACGAGGGTTTCCATCCCATGACGATGTATTTCCCATTGGTGGTGCATGGCGCGATGTTGATTGAACCGACCGAAACTGAAAGCAAGGCCGCGCTTGATCAGTTTATCGGGGCGGTGCGCAGTTTGGCGCAGCGGGCAATTGATGGTGACATGAGCCTAAAGACAGCGCCAAATTACGCCCCGCGCCGGCGTCTGGATGAAACCCTTGCAGCCAGAAAGCCGGTGCTGGCATGGCAAGAACCCGCATCGGGATAGGCGTGCTGCGGGGGCGGGGGCCTGTTTGAACAATCATTACAGCGCCGCCGAGGCATTTGCCGGGTTTGCGCTTCGCTGCTAGCGCTGCTCGATGGACAAGGCAGATAGTAAGCTGGATGATGGTTTTGGGGCCAAAACCGGACCGAATACCGGGGCCAATACCGGGGCCTTTAATGGGGAGGAAGCAGCGGCCAAAACAAACGGCGGGGCCGAAAAAGGCGCAAAGGTGCCGAAAAAATCGCGGCTGGGGCTGATCATCTTTATCGGCGCAACAGTGCTGGTTGCATCGATGATTTTTTACCGTCTGCTCAATCCCGTCTATGGGCCGCAATGGGATAGGGCGGCCGAAGATGCGCCGCTGACCATCATGGAGCTACAGGCGCGGGCAGAGCAGGAGCCGCTTAATTCTGCCTGGTGGCACGAATTGGCCTCTGCGCATTTTTTGGCTGGCGGATATGCCAATGCCGCGCGCGCCTATGATCAAGCTATTAAGGGTGATGCGGGCAATGCCCAATTGTGGTCCTCGCTTGGTGAAGCCCGCTTGATGGGAAGCGAAAATGACCCGATGCCAGCGGGCGCGCTCGCTGCCTTTCAAAAGGCCATTCAATTTGATCCATCCGACCCGCGCGCCCGCTATTTCATTGGGGTGCACAAGAATGTGTCAGGTGATTACCGCGGCGCGATTGGGGATTGGCTGGCCCTGTTGAAGCAAACGCCGCCGGGCGCAGTATGGGAAGAAAAACTGCGCCGGATGATCCAACAGGTTGGACAAAATAACCGGATCGATACTGCGCCATTATTGGCTGATGCGGCCCGCCATCGCGCCGCTGCTGCACGCGGGCCCGCATCTGATGGTTCACCTGCCATTGGCGCCAGTTCCGTTGCCAGTTCAAGTTCTGGCCCATCACAGGGCCTCATCGGGGCCGCAGGCAGCGCCGCGCCTGATGGACAAGGAGAATAGCTGGTGGGGCGGCTGAATGCTTTTGCTGAAAGGCAAGATTGGCGCGGGCGCGCTGGCTAATGCGGATTATATTCAGCAGGAAAGGGTTCGATAGCGCCTCTGGCGGCTCTCCCTCGCCGATTGTGGCTGGTGTGCCCGTCAGCCTGCCGATCCCCAGTGGCGGCCATTCATGCACCACTTATGGTGATCTGGGGTTTGGTGATTTGGTGGCAGCGGCAAGCAAAGGGCGGCTGGGCCACAAGGATTATTGCCATCACGATCCGATGTTCAGAGATGATGGTTTGTGCCTGTTTGGCCAATGCGGCGCAGCGCAGACGCATTTGTTAAATCAGGGCGTGACCACAGGCGATGTGTTTGTTTTTTTCGGCCTGTTCCGCGATGTTGCAGGCGGCGATGCCCACCACCGGATTTTCGGTTTTCTCGAAGTGGAAGAGAAGGTTGAATTGGCCGATTGC
>Ga0209345_10002778_pt1 | contig 18839 bp, 17 predicted proteins | sample Cruoilmetagenom7_FD_187294 | JGI IMG/M metagenome (GOLD analysis project Ga0209345, IMG submission 187294) | Oil polluted marine microbial communities from Coal Oil Point, Santa Barbara, California, USA - Sample 7 (SPAdes) (version 2) | ecosystem: Environmental > Aquatic > Marine > Oil seeps ...
GTTGGCCTTATAGCCATCAAAGAAATGCTCGGCATCGAACAGCGCTTCGCGCCCTTGGGCAATGATATGTTTAAAGCTGGCTTTGATGTTCTCTACGTTTTCATCCAGCGGAATACCCAGCGCGGTTTTGACGTGGAATTCGTGGGATTTACCGACCAGACACACGGCGCTGGTGTTCGCATTCATCACGGCGGCCAGCACATCGTCGTTTTCAGCCGAGCGACCCGAGCGTTTGGTCATTCCGAAGGCGGCTACGGTGGCTTTGGTCTGCACACCTGCCTCGAAAAACGCAGAGTCAGTCGGGTTCGCCCCCGGCCAGCCACCCTCGATGTAATCCACGCCAAGCGCATCCAGCATTTCAGCAATCTGAATCTTTTCAGGCGTTGAAAATTGCACGCCTTGCGTCTGTTGCCCGTCCCGCAAAGTGGTGTCGTAAATATAAAGCCGTTCTTTAGTCATAATGAACCTCCGGACGGCACCGCCGGACAGCGCCCGACCCTCCCCACGGGAGGGCGCTTTTGCAACGTTGGGTCTGGATAGAGCGTCGCGCTTTTTGCGCCGTGGCTCACCCCAAATCCCTCACAAACGCCCCCCCAGGGTCGGGCGCTGCCCTCTGTTGTGATGGTAGTCATTTGAGAGCCTCCAGTTTGGATGGATCAAAATCAGGGCCAATTTTGGGGGAAGAACCATCCGGCCCATCTATAATATGAACATCGGCCACCGCTAAAAGATCACGAATTTGATCTGCTCGACCAAAGTCCTTATTTGATCTAGCGTTATTTCTTTCAACAATTAGATACTCAATGTATTCTTTGGCGTCTTTTGAAATTAGTGTCGCAACCGTCTTCTTAGGTTTGCCTTTTCCCGAGAAAAAACCCAACAACAATCCATCTGCCAGCACTTGAAGTGCTTGGGGTCTTTTGGAAAAATCCGTTGCTTTTACTATTTTCCTAAATTCAGATAAGGCCAAATGGGTGTTCAGATCATCGGCTAATGCCTCAAGAACTTCTTTGGAAGGTTGAGGAAGTGGAGTAGCAAGCTTCCTTTGCCTATGCAGTTCGGGGAAATCTTCAATATCATCATAAAGATTCTTTAAGAACCTTTTTGCCGATTCCGCCTTTTTATTTGTCCAATCCATTGGCTTACGATAATGCGTGCTCAAAAACACAAACCGGATCACCTCGCCTGCTACCGGCGGCTGGCCATCATGACCCTCCAGCAAATCCCGCACTGTAAAGAAATTCCCCAACGACTTTGACATCTTCTTGCCTTCAACCTGCAACATCTCGTTGTGCAGCCAATAACGCGCGAACTCGGCCTTTGGGTGCGCACAGCACGACTGCGCGATCTCGTTTTCATGATGCGGGAACATCAAATCATTGCCGCCACCGTGAATATCAAACGATGCGCCCAGCAATTCATAGGACATCGCCGAACATTCAATATGCCAGCCCGGCCGCCCATACCCCCATGGTGACTCCCACCCCGGCTGATCGCCCGTTGACGGCTTCCACAACACAAAGTCCATCGGATTGCGTTTGTAGGGCGCGACTTCGACCCGTGCGCCGGCGATCATATCTTTGATAGAGCGCCCTGAAAGGGCACCATATTCCTGATAGCTTTCGACCGCAAACAGCACATGCCCCTCGGCCACGTAGGCGTGGCCCGAGGCAATCAACCCCTCAATCATCGCTACCATCTGCGGGATGAACTCTGTCGCGCGCGGCATCTGGTCTGGTTCCTTGGCACCAAGCGCTGCCATATCCTCCAAAAACCACTGAATGGTTTCATCCGTGATCTCACCTATCGAGCGCCCCGTTTCAGCCGCCCGCGCATTGATTTTATCATCAACATCGGTGAAATTACGCACATAGGTCACGTGTTCATCGCCATAAACATGACGTAGCAACCGGTTCAGCACGTCAAACACCACCACGGGCCGCGCGTTGCCCAGATGGGCACGGTCATAAACCGTCGGGCCACAGACGTACATGCGCACATCATTGGCATCTATCGGCGTAAATAGCTCTTTTTTGCGAGTCTTGGTGTTGTGCAGTTTAATCTCGACCATGTCTTCCTCATCAAACGGTATTCACCCGCGGGCTTATCAAGTTCGATCTGTGTTGGAAAACGAAAAGAATGGCCCGCGTGACGTATGTCAGCTGGTAATGCAGGTGCAAATACAAATGGCGCTGTTCTGTTTCATGGTTCTACCCTAACGCGGGCAACAGATTTTGTCACCCCTTGTCAAAATCACGCGCTATCGCGTCAGCGACAAGAACAGCTTGGGCAGCTTTTCCGGCAGGCTTTCAACGCGATCAATGACGGCGAAATTGTTACGTCCGAAAATGTCCGCGATGTAGTCGTCGGCTTTGGGGTCCAGACTGATACAATAGGTCGTAACACCTTTGTTGGCCAACTCCCCGACCGCCAGATGGGTGTCGTCTTGCAGGTATTTAGGGTCTGCGACATCGATGTCATGCGGCTCGCCGTCGGTCAGGACCAGCAGCAGCTTTTTCTCTTCAGCCCGATGGGCTAAATATTCCCCCGCATGCCGCAAGGCAGCCCCCATCCGGGTCGAATCTCCTGCTTGCATAGCGCCCAGACGGGCCTTTGGGGCGGCCCCCCAAGGCTCGTTAAACCCCTTAAAGTGGGAATAGCGCACCTCAAAACGGGTGTTGGAGGAAAATCCGGCAATCGCGAACGGGTCCCCCAGCGCTTCGACAGCGGTCGCCAGCAATGCCGTCGCCTCTTGGCTCAACTGCAAAATGCTGGCGTCGGCACCTTCAGGGGTGTCGTTGATGGATTCAGACAGGTCCAGCAGCAGTAAAACCGAAATATCGCGCCCGTCTTTGACGTGACTTTGGTGGATGCGGGTGTCGGGCGTGGTGCCGATGCGAAAATCGATCGCGGCACGGATTGCCACATCAATATCCAGATCGTCGCCCTCTTCCTGATAGCGAATTCGTTTGCGTTGTTGAGGTTTTAACAGGTCAACTATCTGCTTTAACTGACTGATGAGGCGCTGATGTTTGGCCAGCAACCCATCAATCAGACCCGCATCCCCCTGTGGCTGGATCGCCTCATAAACCGTAGCCCAGTCGGGGCGGTAATTCTGGATTTGATAATCCCATTCCGGATAATGGCGCGGCGGTAGCAACCCGTCGTCTTGGGTTTGCGCATCGCGATCAGCTGTGTTGTGATCAGAGTGAAACTCGTCATCATGTTCGGGTTCTTCAAGGAAAATCCACAGATAGCGGTTGTCATCACGATAGCTGACTTCGGTGTCTTCAAACCAGACCTTGGACTGGCGAAAACTGTGTTCATGGTTGTCGCGGAGCCAGTGAATGCCAAGTTCAATGCTTTTGCTGGCATCATGTGGGTCCGTGGCAAATGCGGTTCGGAATTTGGCCACGGCCTCAAGCAAAGACGGGTCAGAATAGCGGTGATCGGGGTTTAGAAGCGCGTAAGAAAGCATCGCCAACCTGTGACGGATGCACGACCAGCCATCTGGGCAAGACCCCGGTTTTGGCATCGGGTGTAGCGACAGCCAAAGCTTGCGCAAGCCAGGCAATTTTTGCATGGCCAGATGTTCAATGCGGGCATCCTCGAATGTTTCGATACAGATATGTTGAAAAACACTATAGTTATCAGCGAGATACGGCTTTGACCAAATTTTATGGGCCACCATATGAGCAATCATCGCGCGATAGCGGTTGATGCCGGACACACCGTTCCAATCTTCAAACACATCGGGGATATGCAACCCTTGGCGGTCCAGATGCGGGCGCGGTTTGCGTTCGGTTTCAAAGGCTTCGGAATAGGGGCGATATTCGACGTCTTCGTCCCAAAACGCGCGGGCAAACAGGCGCAACTGGCGCTCATGGTCCATGAACAGAGTGCCATTGCGTTCCTTCACCAACATGGCCTTGGCGTCGGCACTTTGCAGGCTAAAATAGTCCGGCAAGCGGTGCGGATGATCGCGGTAAACGCGGATGCCGTAAGTGATCCAGTTGTTCACACCAGCCATCGACAATTGACCAAACAGATAAGGCGCGCGTTCCACAAGGGCGGTGGTGCCCTCCTTGGCCTCAAGCGTCATTTTGCGCACCAAACCGAGCCAGCCACGCAAGGAGTCACCGCTGTTCAGCCGTCGCGCAATTGCTGGCAGTGTGGCCAAAAACGGTGCATAGGCCCCGCGCACCGCGTTTTCCGACAAATAGGCGGCTGTTGCGGCGATTTCGGGGATGATATCGGGGTCGGAATGGCGCACGACCTCGGGGATTTCATCGAGAAAGATCAACACCAGTTCGGTGCCCCGCCCCAATGCGGCCACCCGATCAGCCCCCGCAAGCCACGCCATAAGGCCCGCGTCATCCAGCACGCTTTGGGCGTTGTGTAGGGCGTCCTGAAAAATATCGTCGATTCGTTTGACCGTGCTGTTCAACCGGTCGCGCCAAATCTGGGTTTCAGGTGTCATGCCATCCCTCCGCAGGTTCAAACGTTAGCCAAGAACCAATTCAACCGCCGCGTCCAACGTCGCCCTGATGTCAGCGTCGTCGGTCAACGGTCGCACCATGGCCATTTTGCAAGCCTCGACCGGATCAACCCCTTTGCCGATCAGCATGGCAGCATAGACCATCAGACGGGTAGAGATGCCCTCATCAATACCGTGGCCCTTTAGGTTGCGGGCGCGATGCGCGATATCGACCAGCTTGCTGGCCAATGCCGCCTCAACTCCGCCTTCACGGGCAACGATGGTGGCCTCGATTGCCGCGTCAGGATAGTCAAAATCAAGCGCTGTGAACCGTTGTTTGGTGGATTGCTTAAGGTCCTTCATCAGGCTTTGGTAACCGGGATTATAGGAAATCACCAACTGGAAATCCGGATGCGCCTCCAGCAGTTCCCCCTTTTTATCCAGTGGTAAAACACGGCGATGGTCGGTCAGCGGGTGGATTACAACGGTGGTGTCTTGACGGGCCTCGACCACCTCGTCCAGATAGCAGATCGCGCCGATGCGCGCAGCCACCGTCAGCGGGCCGTCCTGCCAGCGGGTGCCGTTTTCATCCAGCAAAAACCGCCCCACCAGATCGGCCGCCGTCATGTCTTCGTTACAGGCCACGGTGATCAGTGGTTTCTGCAATTTCCACGCCATAAATTCAACAAAACGCGATTTACCACAGCCGGTCGGGCCTTTGACCATCACCGGTAGACGGCACTCATAAGCGGTTTCATAGAGCGGAATTTCATTACTGGTTGCCTGATAATAAGGTTCTTTTGAGATGCGAAACTGGTCTGTGGCGCTCATTTTATCACCCCTTTTTTATGTGCTCTTCATGAAAAAAATGCGCATGCGGCACTTTATTGATAAAGAGGTCCCTACCCCGCCATGGTGACGGGGTAGGGCAAAGGCATGTGCTTACTTATGCACACCCAGTTTTTCGCGCCAACCCGGATAGAGTTGATCCGCATCTGACGAGAAGGATTCAAACGCGCCGCGCATTTCTTTATGCTCTTTGGCGAATTCAACCAGATCAACACCGCCCTGCCAAGCCTCATAAGCCTGCCGCAGCGATGTAGCCCCGTCAGCGATGCCGTCCTTGTGGCCCAATGCACCGCCACCTGATGTCTGGATCACGTTACAGTGGCCAAGATTTTCAAAGAAACCAGGCAGACGCAGCGCGTTCATACCGCCCGAGATGATCGGCGAGGTCGGCTTCATACCTTCCCATTCCTGATGGTAATGTGTGCCCATGACGCTATCGCCCATCAACATGTCGGCCAGCACTGTATCGCTGTTATAGCCTTCCATTTTGCCAAAACCCATGGTGCCGGTGTGGATGCCGGATGAACCCGACATACGCGCCCATTTCATATGTGCCAAAGCGGTGTAACCGCGGTTCGACTCTTCACCCGTCACCATACCATGACCGGCGCGGTGATAGTGAATGAACTGATTGCCAAAGTGACGGCGTGCCGTTGTGACCATACCACAACCGCCGACAAAACCGTCAACCAGCAGGGCAACATTTTCAGCTAGGAAACCGAACTGCTCCAGAACATATTCACCACGTGCGATCATCTCATTAGGATCATCTGCTGTGATGTTGGCCGAGAATAATTTGGCTTGGCCAGTGTCGTCCATCGCGCGTTTCATCGAATCCACGATCAACGGAATGGATTCTTTCATCGGGGCGTAAACCTGATTGCCTTGTGGTTCGTCATTCTTGATGAAATCACCGCCCAGCCAGAACTGATAACAAGCCTCGGCAAATGGTTTCGGTCGCAGGCCCAATTTTGGTTTGATGATCGTGCCAACAACCATGCCACCGTCTTCCAGCGGACGACCCAGAATGCGCCACATGTCTTTAATGCCACGGTTGGGGCCATCAAACAGGCGCAAGAAGTTCGGCGGCACATAAAAGTCGAGCAATTTGGCGTATTCAACATCACCCATCGCCTGATTGTTACCGATCATACAAGTCATCAAAGACACAACCATGGCGCGGCCATCGGTGATGTTCCGATCAAACAAATCGATTGGGAAAGCGATTTTCATCAGCTCTTTTTCTTCATCAATCTCATAGCAAATCGCATCCAGACCCATGGCAAAATCGTCGGTTGTGGTGGTCGCCACGTTGGTGCCGGTGGATGATTCCGCGCAAAAGTGCGCGGCGGTGCCGATGTAATCAAAGAAACCGGCAGCCGGTTTCATTTTATAGGCCCCCAGAACGTGTTTGCCTGCAGCCATCAGGTCTGCTTCTTTAAGGGTCAGGTCGCTGTAACGACTGGTTTGGTCTAACATGGTGTCCTCCTCATTTGGTCAATCTTTGTGCGGGTCCCCGTATGGTGGACTTGGTATCTGATTCGGAATATAAAGAATAATCGATTGTATCTACTGAACATATAGAGCCGTATCTATGAATGGATTACCCCTCTCCCAAACCTTGCCCCATGTGTCGCTGCGCCAGTTGCAAATTTTTGAAACAGTGGTGCGGCTGGATGGGTTCACAAAGGCAGCCGATGCGCTGCACCTGAGCCAGCCAACGGTGTCCATGCAAGTGGACAAGCTGAGCAAAACGCTGGGCTTGGCGCTGATGGAACAGGTGGGGCGCAAGATGCATCTGACAAATGCGGGCCGCGAGGTTTATGCCCTGACGCAAGATATTTTGGGGCGCGTCGGTGCCTTGGGCGATTTGGCGGATGAATTGAACGGCGTCATCAAAGGTGAGCTGCGCCTTGCGGTGATCACAACGGCGGCCTATTTTATGCCACATCTGTTGGGGTCCTTTGTCGAGGCCCATCCCGAAGTACAGCCGCGTCTGACCATCACCAACCGGGCCGAAGTGTTGGAGCGATTGCGTTCCAATCAGGATGATCTGTTGATTATGGGACAGGTTCCGGACGAGATCGCGGTCAAAGCCTATCCGTTTATTGACAATGAAATGGTCGTCGTTGCCGCCCCTGATCACCCGTTGGCGGGGCAGCGCAATGTGTCGCTCAAACAGATCAGCAATGCGCGGTTTTTGGTGCGTGAACCGGGGTCAGGCACCCGAAAAGCGGTTGAACGCATGTTCGCAGTGCAGGATTTGGCAATCATACCTTATATGGAACTGGGCAATGCAGAGGCGATCAAACAAGGGGTAATGGCGGGGCTTGGAATATCGGTTTTGTCACGACGCAATCTGGGGCTTGAGCTCAGCAACAATCATATCGTTGTGCTGGATGTGGTCGGCTTTCCGTTGATCCGCCGTTGGTATGCGGTGCATCTGCGCGACAAGAAACTCTCCTTGGTGGCGCGCAGTTTTCTGGACAGTCTGATTGCGGACGCCAATGCTGCTATGATCAAAGACTAGGCCGGATTGGGCAAGTTGCTGCCGCCGGGTTATTTCTCGGGCGTGACAAACAAAACGGAAACGGTTTATAACGACCGAAACACGCAAAAATCAGGACACCCCCATGACCAAACCCGTCGAGGACAGCACCGCAGCCCGCGGTATTTCCCCCGTTATACTTAGCCTTTTGACAGCACTCTTTATCATGGCGGCCTACAACAATACGTTCTGGGCCAACGGGAACCGGATATTTGAAGGCGACATGGTACACCTATCCTTGTTCGGGGTCGCCGTGTTCGGGCTGGTGTTGTTCATCATCGCATTGTTTTCCAGCAAATGGCTGCAAAAACCGTTCCTGATTTTGCTGCTGATGACGGGCGGTGTGTCGTCCTACTACATGGACACGCTGGGGGTGATGATCAATCGCGAGATGATCCAGAACGTGGTGACCACCACGCTGCAAGAGAGCAAACACCTGATCACCTTCAGTTTTATCAGCCATGTGGTGATTTACGCGATCCTGCCCTCGCTGTTCGTCCTCTGGGTCAAAGTCAAACGCCCGACGTTCCTGCGGGCGCTGTTCAGCCAGACGGCGCTGGCGTTGGGGGCGATCTTGTTGTGTTTGGCCCTGCTGTTTGCCAACTACAGAACCTTTTCGGGCGCGATCCACGATAACAAAGACCTGATGGGCAGTTTTCAACCAGGTGCCCCGTTGAATGGTGCCATTCGTTATGCGCAACTGGTCATTGGCAGTCGTGACATTGTCCTGCAACCGCGTGGCGAAGACGCGGTGCGCGGGCCATTGATCACTGCGGTGGACAAGCCGGTTTTAACGGTGATTATGGTGGGTGAAACCGCACGGGCGCAAAATTTCGGGCTGAATGGATACGCGCGCGACACCACGCCCGAACTGGGCGCACGCGATGATCTGGTCGCCTTTCAGGATGTCAGCAGTTGCGGCACCGCCACCGCGACCTCCCTGCCTTGCATGTTTTCACGTTTTGGGCGCTCTGACTATTCTTACGCAAATGGATTGGCCAATGAAAACCTGCTGGATATTCTAAATCATGCTGGCGTTCAGGTGCGCTGGCTGGACAACAACACCGGTGACAAGGGCATTTCCACCCGCGTCGGCGGCCCCGAAATGCTGACCTATCTGGACGACCAAGAATACTGCAGCACAGGCGAATGCAACGACGGGATATTCCTGCCCTTTTTGCAAGAAGCCATTGAGAACATCACCGAGGATACCGTTCTGGTGATGCACCACATCGGCAGCCACGGCCCTGCCTATTACTTGCGCTACCCTGACGCCTACAGACGGTTCACGCCGACCTGCGACAGCACCGAGCTGAAAAACTGCACCAGCGAGGAAATCGTCAACGCCTATGACAATACCATTGCCTATACCGACCACGTGGTGGCCGAGGCGATCAAGCTGCTTGAGACCCAGGACAAGGCCGTTGCCACGATGCTCTATATGTCCGATCATGGTGAATCGTTGGGTGAAAACGGGTTGTACTTGCATGGCACACCCTATTTCATGGCCCCCGAAACCCAAACCAAGGTACCCTTTGTGATTTGGCTGTCCGAGGCCTATAAATCGGCCTTTGCACCTGATATGACCTGTTTGAAGGCCCGCGCGCAAACCCCAGTGACACATGCCAATCTGTTCCATTCGGTCTTGGGCTTGATGGACATAACCACCACTGAGAGAACCGCAGAACTTGATCTGTTTTCCAAATGCAGCGTGGCTGCGGAGTAAGCTATGAGCCAACCTAAAAAACCAGAACGCATCACCGGTATCAAACACGTCTTTGCCGCCACCGGTTATTCCATCGGGGGTATCAAACGGCTTATGCACGAGACCGCGTATCGCCATGAGGTGTTGTTATACCTGATCGTGATGGCGGTTTTAGCCACCATTGGCGCGACATTTGGCGAATTTATCACCGCCAGTATTTTGGCGCTGGTGTTGATCGCCTTTGAAGCGCTGAACACCGCATTGGAAGAGGTGGTGGACCACATATCCCCCGAGTGGAACGAATTTGCCCGCGACGCCAAAGACCTTGGGTCCTTGGCGGTCATGTGTTTGTTGATTGCAAACGGGCTGTTTCTGGCATACGTGCTGATCCAGCATCTGATCCTTATCTAAAAGTCGAAAAAACCATGTCCAACCCGTTAAAAATAGTTGCCGTTCCGATGCACCCTGAAGGGCTGAAATTTGTTGCCATCTTCGCGGCTATCTCTGTGGTGCTTGGTATGCTTTGGGCCCCGTTGTTTTGGGTCGGCATGGTTTTGACCGTCTGGTGTTATTATTTCTTTCGCAATCCGGTGCGCTCGGTGCCGCAAAATGATGACCTGATCCTGTCGCCCGCCGATGGTGTCGTCAACCTGATCACCACTGTGGTGCCGCCTGCCGACATGGGGCTTGGAGACGAGGAACGTGTACGGGTTTCGGTCTTTATGAATGTGTTTAACTGTCACGTGAACCGTGCCCCTATTGCGGGTGAAATCACCAACATCACCTACCACAAAGGTAAGTTCGTAAATGCATCGCTGGACAAAGCCAGCGAACACAACGAGCGTAATTCGCTGACCATCACCCGCCCTGACGGGTTGTCGATCGGCGTGATCCAGATCGCAGGCCTGGTGGCGCGGCGCATCGTTTGTTTCACGACCGTGGGTGCCAAAACCGACGCGGGCGTGGTGTTTGGCCTGATCCGTTTTGGATCGCGGCTCGATGTGTTCCTGCCGGTTGGCGTGCAGCCAAAAGTCGTGCTGGGGCAAAATGCGGTCTCGGGTGAAACCGCGCTGGCCGATCTATCTGACCCGACCCCGAATTACGTTGGGAGACGCATTTGAACGTCCCCGAGCCAAAAAACGTACCCCTGCGCCGGTTCATTCCGAACTTTGTCACAATATTCGGGCTTTGCGCTGGCTTAACGGCTGTGCGCTCGGGCATGGCTGGACATTATTCGGTGGCGATGGCGCTACTGTTGCTGTCGGTTCTGTTGGATGGCGTTGATGGAAAATTGGCGCGGATGCTGGATTCCAGCAGCCAGTTTGGCGCTGAACTCGACACGTTGGCCGATTTTTTTAACTTTGGTATCGCACCCACTATCCTGCTTTACCTGATGTTTTTCGCGGGCACTGAATTTGCCAACATCGGCTGGCTGGCCCTGATCATGTTTACCATTGCTTGCATGATGCGACTGGCCCGTTTCAACGTGGCTCTGTTGGAGGATGACGACACCCCCAAAGACAGTCGTTTTTTTGTTGGCGTGCCTGCCCCGGCACTGGCCCTTCTGGGGTTTTTACCTGCGTTTTTGTACCTGAGCGGATGGACCAGTATCGCTGAGCACCAAGTCTGGATATCGCTTTATATCATCGCGGCGGGCGCACTGGCCGTCAGCCGAATCCCGACCTTTTCGTTGAAACAGGTTAGTGTTAAGCGCAAACATCAGGCCTTGGTGTTCGGCTTGGTCGTGCTGTTCATGATCAGCCTCACCGTTTTTCCGTGGCATGTGATGGTGTTGGTCGATCTGATCTACCTCGCGAGTTTGCCGATGTCCTATAGAGCATCTAAACAAATAGACGTTTGACAAATCGCTTTGCGCGTGGTCGCGTGCCCTAAATATGGGACGGAGATGTCAAATGAAGCAATCAAACAGAATCAGTACTTTGTTAGGCGATGGTGATGGTGACGCTGGCTGGGGCACCTTTCTAAAGGCGCGGCGCATGATCGCGGCTGGCACGGATGTGATTGAGCTGACCATCGGCGAACACGACATCCGCACCCATCCCGACATCCTGACTTTTATGCATGAGGCCGCCATTGGTGGGCATACCGGTTACGCCAGTGTGCCGGGCATTCAGCCACTGCGCGAGGCCGTTGCGACGCGTGTGCAGGCCCAAACCGGCGTGCCGACAACGACGGACAATGTGCTGATCACCCCTGGCGGCCAATCGGCGTTGTTTTCCTCGCATCTCGCGGTTTGCGATGATGGGGACACAGCACTTTACATCGATCCCTACTATGCCACCTACCCCGCCACCTTGCGGGCCGTTGGGGCAATTCCGCAACCCATCCCGGCCCATGCGGTCGACAACTTCCAGCCCCGCGCCTCCGAAATTGCCAAACATGCGTCGGGCGCTAAATCAATGCTGATCAACTCGCCCAACAACCCCACCGGCGTGGTCTATTCCCGCGCCACGCTTGAGGGGATCGCGCAGGTTTGCATTGAAAACGATCTGTGGCTGATTTCGGACGAGGTTTATGACACCCAGATTTGGCAAGGCGAACATATCAGCCCACGTTCCCTGCCTGATATGGCCGAGCGCACGCTGGTGGTCGGTTCGATGTCCAAAAGCTATGCCATGACGGGCAGTCGCATCGGCTGGATCATTGCGCCTGAAGCGGTGATTGAAAGCCTGATCAATCTGGCGACCCACACAACGTATGGCGTCGCTGGCTACATCCAAGACGCCGCCCTGTTTGCGCTGGAACAAGGCGCGCCAATGGAGCGTGACATCGCCGCGCCGTTCGCGCGGCGTCGCGAAATTGCCATGCAGGTTTTAGCGGGGCAAAACGTGGTCAAACATGTGCCGTGCATGGGGGCGATGTATCTAATGCTGGATATCCGCGCCACGGGGCTGTCCGGCGAAGATTTTGCTGATGCACTGCTAGAGTCCGAGCATATTGCTACCATGCCCGGCGAGAGCTTTGGCAGATCGGCAGCAGGCCATATCAGGGTGGCGATGACGGTGGATGACGCGGCATTCAAGGCAGCGCTGACACGGTTGGTTGAGTTTGCTAAGGGAGTGGCTGAGTAAACTAACCACGAGTAGAATAGGCATTGTAAGAATAGGGAGAATGATGGTGCCAAAATTCAAATGCAATTGTGGTGAATACATAAACTGCAGCGAAATCCCTAACCCCAATGGGTACTACTTCGCTGGCGAAAATGATATTTCGGATGATGAGTATGAGGAAATTGCAAAGGATGGCCACCTTACCATTTTTGATAGATTATTACATATGTTAAAATGCCCTAGTTGTGGTCGACTTGTCGTCTTTTGGGATCAATATCATGAAAATCCAGAGTTTTTTACATCTGAAGGATTTGACGAGCCCAATTTGCAAGCGGCGCATCCGGAAAACCCGAAGGAATAACCATGCCCACCACCTTCCGCGACCTACACCAGCGCACCAACCCGTTCATCCTCGCCAATGCGTGGGATGCGGGCAGCGCCAAGATGTTGGCGGGGTTGGGGGCGCAAGCGATTGCCACATCCTCCGGTGCCCATGCTTTTACTATGGGTCGCCCCGATATGGGTACTCTCACCCGTGACGAGGCCTTGTCTCACGCCCAAGACCTGATCGCGGCTGTCGATATTCCGGTTTCAGGTGACTTTGAAAACGGTTTTGGTGATAATCCTGACACTTGCGCCGAAACTGTGCGCCTGTCGGGCGAAATCGGGTTGGCGGGCATCTGCATCGAGGACACCGCCCTACCTGCCGCCTCCGCCTATGAATTTGATCTGTCGGTCGAGCGCATTCGCGCGGCCTCGGCTGCGGCGCGCGATTTACCCAATGATTTTGTGCTGGTGGCTCGTGCGGACGGCGTGTTGAACAAACAATATGGTCTGGAGGAGGCGATCCGGCGCATCCAAGCCTATGAAGTCGCGGGCGCGGATTGCGTTTACGTGCCGATGCCCGCCAGTATGGATGATCTGGCTCGCATTTGTGCCGCGACCACACTGCCCGTCAATGCACTTGCCGCAGGTCCTTTTGCCAAGATCAGTCGAGCCCAGTTCGCAGCCATCGGGGTCGCCCGCATTTCACTGGGGGCCGCATTGGCGCGTGTCACCCACCGCGCCATTCATGATGCTGCAACGGCAATGTTTGAGGAGGGGGATTTCAGCCCGCTCACCAAGGCCTTGCCCGCCGCAATAACCGACAAGCTGCTGGATTAGTTCAGCGGCGCGTTGTCGTCTTGTTTTTCCATCCGCAAGAAGGTGAATATGCCCATTGGCGGCAATCTGCTCTGGCTTTGAACGCTTAGATCATCCTCGCCCAGAATGCGGTGGATCGAAAAATCAGAATGCCAACCGATTTTACTGGCAAAGGGGGCGAAAGCCTTTTCCACCACCGAGAGCGCACCTTTTTCGCGCGCGAAATGATTCACGATCAACACCTGCCCGCCGGGTTTGCAAACCCGCGCCATCTCGGCAATCACCTGCTCCGGATCGGGTACCACCGACACCAGATACATTGCCACAACCGTGTCGAAATGATTATCCGGCAATTTCATTGCGCGGGCATCCATTTCAAAAATACCATCCACATGGTTTAGGCCGCGTTTACTGACCTTTTTGCGCGCTTTGGCCAACATATGGGTCGAAACATCGATGCCCGTGATCTGCAAATGTGGTTGATAATGCTTTAGCGAAAGGCCCGTGCCGACCCCGACTTCAAGCACATTGCCTTGCCTCGTGTTGATGTGCCGGATGGCGCGTTTTCGCCCGACCGTGGTGATGGCTCCAAATGTTTTGTCGTAAATCGGTGCCCATGCTTTGTATGAGCTCTTTACTGCATTGATATCCAAAGTTATTTTCCTGTTTGCGCGGATTTCACAGCCGCTTGCGTGGCACAATAGCGGCCATTTTCACAGCATTTACGATGCACCACAAGGCGCAAATTCTCGATAGGCGGATTACTCCGCTCTTGCCATACTGGCCCGGGCGTGGCCCTATCGCGCATATGAATCATGATGACTTAAACCACTGGTCCAAACGCGCTGCTGATTGGGCGCGGGACTATCATGCGGGACTGCGCGATCAACCGGTGCGCGCGCCCGTTAAGCCAGGTGAAACGGCGGCCAAGTTGCCAGCTTTCGCCCCCGAATCTGCCGAACCGATGGAGCAAATCTTTGCCGATTTTGAATCCATCGTGCCCGGTGCCACCACCCATTGGCAGCATCCGCGTTTTTTCGCGTATTTTCCGGCCAACGCTTCGCCGGCCTCAATGCTGGCCGAGCAATTGGCCAATGCAATCGCGGGCCAAGCCATGTTGTGGCAAACCGCGCCTGCCGCCAACGAGATCGAGGCGGTGATGATCAACTGGTTGCGTGATGCGCTGGGTTTGCCGGATGGTTTCACTGGCACAATCCACGACAGCGCCACCACCACGACACTGGCCGCAATCCTGACCATGCGCGAGCGCGTGTTGGACTGGCAGGGCAATAAACAGGGGCTGTCCGCCCTGCCCCAACTGCGCCTTTATGCGTCGGGCGAAACCCATTCCAGTATCGACAAAGCTGCCCGAATCGCCGGAATCGGGCAGGATAATTTGGTAAAAATTCCGACCAATGCGGATCATCAGATGGATACAGGCGCACTGGATGCCGCCATCACCTCAGACCTTGCGGCGGGGTTTCTGCCGGCAGGCGTGATTGCTTGCGTTGGGGGCACTTCGATCGGAGCCAGCGACGACATTGCCGCCACAGTGGCCGTGGCCAAAACGCATGATCTCTATGTCCATGTGGATGCGGCCTGGGCGGGTTCGGCGATGATTTGCCCTGAATATCGTCACATCTGGGCAGGCGTCGAGGGGGCTGACAGCATCGTTTTTAACCCGCATAAATGGCTGGGTGCCCAGTTTGATTGCGCCGTACAGTTCCTGAAAAATCCTGCTGAGCAGATCAACACATTGGGTCTGCGACCCGAGTATTTGAATACGCTCGGGCAAGACGAAATTACCAATTACAATGAATGGACCGTGCCATTGGGCCGGCGTTTCAGGGCGTTGAAACTGTGGTTCACACTGCGCGCATATGGGTTGGAAGGGTTGCGGGACCGAATCCGCAATCACATTAACTGGGCACGTGAATGCCATGATACAATTGCCAAAATGGACCGCTTTGAAATCACCACAGCACCTGCATTTTCTCTATTCACTTTTCGCTACAAGGAGAGTGACGCCGAGACCGAGGCCCTGTTGACCCGCATCAATGATGATGGCCGTATTTACCTAACCCAAACCCGCCAAAACGGAAAATTTGTGATCCGTATGCAGGTTGGCCAATTTGACTGCACCCGTGAAGATGTCATGATGGTGCCGACTGTATTAAACAACCTGACCGGAGGCTAAAATGCGCCTGATATTTTCACTGCTGATTTTTCTGCTACCAACATTTGCTGTGGCCCAAAACTATCCGGTCCATACAAACCTTTATGTAAATGACTTTGCGGCGATCATCAGTGAAGAAGATGAAGCCGTCCTCATGCAACAACTTGAAACCCTGCGCAAAGAAAAAGGCGTTGAGGTCACGGTGCTGACCATAGCCAGCCGGAAAACCTATGGTGACAGCGATAGCATCGAGAGCTTTGCTACCAATCTGTTCAACGCATGGGGCATTGGCAATGCCAAACGCAACGACGGCATCCTGATCCTCGTGGCGCAACAGGACCGCGAAATGCGCATTGAGCTTGGCAAAGGGTATGGCGATGCGTTCAACGCCGCCGCCGGCGATGTGATTGACCAACATTTCCTGATCTCGTTTCAATATGACAAATATTCCGAAGGCATTCGCACTGGCACCAACGAGGTGATCCGCCGCATCGTCATGCCCTTTGCCGAAGGGTCTGATCACCCATTGGGGGCTGATAAAAAGACGGACTGGGCTATGGTCGGGTTTTTCGCGCTTTTAACGACTTTTCTTGGCGGTGTGATGGCCGTTGTATTTTCCGGGCCTCTGGGAAAACTCATCAACCGGATGCGTAAATGCCCGAATTGCGGGCGCAAAGGCGGAGTGCATCGTTTTCGCGAGATTATTGAGAGCGCCACTACAAAAAGTTCGGGCAGCGGAAAACTAATCACCACATGCGACTATTGTGACTATCATAACGAGGACAACTACACTATTTCGCGCCGTTCGTCTTCTCGCTCGTCCTCATCAAGTGGCGGCAGCAGCTTTGGCGGCGGCTCGTCGTCCGGTGGCGGGGCTTCGGGCCGTTGGTAGTCTGAAAACGACAACATGGCGCAATTAGGCAAGACTTGAACAGGTTTCACGGCATCCTGTCCTGGTAACAGGAGAAGAAATGCCGACGAAACACTGGATCATAACGCTGGTGACACGGGCCATCGGGGCGCGGCGCGGACGCGCGGCACGGGGACGTCCATAGAGGGATTTCACCCTTTGATTTTCCCAACCAGAAAGCCCCTGATATGTCTGATCGCCAAACTCGCCGCTCCGGCGGCCGCGCTGCCCGCGTTGCCTTGCGCGCCGCCCCGCTCGCCGATGATATACGACCCGTGCGCCCCGGAATGGAGGGTGGCAGATACGCTCCCCTGACCCAAGCCGATATCGAGCGCATCCATCACGGTGCCCTAGATGCGTTAGAGCAAATTGGGCTGGCCGACGCGCCGCAAAGCGGCATTGATATTATGGTCGGGGCCGGCGCGGTGCTTGGTGACGATGGGCGTTTGCGGTTTCCGCGCGCCCTGGTCGAGGACATGCTGGCCAAGGCTGCCAAATCCGTCACCCTCTGCGGCCGCGACCCTGCCCATGACATGCAAATCGGCGGCAACCGCGTTTACTACGGCACTGCGGGGGCGGCAGTTCATTTGGTCGACGTCGAAACCAACACCTATCGCGAATGCAACCTGCGAGATCTGTTTGATGCCGCCCGTATTGCAGATCAGATGGACAACATCCATTTTCTGCAACGGCCAATGGTGGCCCGTGATGTCACAGACAATTTCGAGTTGGATATGAACACGATTTATGCCTGCGTCAGTGGCACCAGCAAACATATAGGCACCTCCTTTGTGGAGCCGGATTTTGTCGCAGGTGGCATCGAAATGCTGCATATGATTGCGGGGAGTGAGGCCAAATGGCGCGCCCGCCCGTTCATGTCGAACTCAAATTGTTTTGTGGTGCCACCGATGCGCTTTGCCTCCGAAAGCTGCCTGATTATGGAGCAATGCATTGCCGCTGGCATGCCGGTATTGTTGCTGTCGGCGGGGCAAGCGGGCGCGACGGCCCCAGCCTCGATTGCGGGCGCGATCATGCAGGCGGTGGCTGAATGTCTGGCTGGCATTGTCTATGTGAATGCCATTTCGCCAGGCTATCCAGCGGTATTCGGCACCTGGCCGTTTGTATCGGATCTGCGCACGGGGGCGATGTCGGGGGGATCAGGCGAGCAGGCGTTGTTAACCGCAGGCTGCGCGCAGATGCATCATTTCTACGGCCTACCGGGCGGGGCCGCGGCGGGGATTGCCGATGCCAAACTGCCCGATATGCAGGCCGGATGGGAACAAGGCATTTCCAACGTCATGGCGGGGTTGTCGGGGTTGAACATCGTCTATGAAGCCGCCGGTATGCACGCCTCGCTGCTGGGCTTTTGTCTTGAAAGCCTGATCCTTGGGGATGATCTGATTGGTCAGGCCCAACGGTGCGTGCGCGGCATCGAGGTTAATGACGACACCATCGGCCTTGAGGTGATGCGCGCCACCTGTTTGGATGGACCGATGCATTATCTGGGGCATGAACAGACGCTTGGATTGATGCAGACCGAATATCTGTACCCCAAAACGGCCAACCGTCTGTCGCCAAAGGAATGGCAGGAATATGACAGGCCTGAATTGGTCCCTGCGGCCACAAAACGCAAGGACGAGATTTTGGCAACCCCGTCTGCCGCCGCACTTGATCCGATGTTGGATGCCAAAATTCGGGCGGCGTTCAACATTCATCTCTAGGGGCTTAGGAGACGTTGGTCTGCTTTTCTTCCAGCGCCATCCACTCTTCTTCCGATGCATCCAGCACCGATTGGCGCTCGATCAAAGCGTCTGTGGCCTTTTGGAATTTCACAGGCTCGTTGGTGAACATATCGGGGTCCGACATGAAGTCGACCAGCTTGGCGATCTCGGCTTCGAGCCGTTCCATCACGGCAGGCAGTTCCTCTAGACGGTGCTTTTCAACGAAAGATAGCCCCGTG
>Ga0209345_10002780_pt1 | contig 18811 bp, 15 predicted proteins | sample Cruoilmetagenom7_FD_187294 | JGI IMG/M metagenome (GOLD analysis project Ga0209345, IMG submission 187294) | Oil polluted marine microbial communities from Coal Oil Point, Santa Barbara, California, USA - Sample 7 (SPAdes) (version 2) | ecosystem: Environmental > Aquatic > Marine > Oil seeps ...
CTGATCCTTGTTTCATTCGCCCCTTAGAATACCGAAGCTGCCCACCAATACTGGTCGCTGTGCGCATAGTTTGAGCGTGACACAAGGCAACAGCCAGAGCATCCGCGGCATCTTCAGCCGGAGCAGAAGGCAATTTTAAAAGATGCTTAACCATATGCTGTACCTGCACCTTATCTGCCCCACCCGTACCAACAACCGACTGTTTAACGGAGCGAGCGGCATACTCTGCAACAGGAAGCCCGGCAATAACACCCGCAACAATTGCGGCACCACGGGCCTGGCCTAATTTAAGCGCAGCGCGAGGGTCACGGGCAAAGAAGATATCTTCAATGGCCATCTCATCAGGATTATGTTGTTGGATAATTTCAGAAAGACTATCAAAAATTATTTTCAAGCGCTCCGGCAATCCGCCCGTGGGTAAACGAATAATCCCGCTAGTGACATATTCAGCCTTAGAGCCATTGCTACCTTTGGCATTAATAATGCCAAAGCCCGTTTTGCGAGATCCGGGGTCTACACCAAGAATCAATGTCATATGCGCCGCGCCACTTACGTTACCCACAACAAGCTAGTACTGTATATTGCTACAGTATATCAATCAGCAAAAAAAACAAGTCCTAAGCAGTGGTGTTCATGGTTCCCTACCGCAAGCTTTTACCTATCAAAAATTGTTGGTGATTTTAAAGAGGCTTATCACCTAGATCAGCAGCCATAGGCTATTGTTCAAGGAAAAGTTGATGTTAAGTGTTTGATTTCAAAAGGTGTTGATTTATGATCAATGCAAAGGGATTGGTAAACATAAAGCAGGGATTAGGCTTCTTCAACAACACAGCAGAACCTCCCACCCAACCTAACCCATTGTAAACAAATAATAATATCCTTAATCACAAGTTGTTTGGCCAGAGATAAGGTGCCAAAGTGATATAAGGCCATAGGCTTTTGAATAAACTGTTAGGTGATGAGGGAGAAAATGAGAAAGGACTTTGAAGAACTACCCAGTGAAGCCTTAATGGATTATTACAATGAGGATTACGCGTCTGCTCACGAAAAGTATGAATGGTACTTTGAAAATTCAGAAAAGTTGAAACCTTCATTAAGAGGTGTAAGGGTTTCGTTTTGTTTGGGCGGCTGGGTTAATGTCGCAAAAGAATATCCTCCCGCAATGAAGCGTATCATTGAGATTAAAAAAGATGCGCTAAATAACTTCAATGATACACAGTCCATTGAAGCATTTAGAGATTTTTCATGTATCTCTAGATACTTAGAAACAGGAAATGAAGTTCTCAAAATTTTTTATAACTTTAATGAAACTGATAAGGATATAGCTAAAAAGCTCTTTAGGCATGCATATGAATTCTTAGTAGAGGAAGAAGTATGGAATGTATGTGCTGAATATATGGATGATTTTTCTAAAAAATATGATCTATGTTTTCATTGTTTCGATCATACATCAGAAAAAGAAAAGGAGCTTGAGAAAGAGTTTGCAGAATCTATGTATCAGCATCGCATTGAGCTTCTAAAAAAAGGAATTGTTCCATTGTTTAAAATATTATCAGTTAAGTCTGATACTGCTTTATATAATCAATATCTTGAAAAAATAAAAATTGATATAGAAAAAAGAGGGCTTAATGCGCTACTTGCAGAGCTTTAAAGAAGCACCTAACAAGCGCCGGCACGCAGGACTTGTGTTGCTTCGCAACCCAAACCCGTGCGGCGGGCGTTACATAAATTTATTCCACGTAATAAAAAAAGGCGGCTTAAATAAGCCGCCTTTTTGAAACAAAATATTAAATTATTCTTTTGTTTCTGGCTCTGCTTCTGCTGGAGCTTCCTCAGCAGGAGCTTCTTCAGCAACAGTTTCCTCGGCAGCTTCTTCTGCTACTTCTTCAGTTGCTGCTTCCTCTACTGTCTCTTCAACCACTTCTGGCTCAGGCGCAGCAACTGCTTGCTTAACAATGCCTTCTGCAACAAGAATTTTTACTTTGTCTTCACCGTTGATGTTTTTCTTATCTGAACCAACTACCGCATAACGGCCAGAACGTTTTTGGTAAACAGTGTAGTCATCAGTTTGTTTTAATACTTTCATCCATCTTCTCCTTTGATTACTCGTTAAGTTAAGTTTAAAAAAATTTATTTATAACAGTTCATAAATTCAGCCAAAGCAATCGGTTATGAATCCAACTGCTCCATCACTTCAAGTGAGATGTCGGCATTGGTGTACACATTTTGGACATCGTCTAAATCTTCTAGGCTATCAATCAGAGCCAGTGCTTTTTCTGCACCCTCTTTATCTAGTGGTACGGTGATAGAAGCCAGCATGGTGATCTCAGCATCGTCAGGCTCTAGGCCTGCCGCGACGATGGAATCTTTAATGGCAGAGAAATCTTCCCAAGCTACCATCACATCGATGGATTGGTCGTCATTTGTCACAACATCTTCAGCACCGGCCTCAAGTGCTACTTCCATAACTTGTTCTTCATCTGCACCCGGCGCAAAACTGATTTGCCCGGTACGGGTAAACAAATAGGCAACAGAGCCGTCTGTACCCAGGTTGCCTCCGCGTTTGTCAAAGGCATGGCGTACATCAGAGACTGTCCTATTGCGGTTGTCTGTCATGCATTCAACTAATACCGCAATACCACCAACGCCATAACCTTCGTAGGTGATTTCGTCGTAATTGTCACCTTCGCCGGCACCGGCGCCACGGGCGACGGCTTTTTCTACCGTATCCCGCTTCATGTTAGCGCCTAGCGCTTTGTCTATCGCTGCTCTTAGGCGTGGATTGTCTTCAGGGTTTGGCCCACCAGCCTTCGCTGCCACCACTAATTCTCGGATTAGTTTGGTGAAAACTTTGCCCCGCTTGGCATCTTGCGCTGCTTTGCGGTGCTTGATGTTGGCCCATTTACTATGACCTGCCATACTTTTCTCCTAAAAAAAGAGATACCTCTAAAATTACTGCGCAGTCAAATAGCCGTGTTTGGTCAGGTGTCGCGTGCTCACTCAAGTCTCACCTATCAAAATGATATGTCTCGACTTTCGCTCCGCGGTTTCTTGCTCTTCACGTTGCTATTAGTATTGCTCGTTAAATTTTATATGCACCCAAAACCATAAACAGGGAACAGGCGCTAATTAATTACTTCTCTTCAGCAGGCTTTTCGCTCGCGGGTTTTTCACGCAACTTAATATTCAGCTCGCGTAGTTGCTTGTTATCTACCGCACCAGGAGCATTGGTCATAACACAGGCTGCTGTCTGGGTTTTAGGGAAGGCGATAACGTCACGAATAGAGTCACTGCCTGTTAACAACATGATCAAGCGATCCAAACCAAAGGCCAAGCCACCGTGTGGAGGGCAGCCGTAGTTTAGTGCATCGACCAAAAAGCCAAATTTTTCATCCGCTTCTTCGTCACTGATACCCAGCACTTTGAATACAGACTTCTGCATGTCTGGGTTGTGGATACGGATAGAACCACCGCCTAACTCCGTGCCGTTTAAGACCATGTCATAGGCTAGAGACAATGCATTTTCTGGATCATTTTCAAGTTCTTCCGGTGTACAGGCTGGACGGGTAAAGGGGTGGTGTATCGAAGTCCATCCACCGATGTCCGTTTCTTCAAACATGGGGAAATCAACTACCCATAATGGTGCCCATTCACAGGTGTACAAATCTAGGTCTTCACCCAGTTTGCAACGCAATGCGCCCAACGCTTCCGAAACAATTTTGCCCTTATCAGCCCCGAAGAAAATCAGATCACCATTTTCTGCGCCGGTACGTTCGAGGATTGCAGCCCTAACTTCATTGGGCAGGAATTTAACAATGGGTGATTGCAGCCCTTCTTCAAGATCGTCTTTATCGTTGACCTTAATGTAAGCCAAGCCTCTTGCACCGTAGATGCTGACAAACTTGGTGTAGTCATCAATTTTCTTACGACTAATACTGCTACCACCTGGCACTTTTAATGCGGCTACACGACCTTTCGGATCATTAGCTGGGCCGGAGAAGACTTTAAAGTCTACGCCCGCCATCAAGTCTTTTACTTCGATCAACTCAAGTGGAATTCTCAAGTCTGGTTTATCACTACCAAAGCGATCTATGGCTTCGCTGTAAGGCATTTGTGGGAAGTGACCAAGATCCACATCCAGGACTTTCTGGAAAACGGAACGAATCATGTCTTCGTTAATGGACATGATTTCTTCTTCAGTGGTGAACGACAGCTCCACATCCACTTGAGTGAATTCAGGCTGGCGGTCAGCACGCAAATCTTCATCACGGAAGCATTTCGCGATTTGGTAGTAACGGTCGATGCCCGACACCATCAACAGCTGTTTAAACAACTGGGGTGACTGGGGCAAGGCAAAGAATTTTCCATCGTGGGTACGGCTAGGCACTAAATAATCACGTGCGCCTTCTGGCGTCGCACGGGTCAAAATAGGTGTTTCAATATCCAGAAAACCGTTGTCATCCAGATAGTTACGAATCGTTGTAGTTACCTCTGAGCGGAAACGTAGGTTCTTCAACATCTCAGGGCGACGAAGATCCATATAGCGATACTTCAGGCGAACATCTTCACCAACTTTGTTGTGCTCATCTAAGGGGAAAGGCGGTGTTTCTGAGGTGTTCAGAATTTCCAACTCTATTCCATAGATTTCAATTTCACCGGTACGCATCTCCGGATTAACAGTTTCAGGTGTTCGGGCGCGAACTTTACCTTTTACCTGAAGTACATATTCGCTGCGCACAGAATCAGCACGTTCAAAGTGCTCACCGCCATCAGGGTCAAAAACTACCTGAACAATGCCTTCGCGGTCACGAAGGTCAATAAAGATCACACCACCGTGATCCCGGCGACGGTCTACCCAACCACAGAGGGTAATTTCTTGATCAATGTTCTCAGCGCCCAGAACACCGCAATAAGTTGTACGCATTATGTTTTCCCGTATTGAGCTATGCCCGTATGACTTATGACGGCCCAATAATTGAGCCCTCACAATTAAATTTTCAGACTGTTCTTCAGATGCTTTTCATCCGACACACCAGCAAAAGGCGCGCATTATACCCCACTAAAACAGACGCTAGAAGGTAACGGGTGCTAGAAGATGGTAGAAAGGGATGTCTATATAGTAAACGGGATTGTCACTCCGCCCGAAAATCATCACCTACCAATACATTCACTATGGATTCGATTCGATGATGGAGAACTTCAGGTTGATATTCTGCAGCAGGCACTGTCCCCCAAATAGGATTTGGCCATGCGCCATCCGTTGTATAGCGTGCCACATGGTGCATGTGTAGCTGGGGAACCATATTTCCCAAGGTGGCAATGTTGATTTTGTCCGGTGAGAATACATCGACCAGTGCTTCTGCCAAGGTGCAGGACTCAACCATCAATTGAATTCGTTCTAGCTCTGAGAGATGGTAAATTTCCATTAGATCGGGCTTTTTCGGCACCAAAATAAACCAAGGGTAGTTAGCGTCGTTGTGGATAAGTAACTTAGACAACTCAAAATCACCCACGGGCAGGGTGTCAGCAGCTAACCTGGGATAGAGCTCAAACATTTACATACCTCTTTTTTCTAGACTTAAGTGTTTCTGAATTCTAATGCTTTGCGCTTTAAGACTCTGCGCTTGGATATTTCTGTACTAGGAAGTTCTGTACCAGAACTAATGACCACCGTAAAATAACGTCTTTTAGAGCAGTCGCCAATAGAGCAGTCCAACTTTTACATTAACCTCCAACATAAAGAATAGACTATGCGAGCCAGCCAATTCCTAATTACCACTCAAAAAGAGACCCCAGCCGATGCGGAAGTCATCAGCCACCAGCTTATGCTGAGGGCCGGCATGATTCGCAAATTGGCCGCAGGACTCTATAGCTGGTTGCCCTTGGGGCTTCGCGTGCTACGAAAAGCAGAAGCTATTGTTCGGGAAGAAATGGATAAAGCTGGAGCACAGGAGGTGCTGATGCCCGTCACCCAACCGGCTGAACTCTGGGAAGAATCTGGCCGATGGGAGCAATATGGCCCGGAATTATTGCGCATCAAAGACCGGCATGGTCGCTCTTTTTGCATGGGGCCGACCCACGAAGAAGTGATTACTGATCTGGTTCGCAACGAGATTCGCAGCTACAAACAGCTACCTGCCAGCTTCTATCAAATCCAAACCAAGTTCCGGGATGAGATACGCCCTCGCTTTGGCATTATGCGCTCCAGAGAATTTCTGATGAAGGATGCGTATTCTTTCCATGTTTCCCAAGAAAGCCTGCACCAAACCTATGAAATTATGTACCAGGCCTACTCTTTTATTTTCCAGCGTATGGGTCTTGATTTCAGACCGGTACTCGCAGACACCGGCAGCATTGGTGGGAGCCATTCACACGAATTCCATGTACTGGCTGAATCAGGTGAAGACGATATCGCCTTTTCTACCGAAAGTGATTTTGCCGCCAACACTGAAATGGCCGAAGCACTCGCACCCGAGGGTGAACGCCCCGTTGCTACAGAAAACATGCAAGAAATAGACACGCCAAACCAACACAGTATCGAAGATGTCAGTCAGTTCTTAAACCTGGGTAAGAACCAAGTTGCCAAGACCTTAATTGTCGTTGGAGAAACTGAAGGCGAAGCAGAAGCCAGCCCACTGGTTGCACTAGTTCTTCGCGGAGACCATGAATTAAATGATATTAAAGCTGAAAAGCTTAGTGGTGTTGCCTCACCGCTCACCTTTGCCAGCGAAGAACAGGTAAAACAACAACTGGGCTGTAGCGTTGGCTCACTTGGCCCAGTTGGATTAGATATTCCTGTGATTATCGATCGCTCTGCCGCTCACCTTGCAAATTTTGCCTGTGGTGCCAACAAAGAAGGTGTTCACCTCACCAGTGTTAATTGGGAAAGAGACTGCCCACTTTCAAGAATAGAAGATATTCGAAATGTAGTCGCCGGAGACCCTAGCCCAGATGGAAAAGGTGTACTGGAAATTAAGCGTGGTATTGAAGTTGGCCATATTTTTCAGTTGGGCACAAAGTACAGTGAAGCTATGAATGCCAAGGTGCTGAATGTAGAAGGCCGTGAACAAGTGATGCTCATGGGCTGTTACGGCATTGGTGTCAGTCGAGTTGTCGCATCTGCCATAGAACAAAATAATGACGACAATGGCATTTTGTGGCCCAACGCCTTAGCGCCATTCCAGATCGCTATAGTGCCAATCAATATGCATAAATCAGAACAAGTTCGCGAAACCTGCGAAAAACTGTATAGCGATCTACAAAGTGCGGGCCTAGATGTGCTATTTATGGATGAAGAAAAAGCACGCCTAGGTGGCATGTTGGCAGATGTCGAGCTTATGGGGCTACCTCATCGCATTGTAGTAGGTGATAGAGGGCTGGAAAAAGGTGTAGTGGAATACCGTAATCGCAGGGAATCAGACAATCATGATATTCCTCTGGCAGAGATACACACATTTATAAAACAGGCTATTCAATAAATTATTAGGCAGCCGGATTAGGTAAGAGTAAATGGTTCGAACACTTGATTAGAACGACAGGCAACATAATCTTGAGTAATTTACTCATGGCCCTACTGGTATTTTACCTGCCGGTTTCTGTTGCCCAAGATAAAAGCGAAGATCACCAAGAACTCCTGACTATATTAAAAAAAACCATCGGACAGTCCGACAGTTTTGAAGATGAATTCGATGCGCAAGTTTGGCTGATATCCAAATCCAATCCGCTTAAGCGCTATATCAAAGATGAAGAAAAACGACTGGATCTGTTGCGGAGAATTCACCGGGCAGCAACACGAGCAGGTTTATCTCCAGAAATTGTTTTAGCGGTTATCCAAATTGAAAGTGCCTTTAATCCTTATGCCTTATCTCATGCAGGTGCCCAAGGCATGATGCAAGTGATGCCTTTTTGGAAAAATGAAATTGGTCGACCCGATGATAATCTGATCGATGTAGAAACTAATTTGCGTTATGGCTGCACTATTTTGAAACATTATCTGGATAGAGAGAAAGGCCACCTGACTAATGCGTTAGCTCGCTACAACGGTAGCTATGGAAAATACTGGTATCCGGAAAAAGTATTAGTCGCCTGGGATCGCTGGAAGTAAGGTTAGCCGGCTTTTGTTCAATTGCTGAAGGCTCCATTTAATTGCTGGCGGCCCCACTACTTACTTAAACTCCCCCCTTTACTTAGAACCTTTTTTACCTAGAAGGCAGACCAAAAAAATGTCGTTAACTCATTGGTTAATGACATTTTTAAATTAAGTTGTTGCTCTAGAAACCTATCTATAAACAACCAAGCAAAAGTATTTCAAATAACCTCAAGGCAAACCATCAAATTCTTCGCCCTCTTTCTCCGGAGGTAGTAAATCTTCCCTGGTCATCCCCAAGCCAAGAAGAATATTAGCCGCTACATAAATAGATGAGTAGGTACCAATAAAGACCCCCACGATTAAGGCAATGGCAAAATTATGGATCAATTCGCCACCAAACAGGAACAATGACAGTAGCACTAACAGCGTAGTAAAAGAGGTGATCAATGTCCGCCCGAGAGTCTGGGTTAGGGATTCGTTAATCACTTCCTTAGAATCAGAAACTCGCAATAGCCTGAAGTTTTCCCTAATCCGATCCGACACCACAATGGTATCGTTAAGAGAATACCCCACCACCGCCAACACAGCAGCCAAGACCGTTAAATCAAATTCCAACCCGGTAATCGAAAAGAATCCTAGAGTAATGATCACGTCGTGAACCAGTGCGGCTACAGCACCCAAAGAAAATTTATACTGAAAGCGTATGGCCACATAAAGCATCACGATAGCCAAGGCTGCCAGCATGCCCAGGCCACCATCTTCACGGAGTTCTTCACCTACTTGCGGCCCGACATAATCTACACGACGGAGGTCAATACCCTGATCTCCATTACTCAGCTCAGCATTACCTAGAGCTTTTAGGACATTATCCGACAAACCCACTTCAGGTTTACCCTGTAGGCGAATCAATACGTCACGCTCAGAGCCAAAATGAACAACGACTGGATTATCAAAGCTTGATTCAGACAATTGGCTGCGAATGTTGGCCAAATCAGCGGGGTGTGAATACCCCACTTCTATCTGAGTTCCCCCGGTAAAATCTAGCCCCAACACCAGACCTTTGGTGGAGAGGGACACAATGGAACCAACAATCAACAAGATAGAAAAAATCGCCGCCAGTTTACGCTGGCCCATAAAATCAATAATCTTTTTTGTATTTATATTCATGGCCAGCTCCTAAATCCACACTTTGTTGATAGTACGGCCACCAAAGACCAGATTTACTAAGGCACGAGTACCCACGATTGCTGTGAACATCGAGGTCAAAATACCAATAGATAGTGTCACCGCAAAACCCTGCACCGGCCCTGAGCCGATAGCATAAAGAATCACAGCCACAATCAACGTGGTGAGGTTGGCATCAATAATAGAAACAAAAGCGCGATCGTAGCCTGCATTAATGGCAGACTGCGGCGGCAACCCATTGGCCAGCTCTTCTTTTATCCGAGAGAAGATAAGCACATTGGCATCAACGGCCATACCAACAGTCAACACGATACCGGCGATACCCGGCAATGTTAACGTTGCCCCCAAAATGGACATAACTGCCACTAAAATAACCAAATTTAAAGAAAGAGCAAGATTGGCAAACAATCCAAACACCTTGTAATAAACCAGCATAAAGCCAAGCACCAAAATCATACCAATGGTGACAGACTTAATACCCAAGGCCACATTCTCAGCACCTAATGATGGGCCGATGGTTCGCTCTTCCACAAAATACATAGGAGCCGCCAATGCGCCAGCTCTCAACAACAAGGCCAGCTCAGACGCTTCGCGCGGGCTATCCAAACCAGTAATTCGGAACGATACGCCTAAGGCGCTTTGTATCGTGGCTAGACTGATAATTTTCTTTTCTACATAACGCTCGGGAATTGCTACCTGTTCACCATTTTCATCGGTGGTATACTCTGTCCGAGTTTTATATTCGATAAAAATCACACCCAACCGACTACCAATATTTTTACGGGAAGCTCGGTGCATTCTGGCACCACCGTCACTATCCAATGATATCCCTACCTGAGGCATACCATTTTCATCAAATTCAGATTTAGCATCGGAGACATGGTCACCGGTAATAACAACTGTTCGTTCCAGGAAGGCATCTCTAGGCAGCCTAGCTGGATCGCTGAACTCAAACTTCTCACGATTGGTTGAGCCTTGCTTTGCTTCTAACCGAAATTCCAGATTAGCCGTTTTACCAATGATTCGTTTTGCCTCAGCAGTATCCTGAACACCAGGCAGCTCAACGACCACACGGTTACGACCCTGACGTTGCACAATAGGTTCTGACACTCCTAACTCATTTACGCGGTTGCGCAATGTGGTTAAATTTTGATTAACCGCGTAGTCTTCAATTTCTTTAATGGCTGATTCCAACATCTCAGAACGAATCACAAACAAACCATTTTCTTCACTGAGTAAACGGCCCACATCACCAAAATTTTTACGAAGAATACTGCCTGCCTGCTGTCTCTCTTCCTGTGTTTTAAATGTGCTAACAATGGCTTTTCTGTCTACCAACTTCACTGAGTGATAGCGCAGCTTTTCTTCCCGCATAGCACTACGCACTTCGCGCACCATACTTTCCAGACGAGTACCTACTGCTTTTTCTGTATTCACTTCGAGCAAGAAGTGCACACCACCGCTAAGATCAAGACCTAACTTCATGGGAGAAGCTCCCAACCCAGCCAACCATTCAGGTGTTGTTGGCGCAAGATTCAAGGCGACGACATAGTCTGAGCCCAGTGTCTGCTGAATGACTCGCTTAGCCGACAACTGCTGCTCACGATCCCTCAAGCGAACCAGACCGTTTTCACCATTGGCTTCTTCACCAAAGTGTTCGATACCCGACTCACTTAACGCTCCAACAACTTTTTCCATTAGAGGCTGATCAATAGATGTCCCACTACTGTGGCCAGAAACCTGAATAGCAGGATCAGGAGCATAGAGATTGGGCATGGCATAAATTACGCCAAAAAATATGACGAATAAAATAAGCAGGTACTTCCACACAGGGTAATGGTTCATTTGACTGTTCTTATGTTGTCTCTAGTCTTATGTTGTATACGGACCAATAAAGCGTGGCATTATAGGCTTAAAATTAAAGTTCTTGTGAAAAACCACAGAAATTATTACGAACCTGACAAGCTGTCTTTGCCGAATTCCTTTCTCTCTGACGATCCCTCTCTGTTGACCTCATATAGGTCGACTTTTATTAATATCTATCCTTATGACTATATAGGGGCACTTGTTCTAATATCAACGGCCCTAAGATTAAGGGCCCTACTTAATCTCAACCTGCCAGTGTCAAGACGGCTGAACCAACCCCTGCTCTTGATAAAAATTCGTAGCAAATTCATCTAACCGATGTTCGGCAATAGCCTGGCGGATATCGGACATCAGGTTTTGGTAATACCGCAAATTATGAATGGTGTTGAGTTGCGCACCCAAGATCTCTCCGCATTTTTCTAAATGGTGCAGGTAGGCACGACTAAAATTTTCACAGGTGTAGCAATCACAATTGGTATCTAACGGCCCAGTATCATGCCTATGCACAGCATTTTTTATTTTGACCACTCCGGAGCTAGTAAATAAATGTCCATTGCGAGCATTGCGGGTTGGCATCACGCAATCAAACATATCAATACCACGTCGGACTGCTTCCAGAATATCTTGAGGCTTACCCACCCCCATTAGATAACGGGGTTTATCTTCGGGCATTTTGGGTGGTAGCGTATCAAGAATTCGTATCATGTCTTCTTTTGGCTCACCCACAGATAGTCCACCAATGGCATAACCATCGAAACCAATTTCTTCAAGCCCCGACAAAGAAGTCTCACGTAAATTCTCGTACATACCCCCTTGAACAATACCGAATAAGGCTGAGGGATTATCACCGTGAGCATCTTTACTCCGCTTAGCCCAACGCATGGACAACTCCATTGAGGTCTTGGCTTCTTCTTCAGTAGCAGGATACGGCGTGCACTCATCAAAGATCATCACCACATCAGCACCTAACTCTCGCTGTACCTGTATCGATGTCTCTGGATCTAAAAATACTGGGCTTCCATCAATGGGCGAACGGAAAGAAACACCTTTCTCAGATATTTTCCGAATTTCTCCGAGACTAAATACCTGAAAACCACCGGAGTCTGTCAAAATAGGCCCCTGCCACTGCATAAAGTCGTGCAGAGTGCCCTTTCTGGCTTCCTGGTCAGGGCTGTCTATTTGCCTAGGGCTGTGCTCCATAATTACCTGAGTTCCAGGTCGCAGCATAAGATGAAAGGTGTTACCCAAAATAATTTGGGCGCCAATAGCTGCTACATCCCGGGGCAACATACCCTTTACCGTACCGCAGGTACCCACTGGCATAAAAGCAGGGGTTTCTACCGTACCACGAGGGAATTGCAATCGGCCCCGGCGAGCATTGCCATCAGCCGTATCCAATTCAAAGGACATAAAACTTTTATGGCTCATCAGGGCTTCTCCTTACAGGCATGTCTTTGGCTGCTTCAGGGTTTCGTGTCAGGAACATAGCATCACCATAGCTAAAGAACCGATACTTTTGTTCCACGGCCTGTTGGTAGGCTTCCATAATTTGGGAGTACCCGGAAAATGCACTGACCAACATCAATAATGTGGATTCGGGCAAATGAAAGTTGGTAACCAGTGCATCCACTACTTTAAATTCGTAACCGGGATAAATAAAAATATCCGTATCACCCTGCATTGGCTTGATAGCACCTGATGCAGCAGCACTTTCTAGGCAACGAACACTGGTAGTACCCACAGCAATCACCCTGCCGCCTCGTTTGTGAGTTGCCATCACTTGCTCACAAACCGATTCAGGCACATCAATCACCTCTGAATGCATCACATGGTCATGGATATTATCAGCACGTACTGGCTGGAATGTCCCTGCTCCCACATGCAAGGTGACATAAGCCGTTTCTACACCCAACCGGCCCAACTGATCCAAAATGGTTTGATCAAAGTGTAGCCCTGCCGTTGGTGCAGCTACAGCACCAGGTTTTTCCGCATAAACAGTCTGGTAACGATCTCGATCACTAAGATCGTCTGCACGATCAATATAGGGCGGCAGGGGCATATGGCCATTGGCTTCCAAAATATCTAATGCCGTTCGCTCACTGGAAAACCGTACGAGAAACAAATCGCCATCACGCCCTTCAACTTCTGCACTTATATCCCCTTCAAAGAAAAGAATCGCGCCGGGTTTTGGCGATTTACTGGCTCGAAGGTGTGCAGCTACCCGGTGGTCATCAAGCAACCGCTCAACCAACATCTCCACCTTGCCGCCGGTTTCTTTCTGACCAAACAAACGAGCTGGAATCACTCGAGTATTGTTAAACACCATTAAATCACCCGGTTTCACCAAGGAGGTGATATCAGGAAAAGTTTTATGTTCTACCTTACCCTTTTCGGCATCCAGCACCAGCAGCTTGCTACCGCTGCGTTCAGCAGTTGGCTGACGTGCTATCAAGTCGTCTGGAAGATAATAATGAAACTGTTCTCGGCGCATTACTGGCTATGGATCGCTGGCTATTATATGAAAGGCCGCAAGGGTAATTGAAATGGAGAAGTAGGGCCAGTCCTGACCAATGAGGATAGTGTTAAGAAATGATGGTGCGATTCAAACTGATGTCTTGATTATGCAAAGACCACTGCTATAATCCCGCCCCTGTGCCAGTGTGGTGAAATTGGTAGACACGCTAGATTCAAAATCTGGTTCCTTCGGGAGTGGCGGTTCGAGTCCGCCCACTGGTACCAAATCAATGACTATTAATAACCATAGTCGACCTGAAAGCCCCGTAACTCGGGGTTTTTTGCCTACTGATCTAGAAATATCTATTTACTAAATCAACCACCGCCAGATGCTGTATCAGCTCAAGAAAACTATTAAATGACTAGTTTTTCTATAAATACTGTCGACAATCTTTACAACCATACACCTTGTTTTACATAATATCCTTTTAAATCAAACCCTTGGCTAAAAGGCACACTATTTGCTTGTTTATACTAATATAGTTGTTTTTCAATAAAACAGGCATGAGGTGGTCAAGTATAGAACCAACTACTTATGGAATCTTTTAACGATAGACTCTCAAACGAAAAGATTGCTCCGGTAATTGCAGAGGTTGGCTTGGTTACAATTCCCAATCTAATGCAAGAATTCACCCAATCGCCACATGGGCTTTCGAACCATCACTTCACTCACTTATTCGCAAGCTACCAGGGCCAATGGAAGCTGTGGAACATTGGTCTACTCTTTCGAGCCCAATTTCAGCTGGGCTTCTACCAACAAGCGTTTGATGCAACCCAAGAGTTTCTCTATACAACAACTAAGCAAAGCCAAGATGTGGATACATACTTTAAAGTAGTTACTTTGTGGGAGACATCGTTTATTAATTTTCAAATCTTCGTAGATTTGTACAACGAAGCTTTTGGTGAAAATCTATTTTGCAAAGGAGATGGTAACAAAGGGCAACGCGCATATGACATTGCTACTACGATTGAACACTGGACAACACGCATAAACGGTTCACGACACAACGTACATCATACAACTCCTTTGTGGCTCAGTAGTAAAGGGTTCCACACCGACAAGCGAGTTATTTCGTACATAGAATTTTCTTCTCTCATCAGAGAAATAAGCCGTACGGCTGAGATTTTACAAACCCCTAATGCACGCTAAAAAAGTATTGCCCCTGCAAACTCAGTGCACAAAGACTATAAATTGTTAGTTCTTAAATGTGACATTAACCGATCGGTCGGCGCGATCGATTTAATCTCTACCCTCTAAAAACCGCTATTTATTCCCAATTAAGTAAATCTTTAGTAAATATTGAACTGGAACGCATTAGGATATTCAGGGTCAATACAATACCCCCCATACATCAGGTACTATGCAAATAGTCCTGCGCATAACGCACTGGTCTACACACCCAGTTAACGCTAAATTATATTGAGGTTTATGCATAGTGAAAAAATTTATGCTTGTTGCATTATTTGCTGCTCCACTGCTGATAAATAACACTTATGCAAATGAGCAGGAAAGCTACCGCTGCCCCGTTGACCTCGTTTACAAAACAGGTGCTGGTAAATCTGTTGATATGGATGGCGGAGAGCTAGAGATTACTGTTCAGGGACGCGAGCTCATTTTGAAAAATAGCCGGATTAATGGCTTTGGCACCCACCATTTAACAATAGTTGCGAACACCGGCAATGAAATTAAAGGCCGTAGTAAATCCATGATATTTTCATATAAGAAAGTTTCTAGCGAATTCGTTCTGCACACTGGCATTGGCCCTTCTAATTTTAGCTATTCAGGGAACGGCCACACTGGGAGTCAGATGAGAGTTGCTGGTAAATGTTCTAAACAAGAGTAATTATTTTAGCTGTAGAGCATTTCATTCAAAACTGCGCTCTATAGCCGACACTTAAAAAATAACCCGTAGTATTCTGTACCTCCCCGCCAAATGACTCCTCAAGCCATTCGAACCCAAGGTCAAACTCAAATTTCATCCATTTTTTGAATCGGTAATCAACGCGAATAAATGGCCTAAACAACCAACGATCATCTTCGCTGTCTTTATCTTCACGGTAATCCAGGCGCATTCTAGGGTTTAACCGTAATTTTCGGTCTACATTAATACGCCAGTTGAGACTGGTTGAATAGGTGTCAGAATTGAATGAATCCGAATAACGGGCCCCCATGATCATAATGTCATTTTCATAAAACAGGCTATTTGCAATCAACTGCGTTGAGTAAAAATATTCTTTACCTGTTCCTGGAATAGCTTCTACACCACCCGAAAATTCTGTCTCACCAAATTCTGTCACTGTTACTTCACCAGTAACCTGCCACTGCTCATTCAAATTCTGTGTCACACCAGCTGTAATCGACTTACTATCTGCCGTCCTATCAATAGCTAGATCATTTAATTCTTCTTCTGAATAGAGACCAAATAGATGTTCTAGCTCCTCAACACCTTGGCCCTGAATCGCATTTGTTGTTGTCAATATTGGACTATTTCTGTAATCCAGCACTAAGTTTAAACTGGTATTGTCCAAAACCCGCCAATTGCCAATAAGCAGAAAAATATTTAAATCGCTGTAGGCAATATCGTAATCAAGCAGTGTGAATAATGATTTTGTAGGGTCAAAGTAACGCACCTCCCCACCAACAGCTTCACGGTCTTTAACCCCCGAATTATCTTGAGTGATATAAAAGCCATTAAAATCCCAACCATCCCATAGGGTAGCCACATCTACACTTACTCCATAGAATGGCTGATCTGTATTGATTTTTGTTCTATCGGTAGTGTCAACCGGGTAACCGAACACAGTATTCAGTGTAAACATCTCGCTCATTTCATAGGCTGCATGAACGCCATCAAATCGCCCTAAAACGCCCCCGGTGGTTCGTGATTGTCGACCTAAACGAGCATACATACCCACACCAGAATCCCTAGCTTCTATAGTCATAATACTGGGCAAAAATTCTCCACCCTCTCCATCAGAGCGCATATCTTCTCTGTAACTACCAATAAACTGCATTCTAATATCATGACCGCCCTTCCGAGCACGTGCTACAAAATCTAAGTCATTCGTCAGGTCAGAGCGTGTCAACTCTGTTTTTTGATCTTCAGGTGTAATTTCATCCCTAAAATAGGTTTGAGAAAAACTGCCATAGAATTGTGTATCCCATCCAGAACCATCTTTGGCTTTTCCTCTCCGACCCAATTTTAGGTTTGCCTTGGGTGATTCTGGCGCTGTTATCAAAGCAGTCAAACGCTGATTTACACGCGCAGCATCCTCACCACCAGGATAGTCCTCAAGGTATTTTTGGTACTCTGCCTTTGCATGAGCCAACTGGCCATTATATTCACGTGCCACACCCAGTAATTCTTGTACGTGTTTACGCAGTTCTCCACTACTTTCATCTCGTATCTTCGTAAATAACTGCACTGCCCTGCTGTAATTTTTATCTAGCATGGCGTTATTTGCCCTATCAAAAACATCTGCTAATTTAGGATCAGCTTTCTTCAATACAGTAACCAGATTTCCTGAACTAACTGCTGGCTTGGGCTGGGATTTAGGCTTAACTTCGACTGTAGACGCTTGAGCAAGTTGAGGCACTTCCACACTAACAATTATCGACCTAAGATCTACGCTACTTCGAACTTTGAATTTCACCTTCTTGGTAAACCGCACAATTAAGCTTTGAGCTTCTACCAACTGGCCATCAAAAATAATCTCTTGCGCCGGGAAGCCACTGCTTTTATCCCAGCTCAGGTTTTTATACTCGGCTTCTGACGAAGAAAAGCTTTCAGATCTCAGCTGTATCTCCAAAGTTTTTCCAGATTGCTGAGGAGAATGGCTTTGATAACGAAGGGGGTCAAAAAATTTAACTTCAACTTCATAGCCTTGGCTGTTAGTAGTAACCAAAACGTCATCAACGACCTGTGCTAAAACAGGTGAATTAAAAAAAACTGTCGCCATAAAAAGACAACAAGATAATAACTGGACACTTACAATTCTATTCAAATATGGCATAAATATGTCTATATAAAGCAGGGTTGTTTAATGGCAGTAACGGCGCAACAAACTGGCATTAAAAATCACCATCAGTGGTTCGGTGTTCACTATTGCGACGCTCTTTAATGGTCGTTAATGAGCTATTTGTATAAACATGGCATGAACCCGCACAGTCCCTAAGTTCGCTCACGTTGTACTTGGCATCAGGATTTTCGTGCTTTTTATGTGGCCCAGTTTTAAAGTCATTAGCATGACAGCCGGCACAATCGGGCTTATAGGCTGGCGCCGTCCAGGTTGGTATTTGACTATTGCTTGTGTGGCAGTCGTTGCAGGTAACATTTGATCGGTGATCACCAGGAAATCCAGCAGAAGCGTGGAGATAGTCAGTGGAAAACCAGTTATTTGTACTATGGCATTCATCACACTGCACAGAGGTAATAAAGTGATTTCCAGGCTTCCCTGTCGCAGTTGTTCCATTGTGGCAACTGGAACATGAGCCCGTTACAAAATCATGATCAAAATTTGCAGGCACCCAAGCTACGGAAGTATGGCATTCATCACATTGTGCTGAGGTTTGTATATGGGTAGGGTGTTTGCCTGTCGCCGTGGTGCCGTTGTGGCAACTCGTACAAGTACCTGTAACACCGCCGTGATCAAAACGCACATCCAACCAATTATTCGTAACATGGCAATCATCGCAGGTGTTGCTGGTATTGATATGGGTTGGATGTTTACCTGGTGCCGTGGTGCCGTTATGACAACTTGAACAGGTGCCATTGACCGCACTGTGATCCACCCGGGTCACCGGCGCCCAGACATTGTTGTTATGGCAATCATCACAGGTGTTGGTGGTATTGATATGGGTCGGGTTTTTGCCCGTCGCCGTGGTGCCATTGTGACAACTCGAGCAGGTCCCCGTCACACTGCTGTGATCAAAGTTAACACTGCTCCAGTTACTGCTGGTGTGACAATCCTCACAGGTGTTGGAACTGGCAATGTGGGTACTGTGTTTGCCCATGGCGGTCGTGCCGTTGTGACAACTTGAACAGGTGCCATTGACCGCACTGTGATCCACCCGGGTCACCGGCGCCCAGACATTGTTGTTATGGCAATCATCACAGGTGTTGGTGGTATTGATATGGGTCGGGTTTTTGCCCGTCG
>Ga0209345_10002781_pt1 | contig 18810 bp, 22 predicted proteins | sample Cruoilmetagenom7_FD_187294 | JGI IMG/M metagenome (GOLD analysis project Ga0209345, IMG submission 187294) | Oil polluted marine microbial communities from Coal Oil Point, Santa Barbara, California, USA - Sample 7 (SPAdes) (version 2) | ecosystem: Environmental > Aquatic > Marine > Oil seeps ...
ATCCCCCAGAAGCATCAGTTTGTATCCATTTTGTTTGACCAATTCATTAAATCTTGGTTTCATTTTTTTTCTTATATATGCGACTTCATCAAAATTATTAAACATAAAGGGAAGTTCAAGAACAGAGATGGGCGGACATACCATCAGGCATCCACCAACAGATAACATTGCTCCCTGCAACTGATTGATTCTGGTTTTTGCGAGAAAATCTTCCTCGTCTCCCATTATAGAACCCCAGTACCAGGAGAAACCAACTTCTTTATTTGTTACTTCTTTAATTGTGTCAGTAAATTTTTTTTTTATAAAGACTGCAAGAGCAATACCATCTGGAGAAACTGTTCCCATTTTAAATAAGTATTTTTGCCTTGCATGGGCATTATCAAAGAGCAGTCCATTTATAAAACAAAAAAATACTAATAATAAACATATCAATTTATACTTCTTATACTTCATTTTTTAACCTTTCAAAAAAATAAATTTTCTAAAAATGCAAATACATACAACAAATTACTCGCTTAAAAGATCACCTCCTTTTATATAACTCATATATTATTGAAACCAAACTGCGGTTAATTAGGTAGAAAAAACAAACGGTTGTATAAATACTTTAAAAAAATAATAAATGTTAAAAGTTTATTTCATCTACTTACAAAAGGATTATTAGTCTAATCATATTTACCAAAGGCTATCTCAAATTCAAGCTAAATGTCAATAGATAGAAGAAACAAACGGTTGTATAAATGCTTTAAAAAAAAATAAATATGGAAAAATATTTAAAAATTCTTGACTTTGAGTTTTGTTGAAAATATATTTTTAGGACTAAGTATGAAAGGAATCCACAAATGAACAAACACGTATGTCCGGTATGGATCGGATATCTGATAGCAAGTCCTGTTAGAAAATTGATTCAAAATCCTGATAAAATGCTTAGTCCATATATTAAGGCAAATATGACTGTTATTGATGTTGGGTGTGGTATGGGTTTTTTTAGTCTGCCTGCGGCTCAAATGGTTGGTAAAAATGGTAAAGTGATATGTATTGATCTTCAAAAAAAAATGGTTAAAGCATTGGAAAAGCGAGCGTTAAAAGCTGGTATAAGAGATAGAATTGAAACTCGCGTTTGCAACAACAATTCACTAAAGCTTAATGATGTGGCAGAAAAAATTGATTTTGTTTTTGCTATTGCTGTTGTACATGAAGTTTCTGATGCTGCTTTTTTTTTCTCGGAAATCCACAATGCATTAAAACCTGAACATAAATTTTTGATTATTGAACCTAAAGGTCATGTATCAGTAGAAGAATTTACAAAAACAATTTTCATTGCCAGAGAAAATGGCTTTATATCAATTGAAATACCAAAAACACGCTTTAGCCATATTGCTCTGTTACAAAAATAGGTGTCCAGGTTTAGAGAAATATTAAGATTTTTCCAATGACCGTTTTAAAAACTGATTATTAAATTTTTTCCTATCTTCATCAGATAATTCTTGGGGTATCCTTTTTTCTGCTATTGACATCGCTGAATCTATAAGATCATCTCTGACGGATTTTTTGACACTGTGAAAATGACTATTAATTTTTCTTTTTGCAAGTTCTATCATTAAAATACTTTGTTTTTGAGCTTCTTTAATAATAGTCTCTCTTTTTTTTTCTCCTTGCTTGATTATTCTTTCTTTTACTTTGTCAAAATAGACAGTGTTTTCATAAAGTTTTTTCTGAGCTTGTTCTACGTCATCAATGGCTTTTTGTCTTTCTTGCTCTATCTTTTCGATCTCAGTTGCCAAATCCTGTTTTTGACCTCGCAGAAAATTCATTAAAGGCTGTTTGGCGAATTTGATAAACAGAAAAACCAGAATACCAAAGTTTAACCATTTCATTACTATGTCGTATGTCTTACGCCATGTACCTGTATGTTCTGCTGCAGCAAAAGCAAAATTATCTATATCCAGAAAGTAAAAAAATAATACAGACATACACAAAATAAACCATACTGGATAACTGTCTTGTTTCATTTAAGTTAATCTCCGACTCAGTATTTTTTCCAATATTACCATAGAAATAGCATTCTTTTCGTTGTCAAGATATTTTTTTGCTTCATTTATTTTATATGCTATCTCCTTTTCGGACTTTTCTTTAAGCTCATTGATTTCCTTTTTTACAGATTCAATTATCAACAAAGCTTCTTTGACGCCATTTTGTTCACGCTTAGCCTGAATCTCAAATGCTTCATTTTTTATATTTTCTTCGTGCCTGGCAATTTTATTTATCAAATCTGCAATTTTTTTTTTTGCATCAGTAATATCTGTATTTATTTGTTTGATGTGAGATTCTCTCTCATCAATTGTAGCTTGCAAAGGACGAAACATAATACGGTTGATAATAAAAAGAAAAATCAAAAAAGACAATAGTTGAATAAAAAGAGTCTCATTAATACTTATAAGAGCTATATTGCTTATAATTTCCATATATTATAAACTATTTTTTTTTGTAAGGATTAAACAACAAAAAGTAGCAATAATGCTACTACAAGCGCATAAATACCTGTTGATTCTGAAACAGCCTGTCCCACAAGCATTGTTCTTGTAAGCAAACCTGCCTCTGATGGATTTTTACCAATGGCTTCACAAGCTTTTGCAGCTGCCATACCTTCACCAACACCTGGGCCTATGGCCCCTAAGCCCATAGAAAGGCCTGCTCCTAAAAATGCAGCTGCTTTTATAATATCAACACCTTCAATCGCCATATTATCCTCCTAAATATTATCTAAAATTAAAATATTTTATAAAATTGTACCGTACCGTAAAAGGCAACGCAAGCAGATACATTTCTATAAATTGACTCATTAGCTTGCATGCCTGTATTATCTATCTTTACTTATACTCCACCACAAACTCCCTGTTGCCATTCCATCTTTTTTTGTAAAACAGTAGTTTATAATGTCGCATGTCATAACTTATTTCACCTGCACTGAAATATATACCACTGTTAGCATTGTAAACACAAATGCTTGAATAGTACCTACAAAAAGTCCAAAGAAAAAATTAAGAAAAGGTGGTAATATAATACTGTATGTAAGATAGGAAACTACAAGAATTATGATTGATCCACCCATAATGTTTCCAAACAACCTAAATGATATGGAAACGACCTTTGCCAATTCGCCTATTACATTAAGTGGCATCATAAAAAAAATGGGCTGAAAATATTCGCTTATATAATTTTTAAACCCTTTAGCTTTTATTCCTGCATAGTGAGCAATGAAAAACCCCATTAGTCCAAGGCTTAATGGAGTATTGAGATCTTTGGTGGGCTCCTCAAGATGGGGAATAATTCCAAGCCAGTTTGAAAGCGTAAGGAACATAAAAAGAGCACAAATAAGTGGTGCATATGTTTTTGCCAACTCTTTGTCAAGTGCATCTTCAGTTAATTGAAAAAGATTGACCACAAAAAGTTCCCCTGCAACTTGCAAGGGCTCTGGCAGAAGACTTTTTTTTCTGGCAGCAAAAAAACCAAATAAAAGAAGAATGGCAAAAACGAGCCATGTCATAAAAATCACTTCAAGGTTGAAAACCATTTTGTGATCAAAAAGCGTAATGATCAACTGGTGTATTTTTCCTAATTCATCCATGTTAAAGTTTTTCCCTAAAAGTATTTTTCTCAGGTTGTAAAAAGGTGCTAAGAAAATGATCAGTTAATATTAAAATTTGAACAGTAAATATTCCTAAAACAGATGAAAAAAAATTAAATTGATCGAATTTTACTGAAACAACTATGGGTATAGCTAAAATAAAATATCTGAAAATAATTGAACCAAAAGCTATTAAGAAGGTTTTCTTTTTTGTTTTACCTATTTGAAGTGGAATAATTTCAGCCATTAAAACGAAATTGATTACACTAAAAATTGCACCTAGAATCAAGCCTTTACCAACAGGTCTGTAACCCATAAGAATTAATGGAAAACCACAAAATATTGCAAGCATCATGGCTCGATTACAGTATTTTTTTTTTATATGCTTGATAGACTTCATTTATTCAGATTCTAGGTTTTAATTATTTGGTAATGAATTACATATTTGTCTTTTTTATATTTTTATTATCTTTTTCAGTTATTTCAATGATTTGGCGATAAACAGTACTGGCGCCGCCAATAACCCCTAAAATAATAAAAACTGTAGTAAAAATGCCTGCTGTCCCAATATACTTATCTATATAAAGCCCCACAAAAAAACAGAAAAAGATACATCCTGCCATGGTAAGGCCTATTTGCATTACAAATGATAAATCATTTGCCCACATTTTATTGTTTGAAAAAGAAAATATCTTTTTTATAAAACTCATTTTTTTTATAGCCAATATGAATGTTTCCATTATAGCATAGTTTAAATGTAATACTATTTAGACATATAATGTCACATTAATTCAGTTTTTATTCCTTGTTATTTCATGATATACATATTGATACAAACATTTTTTATTTTAGTATATCACGGCTTGCAGAAATAGTATATTTGGGTTTTGTTGTCAAGCATAATAATTTCTGGACGGACACTAAATAATATTTATTTTTGTATTGAGAACTTTTGTTGCCAGTGGTATAAAAATCACATAGTAAAATGTATGTTTTATTTTTATTGCAGCCAGAATGATTTAATTTGCCAATACATTATAGTTGTTATTCTAATATTCAATAATTACATATTTAGGAAATTGATGTTTTGCATCAACAGGATAATAATATTTATGTTACTGTACTTGGCTCAGGAACATGTGTTCCATCACTTGAAAGAAGTTCCTGCTCTGTATTGATTCAAACACCTGAGACCAAACTGCTATTTGACTCCGGACCTGGTACCATGAGAAGGCTTCTTAAGGCAGGAGTAACTATTTTTGATATTTCATACATTTTTTACAGTCACCTTCATCCCGATCATACAGGAGAATTCGTTCCTTTTTTATTTGCCACTAAATATCCCAATCAAAGTAAACGTTGTTTACCACTTTCAATAATAGCTGGTAAGGGATTTAAACATTTTTACCATCAACTTAGAAAAGTTTATGGACAATGGATTGAGCTGCCAGAAAATATTTTAACTATTACAGAACTTAACAACAAAAAAGCTGATTTTCTTCAATTCGATAATTTTACTGTACATTCAATTCCTGTAGAGCATGCTCCGGAAAGCATTGCTTTTAGAGTTACTTTTAAAGATAAAATTTCCATAGTTTACTCAGGAGATACAGATTATACAAAAAATCTTGTCACCCTTGCAAAAGATGCAGACCTTTTTATTTGTGAATCGGCTTTTCCGGATGCGCTAAAGGTTAAAGGACATCTTACTCCTTCACTTGCTGGTGAAATTGCTTCACAGGCCAATGTCCGCAAACTTGTTTTAACCCATTTTTATCCTGAATGTGATGAGGTGGATATTGTAAAAGAATGTGGAAAGACATATAATGGATCTCTTATATTGGCACATGACCTTCTGGAAATTAAAACAGCTTTTTAACAAAAGCTGTTTTAATTTGTTTGGTGTTGTTTTTAATGAAATATTATCCTGTTAATCTTAATGTAAAAAACAGAAAATGTCTGGTTGTCGGAGGAGGCGAGGTTGCAACGCGGAAAGTTAAAGTGCTTCTTGAATCCGGCGCGACACTTACAGTTATTACCCTAAATGCAACAAAACATTTATATAAACTTGAAAACGATGGTTTATTAACACTTAAACTTCGTTTATATAAAGCCTCTGATTTAAATGGTATGTTCCTTGTGTTTGGCGCAACAAATGACAAAAAATTGAACAGACAGCTTTTTGTTGATGCAAGTAAATCAAATCTTCTTTGCAACATAGCTGACTGCCCTGACCAATGTAATTTTATACTTCCTTCTATTGTAAACAGAGGTGATCTGTCTATTGCTATATCCACATCAGGAAAAAGCCCTGCTTTGGCAAAAAAAATCAGGAAAGACCTTGAAAAAAAATTTGGGCTTGAATATGCTGAATTTCTGGAAATAATGGGGTTAATAAGAAGAAAACTTATTAGTAGTAATTGCAAATCGGAAATTCGTAAACAGATTTTTACACAAATTGTGCAAAGTGATATTATTGAAATGATAAATCAGAATAAAAAAGCAGAAATTGATTCATTACTGTCAACAATTCTGGGCAAGAAAATGGCGTTTGAGATATTGATTAAAATGAACAAATAACCTTATATTTAATTTATTAAAAATTCAGGTATTAACCATGACGACTGTGATTTATATAACTCTTTTTTTTTATATGTTAAGCAGTTCCGGATACATAGCATATTTTTTAGTTCAAAAAGATAAATTTTATAAATCGAGTTATTATATACTGCTGACAGGCTTTTTATTTCATTCAATAATAATTGCGTATGGGTGTATTAAACAGGATCATTTTTTTCTTTACAATTTTTCTGATACACTTTTATTTATTGGATGGGCCCTGGCATTTATTTTTATTGTTTTAAGGTTTAAATTTAACATTAAAATACTAGGTGCTTTTGTAGTACCGATTATAACTGTAATTTTTTTATTTATGACGCAGATTCCAAGGGAAGCTGTAATCGTAAACAATACATTAAATAATTTATTTCTGATATTTCATGTTATAACTGTTTTGACAGGAGAGGCTTCATTTGTTTTAGCCTGTGGTATCGGCATTATATATATATTGCAGGAAAATGTAATTAAAAATAAAAAACATGGCTTTTTTTTAAGAAGGCTTCCTTCTCTGGATCTTCTTGACTCTGCAGGATATATGTGTATTATAACAGGTTTTATTTTGTTGACCATCGGATTAATATCAGGCTTTATTTCTGCAAAAATAGTCTGGAATAAATTTATAACCTGGGATATAAAAGAGGTTTGGTCATTTATTACATGGCTTATATATGCGACTTTGCTCCATGAACGTGCAACATCGGGATGGCGTGGCAGGAAAGCTGCAATAATGTCTATTATAGGATGCGCAGTTATGTTATTTACGTTTTTGGGTATTAACTTCCTTTTAAATGGGCATCATGGCGAATTTACAAAATTGTAATTTTTTTTGTTTTTGTAAATAAATTTTATCAGATAATTTTCATAACTTAAAACAATATGCACCAAATTGTATTATTGGGATTAAATCATAAGACTGCGCCTGTTGAGCTAAGAGAGCGCATAGCTTTATCAAAAGAAGAAATAAGCAACCTTCTTGATATTTTTATAAATGATTCGAATATAATGGAAGGTGCTATTTATTCAACATGTAACCGTGTTGAAATGTTAATGACAGTAAGCAATAAACAAAATGCTGTCGATTCTGTTAAAATCCACATTGCTAAATTAAAAAAAATATCTGTTTCGCAATTTGAAAAAATTCTTTACATATATGAAGGTGATGAAGCTGTACGGCATGTGTTCAAAGTAGCATCAAGCCTTGATTCAATGATTGTAGGTGAGCCTCAAATTCTCGGCCAGATCAAGGATGCTTATCGTATGGCGGTTTTACAAAAAAGCTCGGGTATTATCCTGCACAGACTTTTTCATAAAACATTTTCAGTGGCAAAACGTGTTAGAAGTGAAACCGGCATTGGAGATAATGCTGTTTCAATAAGTTACGCAGCAATAAAGCTGTGTGGAAAAATTTTTGGCAATCTTGTTGGGAAAAAAGTACTTCTGATTGGTGCAGGTGAAATGGCAGAACTTGCTGTGGAGCATTTGATTCAAAATAAGGTTAAAGATATTTTTATCGCAAACAGGACATTTGAAAGAGGTGTAAAACTTGCGAAACAATTTAATGGAAACGCGCTCCGGTTTGAAGAAATTTTAGATATTTTACAACTGGTTGACATCGTAATAAGTTCAACAGGGTCTTCTGAATTTATTATCACACGTAATCAGTTAAAACCTATTATGCGTCAAAGACGAAACCGTCCAATTTTTTTCATTGACATTGCAGTACCCCGCGATATTGATCCCAAAATAAACAATATAAGCAATGCTTATTTATATGATATTGATGATTTTAAAAATATTGTTGAACATAATATAAAAGATCGCGATCAGGAAGCTGTAAAAGGACAACGAATTATAGACGAAAATGTGTTAGGTTTTAGGAAATGGCATGAAAGCCTTGATGCTGTGCCAACCATTGTAGCTCTCAGAAAGAAAATTGATAAAATAGCAGTAACAGAAATTCAAAAAACGATTAATTGCTTGAGACATCTGTCTGAAAATGATTGCCAGGCAATTTACAGGATGACAAACTCGATTATCAACAAAATTTTACATGATCCAACTCTATTTTTAAAAGATTCTATACATAATAACAACAAACCATTATACTTTGACTTAATTCGGAAAATGTTCAAAATAGAGTAAGATATTATAAGAAGCAAAACAAAATATTTGTATTTATCCATAAATGTTATATAGCTTTATGCTTAATAAACTCGCATAAAGCCGTTAAGTTAAGATGTGGGTGTTTTTGCTTTACATGTTTTTATTATTATGTTAGATTGTAGTTTGATAAAAGGAGTATAGCGAATTTAAAAATACTTTGAGGCAAAAATTTATGACAGAAGATGACTTAAAATATTATAAGAAGCTTTTATCAAAAAGGCTGGAAGAATTATTAAACCAGGCTGATCATACTGTGTCTGGTATGGCTGCGCCAAAAGAAAATTTTCCTGATCCTACAGACAGGGCTTCACTTGAAGAAGACAGAAATTTCATGCTTCGTATTCGAGACAGGGAAAGCAAACTTATAAAAAAAATTAAAAAAGCGCTTGTCCGTCTTGAAAAAGGAACTTTTGGAATTTGTGACAAATGTGGTGAAGATATTGGGCTGGCACGTCTCAAAGCTAGACCTGTTACTACACAATGCATAGAATGCAAAACAAAAGAGGAGGCTTTTGAAAAAGCGCTTGGAATCTGACAGAATTGACCTTCATATCCATTCAACAGCTTCAGATGGTACTTATACGCCATCTGAAATAATAAGTTTAGCGCAAAAATTAAATTTAAAAGCTATTTCCATTACAGACCATGATACAATAGAAGGTTCAATTGAAGCAGCCAGAATTAGTCCGTCACCTTCTCTTAAGCTTCTTTCTGGTGTTGAAATCAGTGCATCTCCACCGCCTTTGTTTTCATGTTCGGGTACTATTCACATATTGGGCTACCTGGTAAACCATAATGATAAACGCTTGAATAATCTGCTTTTCAGTCTTCAAGAAGCCAGGAAAAACAGAAATCCTAAAATTATTCAGCGATTAAAGGATTTGGGTATTGAGCTTTCATTAGATGAAGTTAGAAATGAAATCGGGAAAGGACAACTTGGCAGACCTCACATCGCTAGCGTAATGGAAAAAAAAGGTTTTGTTAAATCAATAGATGAAGCTTTTAAAAAATATTTGGGGCAAGGCATGCCAGCGTATGTTGAAAAATATCGTATTGAATCTTCCAAGGCAATAAAAATTATTCTTGATGCAGGGGGAGTTCCTGTTTTAGCACATCCCGTACTTATCCAGTTAACCAACAATGACCTATTAGAAAGTATGATAGAAAATCTTGTGTCAATGGGACTCATGGGAGTAGAAGTTTATTACCCTGAACATTCTGACATACAGGTTGCCAGTTTACTTGAAATTGCAAAAAAGTTGAATTTACTTGTAACAGGAGGTAGTGATTTTCACGGTTTGTTAAAACCTAATGTAAAAATGGGATCAGGCAGAGGAAATCTAAACATACCATATGAGCTTTACGAAAAGCTTATGGATGCAAGGGGAAAAAGATGCTAAAATTGTAATTATTGTGTCGCCTAATCTTAATACTTTACCACAAATAAAAGGATTCTTTGTTCAGGTTATGGTTTTCTTGCTCATCTTAATTAACTTTTTGTGCGGTTTTTGTTTTTACCTTTGTAACTGTCAGTCCTGCTGTAATTGACCAATATGTTGTATCATATTAATATGTTATTGCACACCAAAAAAACTTCAAATATATTTCAGGATAATATAGTTTTTCAGAAATTAAATTTCGTAAAATGATTCTTAATAAATTAAATTAAATTAAATTAGATCTTGATGCGTTGAAATTATTTTTCTAAATATCTATATTTTTGTAACATATCTATTATTATTATTATTATCAAGGGTATAGGCTATGGAGCAAAAAGGGCTTTCAAAATTAATGAGTAAGATATCGTACAAATTTAAAAATAACGATTTACTTGAAGAAGCATTAAGGCATAGTTCGTTTGTTAATGAACAGATAGTTACACAATTGAGGGACAATGAGTGTTTGGAATTTTTAGGAGATGCTGTGTTAAACCTTGTTGTGGGACATATTCTCATGAATCGTTTTCCTGATATAAAGGAGGGGGAACTTTCAAGAATGCGAGCCTGTCTTGTAAATGAATCACAACTTGCTGATCTTGCATGCGTTTTAGGTCTTGGTTCGTACATAAAGTTTGGCAGAGGAGAGATCCAAACCAATGGCAGTAAAAAAAAATCTATTTTAGCTGATACTTTTGAAGCGCTTATCGCAGCAATTTATCTTGATGGTGGATTTAGTGCAGCATTTAAAGTAATTGAAAGAAATTTTCTGCATCTTTTAAATGATAAAAATAAATATGTTGAAAACCATGATTATAAAAGCCAGCTACAGGAATTTATTCAGACAAATCATTGGGAAGTGCCTGATTACTGTGTGATTGATGAAAATGGTCCGGATCATGACAAAACTTTTGTAGTGCAGATAAAACCTTGTTCAATAACTGTTTCCGGAGTCGGAAAAAGCAAAAAAATGGCTGAGCAAGATGCCGCAAGAAAAGCTCTGGCAATTCTGAAAAAAAGAAGTTTTGCAAAAAACACAATAAAAAAGAAAATCGTCAACCTAAAACCCAACTTAAATTGAACAGCTGTTTTTAGGGTTTTTAATTTCAGATCGACAGGCTGCTTGTGGAATGAAAATTTTTTCAAGTTCAAGGCGGAAATCAATTTGACCACAGGCATATAAACGGTATTTTATTGGATAAATTGCGTTTTGTAACAGCCTGCTGACGATAAAAGAGTATAAAAAAAGCTACAGTTCCTGTTTGTAAAATTGATCTGAGTCAACAATTGTATCAAATTGCTTGTTATGTTCCTCTGGCACCGTTCCTTCTTTAAAGCATTCAAAAATAGTTTTTTTGGAACCTGAAGTTGGCAAAAGACCTGTTTTCGGGTCAATTTTTGCAAAAACAACTCCACTTGGTACATGAAATATCTTAACAGGCTTATCTTGCAGGATTCTTTGCATAAATCCAAGCCAGACAGGGCTTGCTGTTCTAGAGCCTGTTTCCCCTTTTCCAAGAGATGTTTCTTCATCAAAGCCAACCCATGTGCCTGTGACAAAATCCGGAGTGTATCCTACAAACCATGCATCGTTTAAATTGTTGGTTGTACCTGTCTTTCCTGCTGCCGGCCTTTTTAATTTTTTTACTCTTCGACCTGTTCCACGTATAATGACACTCTCAAGAAGACTGGTCATTATATATGCTGTATTTTTATCAATCACGCGATCTTTTTCTATTTCATTTTTTTCTATTATATTACCATCTCTGTCAAAAATTTTTGTGATAAATATTGGTTTAGCCAGATAACCTAAATTTGTGAAAACCGAATATGCATTTACTATCTCTAACAACGATATTCCTGAAGAGCCCAAAGCAATTGAAAGATTTCTGCTCAACCTGGATTTAATGCCAAGCTTATTTGCATATTCTATTACATAATCAATGCCAATATCTTTTAATATTTTAATAGTTACAATGTTGCGTGACATTGCAAGGGCTTCTCTAAACAAAGTCGGACCGTGAAAAGTTTTTTTGTAATTTTTGGGTTTCCATTCAAAATTATGCTTTGAGTTTTTGTATACTATCGCTGTATCGATCAGCATTGTTGCCGGAGTATATCCATTATCAAGAGCTGCAGCATAAATTATCGGCTTAAAGGCAGATCCTGGCTGTCTTCTTGACTGAATAGCTCTGTTAAACTGGTTTTCTATAAAATTTCTACCTCCGACCATAGCCTTTATATAGCCTGTTTCTGCTTCTAAACATAAAAGAGCAGCTTGAGCAGTTGGGTTTTGCTCTAATGATAAGCGCCAATGAGTGGAATCTTTTATGTGATCCATAACTTTTACCAGAATAACATCTCCAATATTTAACACCTTCTTTGGGTCATTAATACTTACATCGTAATAACAAACATCGCTATTTGGTTTTCTTGCCCATTTCATATCTTGAATAAATAATTTTCCAAATTCATTGCCCATGCGAACAACCACACTTTTTTCAGCATTATCAAAAGCAATGATAACTCCCTTTAGGATTTTACCGGTTTTAATTGGGGAATTTATGAGCTTATCAATCATGTTCTGAGAAAAAAGTTCAATTTCTTCAGGCGCAAGGTTTTTTAGTGGCCCTCTATATCCACGACGCTTATCAAGGTCTTTTAATCCTTTTAATATCTCCTCTCTAGCTATATTTTGCATGCCTACATTTACACAGGCATGAATCTCTAATCCTTCATTATACAAGACATTTTCACCATATTTTTTTTCAATATAACGTCTTATATGTTCTGTGTAAAAAGGAACTTTTTCAACAAACCAGTTTTTGCGTGGTTTTATCTCAATTTTTGTATTTATGGCTTTAGCAGCCTGAAGATTTGAAATATAATTTTCTTCGACCATCCGGTTTAAAACATATATTTGCCGATTGATAGCCATTTTAGGATTTTTAAAAGGAGAATATCTGCTTGGTGCCTGAGGTAATCCTGCTAACATTGCACACTCTGCAATGTTTAGATTACCTGCTGATTTCCCAAAATAATTTTCTGATGCAGCTTCAACTCCATATGCTCCATGCCCTAAATAAATTTGATTTAAATACAAAAAAAGAATCTCCTTTTTTGTAAAATATTTGTTCATTCTGTATGCTAATATCGCTTCTTTTATTTTTCTTGTATAGTTTTTTTCTGGAGTCAAAAAAAAAGATTTTGCAACCTGCTGTGTAATAGTGCTACCTCCCTGAACAATTGTTCCTGCTTTAATGTTTTTCAATAACGCTCTGAAAATACTTAAAATATCTACTCCTTGATGTTTAAAAAATCTCGCATCCTCAGCAGCGATAAATGCTTTAATCAACATATCCGGCAGAGCAGATAAAGGAACAATAATGCGCCTTTCCCTGTAAAATTCAGCAATTTTTTGGCCTTTCTCAGAATATACAGCAGTAACCACAGATGGCCTGTAATCTGTTAAAGAAATTATTTTTGGAAGATTCTGGCTAAAGTAGTAATATCCCAAACAGATAGTTAATGCACCTGAAAATATTACAAAAGAGCTGATGAAAATAAACCAGCGTAATATTCTTGTGGAACTTTTTCTTTCTTTTTTTTTCTTTGATGTGGTTTTGCTATGTTTCATAAGAACCTGACAATATGATTTGTATCTTTTATTGCAATATATAATTTATTGTTTAGTCGCATAAAGTTTTGAATCAATTTTATCAAATCTATTCAAGGTTTGCATTGCGATTTGCCATAAATAGCGGTTTTAAAGATTTTTATGATACATTGTTATATTTGCGTGTTTAATTAAAATTATCAAATATAATGATGTTAAGCAAGAACTTAGGAACATAAAAAAATATAGATCAATCATACTTAACTTTTTTTAAATGAAATGCATAAAATCTTTTCTTGTAAAGTTGCTAAAGTTAGTTTACATTAAAAAGCTAAAATAAAATATATTTTTATACAAATATAGTAAATTTGATTCTTGCGAATTTATCAACATTAAGGTTATTATTTTAATTTTATGATAAAACTTGATTTTAATAAAACAAACGGTCTTATCCCTGCTATTGTGCAAGATTGTCATACAGGTGAAGTATTAATGCTTGCATATATGAACAAAGAGGCATGGAATAAGACTCTTACGTCTGGTAAAGCCACATTTTTTAGCCGCAGCAGACAAGAGCTATGGATAAAAGGTAAAACCTCAGGAAATTTACAACTTGTCAAAGAGATACGAATAGATTGTGACGATGATACTGTGCTTTTAAAAGTAGAGCAACTTGGTAAAGGAGCCTGCCATACAGGACACAGGACTTGTTTTTTTAGAGTTGTCAATAATAAGTTATCTGACACACAATCAGTAGAGATTGTAGAAGACCAGGTATTTGATTACAAGTGAAGGACATTAATAAATGAAACAGATAAAGCTTGGGATTCCAAAGGGAAGTCTGCAAAGCGCTACAATAGCACTGTTTAATCGTTCGGGATGGCAAATCAAAACAAGCTCAAGAAGTTATTTCCCTGAAATTAATGATGATGCACTGGAATGTGCAATATGTCGTGCCCAGGAAATGTCTAATTATGTTGAAAGCGGTGTTCTTGATGTTGGTTTGACAGGCAAGGACTGGATTGCTGAAAATGATTCGGATGTGCATGTTGTAGCAGACCTTATTTATTCAAAGGTGAGCTCAAGACCAGCACGCTGGGTTCTTGCCGTTCCCCATGATTCAGCTATTAAAAAATTAGAAGATCTTAACGGGAAAAAAATTGCAACAGAACTTGTAAACTTTACCCGTCAATATTTTACCGATAAAAATATTGACGTAAAAATTGAGTTTTCCTGGGGAGCAACTGAAGCAAAAGTTGTTTCCGGACTTGCTGATGCGATTGTGGAAGTTACAGAAACAGGAAGTACAATTAAAGCCCACGGACTTAGAGTAATCCACGAGTTAATGCAGACAAACACACAACTTATTGCAAATCACACTACCTGGAAAGATCCTGTCAAAAGGGAGAAAATCAAACAGATTGCCCTATTGCTTCAGGGAGCTTTATTAGGTGAAAAACTTGTTGGTCTTAAAATGAATGTTCCAGGCAACCTGCTTGAAAAAATTATTTCATTGCTTCCAAGTTTACAGGCTCCTACCATTGCCAACCTTTATAAATCGGACTGGTTTTCTGTGGAAACTGTAGTACATACCGATGTTATGAGAGATCTTATTCCTAAGTTGCTTAGCAGCGGAGCTAAAGGTATTATTGAATATCCCCTTAATAAGGTAATATGATTGCATTTGTTTTATTTTGATTTCCATGCATTATATACCTTGTTTTGTTAAAAGCAAATAATCTTTTGAAGTTAAGCAATTACTTTACAGTTTCATGCTTTTTGGATTAAATAAATCCAACTGAAATTTTTGTTTTGGTTCCTTATAATAACATAATGGGGAAAAAATGATTTCGGAACGAACAAAAAAAATGCCGCCGTTTATTGTAATGGATGTGCTGGAAAAAGCCCAGGAAATGGAACGGGCAGGGATTGATATTATTCATCTTGAAGTGGGTGAACCAGACTTTGATACACCTTCTTGTATTAAAAAGGCTATTGTCAAAGCTCTTGATAATGGTGATACACACTACACCCACAGTCTTGGCCTGTTTGAGATTAGACATGAAATCTGCAAATATTATAAGTTGCGATACAAAGTATTAATTGAGCCGGATCAAATCATTATTACTTCAGGCACTTCACCTGCAATGTTGCTTTTATTTGGTGCTTTGATTCATAAAGGTGATCAAATAATTATTTCTGATCCCCATTATGCCTGCTATCCTAATTTTATAAATTTTCTGGAAGGTGTACCTGTAACAGTACCGGTACATGAAGAGAGTGGTTTTCAACTATTACCTGATGCTATTAAACAGAAAATAAATAGTAAAACAAAAGCTATCCTTATAAATTCACCATCGAATCCAACTGGCAATCTTTTGTCTTTTGCTTGTATGAAAGGGATATCTGAATTTGCAAAATCAGACGCCCCTTTTATTATCTCTGATGAAATATATCATGGTTTGGTGTATGAAGGAGTTGAACACTGCATATTAGAGTTTACTGATAACGCTTTTGTGTTAAATGGTTTTTCAAAACTTTATGCCATGACAGGGCTAAGGCTTGGATATGTTATTGCTCCAAAACCTTTTATCCGGCCAATGCAAAAACTTCAGCAAAATTTTTTTATATCTGCTAATTCCATTGTTCAACATGCTGGTATTGCTGCTTTAAGTTCTGCTGGAGCTGATGTAGAATATATGAAGGAAACATATAATAAACGAAGACAATATATGATTGGTCGACTAAAAAGCATGGGCTTTAATTTTACAGTTGAGCCCACAGGTGCATTTTATATTTTTGCAAATGCTAAACATATTTCAAATGACTCTTATAAACTTGCTTTTGATATATTAAAAAATGCTCATGTTGGAGTAACTCCTGGGATTGATTTTGGAAAAAATGGTGAAGGATATCTCAGGTTTTCATACGCAAATTCTTTGGAGAACATAGCAAAGGGTATGGCAAGGATTGAAAAATACTTCAGTCAACTTTAAGGAGCTTAAAACAATAACAATTAATTTGCAGGCTAGCGTGCTTAAATCTTATGATAGTAAAATCTTCAGAGTTTGTCAAAAGTGCGACAATCCCTTCACAATATCCACCCGCAAATATGCCTGAAATAGCCTTTGCTGGGCGTTCCAATGTCGGAAAATCATCATTGATAAATACACTTGTTAACCGTAAACGACTTGTAAAAACAAGCTCAACACCTGGACGTACACAGCTTATTAATTTTTTCATGATAAATAATTTTTTTATGTTTGTAGATCTTCCCGGGTATGGCTATGCTAAAGTGCCCCATAATATAAGAAAAAAATGGGGTAATATGATTGAAACATACATGTTAAAAAGAGAAACCTTAAAAGGGGTGGTTTTTATTTTAGATATTCGCCGTACTCCTGGCCAGGCAGAGCTTGATCTTATTACATGGTTGAATTATTATAAAATTTCATATATACCCGTACTTACCAAGTCAGATAAGCTAAAAAAACAAAAGCAAATTAATCAGCAGAATTCCATAGCAGATACTCTTTCATTAGAAAAAAATGATTTGGTAATATTTTCAGCAAAAACCCGTAAAGGCAAAGAAAGAATTTGGGCAAATATTAATAAATTAATCAATAGACATGATTAAATCCTTTTTTTCTGCCATACAGCTATTTAACATAAATGGATATATACAAAATTATATGGATAATTTTAAATCAGGCTTTGTAGCCATTGCAGGTGCGCCAAATGTTGGCAAGTCAACTCTGCTTAATAAAATGCTTGGAACGAAAATTTCAATTACTTCCAAAAAACCTCAAACCACACGCAACCGAATTTTAGGCATTGTTCACAGGCCATTTGCTCAGCTTGTATTTATAGATACTCCAGGAATCCACCGTTCTAAAAGTACTTTAAATATAAGAATTGTTGATATTGCCATATCTGCTTTAAGTGATGCTGATGTTATTTTATTTATTGTTGATGTAACAAAAGAAGATTTAGAGTCAGAGAAAATGGTTATAGCAAAACTGAAAAAGCAGAACAAATCTGTTATTCTTGCTTTTAACAAGATAGATCTTGTTAAAAAAAAAATTCTGTTAGAAATGATTAACCAGTGGAAACAGTTGTTTTCATTTGAAGCTATAATACCTGTTTCGGCCAAACATAACATACAAATTGATGAACTTTTTGCGGCTATAGAGCATTGTTTACCATATGGACCACCTTATTTTCCTGAAGAAAATTTTACTGATTTGCCTGAGCGTTTTATTGTAGCAGAAATGATTCGTGAAAAGGTTTTTCGGCTTACAGGCCAGGAAGTGCCTTATTCTACAGCTGTAAATATTGATTCATTTTATGTGAAACAAAAAGGTAAGGTTAAAGTAATTCACGCAACTATTCATGTGGAACGAAATTCACAAAAAGGAATTGTTATTGGTAAACAAGGAAGTAAGCTAAAAAAAATAGGAGAAGAAGCCAGAAAGGAAATTGAGAAAATAGTTGACGCAAAAGTTTTTTTAAAACTTTTTGTCAGAGTGCAGAAAAACTGGAGCCGTGACACAAAGGCATTAGAAAGATTCGGATACTGATATTGCAAGATAGCTAAGCAGTATTTATTTAACATTAAAAAAATGAATGATTGATGCAAAATTTTTTATTTGATATAGAAGAAAAAGAGATAAGACAGCAGCGTTACAAAGCAAGAGATCTTAGAGGATCGCAGTGGTGGAAACGCCGTATAGCAAAAGGAATTTGCTATTACTGCAATCAAAGTTTTTCCCCTAAGGATCTGACTATGGATCACATCGTACCTGTTTCCCGTGGAGGAAAAAGCACAAAGGGAAATGTTGTACCTGCCTGCAAAAAATGCAATAATAAAAAAAAGAGCAAGCTTCCAATAGAATGGGAACAAATACCTTGATCATTGACTGGGGATATATTTTGTTTTGATGCTGATATTTTTTTCTTATGCACGCCTAATCCGCAACAAACAGGGTGAACAATTTGAATAAATATGGTATCTGATTTCTTGCTCATAACTATCCTCATTATTTTTTATTGGTGATTAAAAAAAATTAGATAGTTATGACCATTTGTTCAATTTTGAAAGTGTTTCATGCTTTGTTGTGCCTGATAGGGCATGAGGTTCGTTAGAGGAATTGTTCGGTGTCATCGCTTTATACCCAACATATTTATCATAAGACTCGGCAGATATTTTTTTCTGCCACTAAATGTTCTTTTCTTAATGCCAAGTTTACTATCGATCCTTGTAGTTGCATCAGTTATTTCATAGAATTCATTCTGAACATTGCTTGAATAATAAAGATGCTGCCAGTCAAAGGCGGGGAATAGCTCAA